>Ga0208823_1000291_pt1 | contig 43143 bp, 46 predicted proteins | sample AD_UKC075_MetaG_FD_184440 | JGI IMG/M metagenome (GOLD analysis project Ga0208823, IMG submission 184440) | Active sludge microbial communities of municipal wastewater-treating anaerobic digesters from USA - AD_UKC075_MetaG (SPAdes) (version 2) | ecosystem: Engineered > Bioreactor > Anaerobic >...
GTTTTCCATTTGTAGAAGCAACAAGGGCATCACCTGGTGTGTATGTGCCTGACTCAACTTGGTCAGTTACAAACCTCATATCACCGAATGCAATACCAACTGTACCAGAAGCAATTGTTACTGGTTCGTCCTGGTCGCTGAGAACAAGATAGACTGGAGAATAACCTTCTGTTGGTGGGAGAACTATTTGGTCATTAACAACAGTTACAATCATACCAGGTTTCAGCTTGACTGTAACTGTTGAGGCAACTGGCTTGCTGAACACAACAAATTTGTCAAGAGCCACTAAAAGTTCGAACATGGACTTTGCCATTTATGTTCACTCCTTTCTTTATAGTCTTACAAATTTGCTTTTGAAAGCAGGAATTCTGTTAATGGGTCAGAAGCTGAGTAGTTCATGCCAGAACCTGTTGGTTCACCTAAATTTGCAAAGGAATGCATGAATTGTTCATGCATTTCGTGTGCCATTTTTGTGAGTTCTGGAATGCTCTTTTGTTTTAGTTCATCTTGAAGCCTTAATACATCACGTGCATCAAGAGCTTCAATTTGTGCTTTCTTTTCCAAGATATCTCTAATCAATTTTTCTTTAATGGGATTGTTTCGTTCGCTGGCTTCCTTATCTTCCGAAGCCGTCTTTTCAGTTTCTTGCTCAGCTGATTTTAATTCTTCAAGCATTGCCAAGTACTGTTCTGGCAATTCATCGATTTCTTCTAACACTTCCTCAGCCGTTTTTTCTTGTTCGCCTGTCTGAACTATCAAATTGTAGAGTTCAGAAAGTATATTTTCAGACGCAAGCTTGGTCAGTTCATCATCGGCATATTGATTGATTATGAACTCGACAGGAATAGACGCAATTTTTTCAAAGGCGTATAATGGGTCAAACTGCGCAAGCTCGGCTAGATACTGTGCTGCGATTTTGTGCTGTGACATCAGCTTCACCTCCTTTTCTGCGCAGTTTCCTTTATTGGTTAGATGTAAATTGTGCGTGTGCTTGCTCGACAATTATTGCAATTTCTGGAATGTTGTCGACCATTTGTCTTGTGCCTTCGTCGAGTGAGTTGTACCATGCAACAACTTCTTCTGGCGTCATGTCAAGCAGTGCTTCCCTGAGTTCCATTGTTTGCTGAACTTCAGGGTCTTCGTCCGTTGATTCGTATTCAAAATCTGGTGTATCAATATCTTCGAATGCTTCTGCTACCTCTGCAAGTTGCTGTTGAACCTGTTCAAGTTCTTCAGCTATCTTTTCAAGATAGCCTTCTGCCAATCCATACCCAAAAATCTTACCAAGTTCGTAGGCTTGTCTTTCCTCCGCTTTCTTAAACATATTCGTACCTCCTTTTCACCTAAAGTGTAGTTCGTTGTTATTAGTTTTTGCTCTGCGAGCGAACCGCTGAAATATTAACATCTAAAGAAAAATATGTTGAACACTATCACTATAAAGATAGCAATCAACCAATGCTCTTAATTCCGGCTGTAAAATTCGTCATAGCTGACTGATGACCTATCATTCTCGGGTCGAGTACAATTTTTTCAGGCTGTACCGGTCCGAGTGAAGCATCGCTTAAGTATTCCTTCAGCTTTGCGATAAGTAAAGGAATAATGATTGCGCTGATTATAAACAACAACGTTGGTGATAACGCAGCTGTCTTCGGCATTTCGAAACCAGGATGTGCAATCCTTGAAAGTGCTACCAAGTCGAACAAATCTTCATTTTCAGTCTTAGACGGCAGGTAGATGTGCAGCTTTTTCGTTTCTCTCACGACAATCGGTCTGAGTTTTGTAACGCTGAGCACTATTTTTGTTGCCTCAGCGTTCGGTTCAACTTGCGAAACAAGTCTAACTATTGTGGAAGGCTTAGAGGCATAAAATGTCCTGAAAATTTCATCAAGTTCTTCAGGTCTAAAGTAAATACCAGCATCACTTGCATAAGCCAGCAGTTTTTCAGGACCGAACATAGTTAAAAGCCTGTCGAGAACCTTTAGTGGAAGAAGAGGTCTGTCTAAAGTCATTTTTCGTGCAATTATTCCACGATTGATTATATTGTCGAGTAGCGTTACCGCTTCTGCCGGCACTTCTTTCCTTATCTCGGAAGTTTTTATACTTGCATTCGGCAGTGCAACAGCAGAATCTTCTGCAACCTTCAACAGCACCTTAGCTGTCGGGTCGGCACCTCGCCTAACGAACGAAATATCGAAAAATTTCGGATTTGGGTTGATTGCGTAAACCCTGCGTCCATCTTCCAAAATTTCGTTCATATGGTGCTTCAAGTGGTCGCAGTATTCAGCTCGAGTTTTAGACTTGTGACCGCATATACTGCATATGTCGTATTCGACCTTACAGCCCATGGAAACATCAACAGGTTCATTATTTAATAACCGTTCAAGAATGTCCTGTGCTTTGTGTCGCTCAACTTGGATAACAAGCTCAACTCTCTTCATCCTGTCATTCCAAAATGCTTTTATAACTTTCCCATAAGCTTTAGATGGGTCTTTGTTTTCATGCAGTCTAAAAACATGGGCGTCCTCGAACGTCTTGTATGCCTTTTTAAGTTCCTCTTCAGGAAAGTAATCCCCATTTCTATTTGGACCCCAATATTCACCAGCGCCAAGAGCAACAACAAGACAGTAGAAGTACTTGTCGTTAGGTTGTAGTTTGGAGATATATTCTTTTGTCTCGCTTGTAGTCTCGATTAGTGCTGCAGTCTTTACTATTCGTCCTTCGTTTAGCAGTACAACATCGGAATGCTGAAAATCGCTTGTTGAGATTTCTTTAAATATCATAGAACTTCACCTCAACTTATTCGTGCAACTGTTTGAGTTGCATTATATATGCAGGGTCAAGACCTCCATAAAGGATTGCTCTTCTAACTACTTCTTCTACAAGAGCCATGTCGGCAAAAATCTCTGGAACGTGGATTTTGAGCTGGTTTAGGTACTTTTCTACCTCTTCTTTAGACCAGTCGGGATGTTTCATTGTCAGCTGTTTAGCAATAGCAGGTGTATTGATTGAAGAAACCTGTACTTTTTTCTTAAGTTTCTGCCCCATTTTTCCTACCGTACCTGCGACGGCAAGCCCGCTGGAAATTACGCCTAAAGTGGTTGATACTGCGTTGAGTGTTCTCATAGTATCATGCTTGATATTTAGTCCTGCTTCCTTGTTCATTCCAAATTCTTGCTCGAAGCTTTTTTTAAGAAGTTCAAAATCACTCATTTCAAGCACCCCTTTCTTGCTAAAATCTCACGCATCGACCTTTTGAAAATCTTTGCAGTTTTTGTAAAATAGACATTAGCATACTCTTCGAAATCTGGATTCTGCTTAACGAATTTCTTAAGTGCTGAAGCAATTTTAAAGAATTGTCCAAAGGTTTTTTCGGCTTCAATGTATTCATCTGCAAGTTCGGCAACCTTACTTAGCAGTTCAGCTGTACTTTCAGGTGAATATTGACCAGTCAGTTTAGCAACTTCACTTTTTAGGCGGTACCACTGTGTACCTGAAATTTCATTCATTGAACCCAGCTTCAGCATTGCCTGTTCTAAGGAATTTAAATCATATTGGGCAATGCGCTTTTTAACAGAATTGAGTGCAGTTGCATTCCCCTGTTCAGAAGCTTTTTTGACTAATTGAGTTATTTCGTATGCGTCTTTCAGGCTTGCCTTCTTTTTCAGTTCAACTGGTTTGGGTTGAACTTGTGAGTAGATTCTTCTAACATATTCAATTGCTTCTTGAGGCACATTGTTCTGTCTAAGAATTGCAACAAGTTCGTTTTCTTTCAAACCGACACTTTTGAGTTCAGCAAGAACTTCTCTGAGCTGTTGTTCGACAGTCGCTAATTTCATCAGGCTTGCCTGAACTTCTTCGCTTTTCTGCATGAGCTCATTTGCTATTTTCTGGAATTGTATGTGTTTCGTTTTGCTGACATCAATTTCGTAAGTTAAATTAGGTGCAGAAGCTTCTTTCTCGAGCGTTTCGAAGAATGGATTATACAAATCATCTAAAAGGTAGTCTTCTTCGTTTATTTCCTCTTCTTGTATAAAGCTTGCTGTCTTTTCAGTCGCAACTGGCTCACCTTTAAGGAGTTTGTCTACTATTTCTGGCTTTGCAATTGGGAATTCAACAGTTTTATCTGGATGTGTCTCAAAGAGCTTCTGAAATACAGCACGGTTGACCTCGTTGATTAAGATGTTCCTTTGTTCTGAGTTCATCGAATATTCTCTTGCTGTCTGGGCAACAAGTTCATTTAAATCCAGTGATGGATTTTCCAAAAACTGCCTTGCGATATGGTCTGCGAGCATTAAGTAGGTTTCTTTATTCATTGCTTTAGCCCTCCTTTAGCTTCTTGTTATTGCTTGCTTGCCGACATCAATTGAAGCTATTGTGTAGCAGAAATTCAGTGCATGTAGCAAGTCATCTGTCTTTCCTGGTGCTTTATTGTACATTATCACATTATTTTTGTTGTAATCGACAAATACGTTCAGGAAATCCTCTGAAAGATGCGACCAATCCGAATATCTTGGGAATGTTGTTTCTACACGCTTAATAGCCGTGAACGTATTTGTCAGTGTTTCAGTCCTATTGAGTATGAATTTGTTTCCTTTGTTGTCCCACTTGATTATTTCTTTTTGGTTTGCTGAGTAGTACATCTCGAACAGCTTACTTTCATTACCAAGAGTCTCTCTGATTGTTGCGTTCGCACCGCCTGAACCTACTCCCCAGTCTGCACCAATGAGCTTAACATGAAACTCACGAGCAAGACGAATTATATCCTTCATTGCCATTGTTATTTCTGTCTCCAAACCTTGATAACGTTTCATATAAACAACTCTGAACTTTCCATTTATGAACGTGCCTATGACAACTGCAGTGTAAGAACCTGTATCCGATGTGCTAGTTGACCAGTCAATTCCCATGTAAGTCGGCATGTTGTAAAGCACAACAGGGTCGTATTTTTCAAGCAGTGGATAGTTGTCAGATGCTTTGATTAAATCTTCACGAGTTAAAACGTTAGCAGCATCAGAATACGGTAAAGCTAAGACTTCGTTATAGAATTTAGCCTTTGGATATTCCATGTACTTGCGCCATATACTGTCCCAGGAAATCCACGGTGCGATAACTTGTGGTAATCTAATAGCTTTAATGTATGCATCTGAGACCATATCTACCCAAAGCCCGTTTTTTGGATTAATCAGTCTTCCACATTTGTTGCACACTAATCCTTTAGGCTGTAAGTTCCGCTCATCTATTATGTTCCAATTATTGCAGTGCTCACACTTGATTACCCACTCAGTTTGTGTACTTCTGTCCCAAAAAAATTCAATTGTTGTCTGCTGGTGTTTGGGCGTCCCTGCATAGACTCTGTGTCCATAGCTAGAGTGTGACATTGTTTCTTCAATAACAGGGATGTTGTCGTAGAGTATGTTCTGAATTTCGTCGATGTATACAGCATCAGCGCTCTTACCCCTTATTCTATCGGCTGTTAGAAATGCATAAGCAAGCATTATTCTGCTACCGTTGGTAAAAGAACGTTCATAGACACGCCTTGCAACACTGCTGTTGACGTAGTATTTCTGAATGAACTCACTTGAGTTGATGAATTCAAGTAGCTTTTGTGATGAAAAAGTGCGTGTCTGTTCAGCTGACGGTGATACGTACAATTGCTGGAAGTGCGGTATAAGTAGTGCATAAGCAATCATTCTAGCAGCCAGAGTGGTTGATTTTTCGACCTGACGTCCTGCTTTCAGCAGGAATGAGTTATAAGCACCGTCGTAGATTTTACGCAGGTAATCTCTTCCTTCAAGTGAGAACGGCTTGCCGTTGATTGTGAGTATCTTCTCAACAAAATAGCTTGGTCGTATGGCTATTTCCATATCATCCCTGGTCAACCAAACTGTGCAAAACTGCACAGTATTGGCGGCTGGGGTATTTGTAATCCGCCTTTCAGGCTTTCCCAGCCCCAGCAGGCGGTATTTGGGAAAGCCATAGCCCCTGCCCCAAGAAGCAGGAACTCGCGCCCTCTCGGGTCTTCCCCACTTGCCCTGAAATCAAAAACGATTTCAAGACAGACATATCACGCAGGACTCTGTCAGTGGAGAGTGGCGTTACCACCGCTACCCTGAGAACTCGCCAGAGATTACAGGATAATTTCCTGTGACTATCCTTGCTTGTTCCATCCAGAGGCTCGGATAGCCTCCCTGGCTCACTCCCAGAGCTTTGTAATATCCCTATCACCCTATCTATCTCTCTGAGTTGCTTTATGCAGGACGACCATCTTCTCATCAGGTCTAATACCTTCTGCTTATCTTCTCTGTTGCTAAAAATTAGCTTGGCTTGAACTGTTACCATGTCTTTTGCCACCTCTTTGTCCGTAAATTCTTGCTGCAAAAGATGTTACTATTGCTATTAAGTCCTCTGCCAGTTCTTTATTTGCGTCTTTTTCGTTTTCTTTTCCGTATAACACCCATCATCACCTAATTAAAATTATACTCTTTTGCATAACTATTTTCGACTGTTGCAACCTCCCCCTGCACACAATAGTCTTAGCATTTTTGACTTAGAATGTTGGAAATCGACTTGGATTGTGAGTTGAGTTAAAATAGACAAACAGGAGGTGTCGTTGATGGCAGTCTACTTTCAGCAGTTTCAGATTACTAAGAACAAATATGTAAAGCCAGTTTATACTCTAACAGACATCAAAGTGTACAATCCGCAAATAAGTTGGGATACTGTTGAGTTTTCAGCACTTGCCGACATAAGCGACTGCATAGATATACTCAACAAAATGAAAAATTACAAAGCTGATTCGCCCTTTACCGTTGGTAACTTAACATTTGTGCCTGAGAATGTTTCCGTTTCGCTACAGATGAATTCGCTGTTTGGTACAATCAGTGGTATGGGCTATCCAATTACGAACAAAATAGAAACTACATCACTAAGCACATCAGACAGTTCACCAGTGGTTACGCTCAAAGCAACTGTTGGTGCCGAGCAGGTGTTCCTTGCAAATTACAGCGCTACACTTACAATTGCAACGACAAAACACATTACAAATACAGGCTACGTCGTCGTAGTTTACAGTGCTCTGCCGATTGAGTTCGAAGCAAGTATCTACAGTCCCAAAGGAGATTCGTTTGCCGGTTCGTTAAAGGGCAGTAATTTCAGCTTGGATAGCATAAAGGTCGGTGAAACTAACTGGGAAAAAATTATCAAGGAAAATGGAATTATAACCTCCGAGAGCACATCAAATATTGTTGGTGGAACTTACAAGACTATTTGGGGTTTTTATGCAACTGAGGTGAAATGAGATGTTGAAGATTATCGACAGGTTGTTTCCCTTAATCAACATGCTCAGGCGCATGTTGCAGATTGATGTCCAGACGAGAGTGTACATCGTTAATAAAGCGAATAACGTTAGTGGAATAATTCCAATATGGAAACAGCACAATCATGACAACATGTACATAAAAAAAGGTACTGTTGTTGCCAAGACTAAGGCTCTTGGTTATTCCGAGTTGCCGTTTGCTCTCAGTACCCACACGCACAGCGAACTGGTGCCTCAGAGAAACAACGGGCAGTCGGTGGTTGCTACAGGTGATTATAAAGGCATGCCCATAACGTACATTAAAACCGATATTTCACGTTCACTTAACAACTTAATGAGTTACGCACTTTCACTTAATGAGCACCAGCATAAAGATTACATGCTGAAGCAGAAAATTAGCAATACAGAAATCATATATACTTCAAAAGCACGAAGTTTAGAAACGGAAGGCAATCAGCCTTCGCTACTGGAACACAACCACAGCCAGTATGCTTTGAGGTTTAAAAAAGTAGATTTTGCTAGTTCTCTAAAGGACTTATCGGGTCAGTACAGTCCTGCTTCTCTTTCGAAACTTGGGCACATTCACGATGAATACAATATAGAAAGCATATACAAGAGTAGGAATTCGGGGATTGAGAGAGCAGTCAAGCCTGCGTTCAAATTAATACGTGCGGACGACCCTAATGATACAGGTGAGGAAAAAGAAATAAGTGTAAGAATACCATTTCTCACAGGTCGCAGGTGGCTACCTGACAACATGCTGGCTACACAGCTGGTTATCAATAAGACGGTTTGGTTCTATAAAAGGTTTTACAATGCACTTTCTTACTATGTTACAAATAATGAGAGTTTTCATGAAATAATACTGAGGAAGAAAGCGCTAACAGACGGAACTATCTTTCTCTTCTTCAAAGTTGAAGCAAATCCCATCGTTTTTGCTAGGATTTTGATTAACAAGAAGCACTACAGCTATTTTGCCACATACGAACAGATAGATACGACAAATTTACCTGTCGAAGCTTCGAATTACTTGGGAATGGTAACAGGAAGGCGATTCAATAACGCTACAAGTTTTCAGACATATGTTAGAGACATTAATACCAATCTCAGTGTAGCACAGTCGATGATTAGAATGCTTTTCGACTTAATGCCTGATGAAAATTATAAGGTACCCATTTCTTCGCTAGTAAATGTTGGAGGAATAACTTCTTCAAATAACCAACTGACTGTACGAACTGGTGGAATGGCATATTGTTTGTTATTCAAAGCTTGACCTAAAGAAGGAGGCGTGAAGTATGGTTTTAATGGCTCAGGCTAGCGATAATCCTAAAACGATAGTTTTTGCAAATCCGGTTACAAATAGGGTTTACGGTGCAATGCCATACTCAGAGAGCGTAAAACCTGCGGATAGCAATGTGGTAGCTATAGGGGTAGATGTAGAATTTGAAACAGTTGTTAAATGGTTATCTGAGGGGCTTTGCTATTATTCTGGTGCATTATACAAATCTATGCGAGCAACTGTGCAGTACTTAACAGCGATACCTAACGGACAGGTAGAACTTCCAATTCAGTTTCCAGATTATGCAGTCACAACATTGAATGTTACCATCTACGGAGGTGGTGAGCCGATAGAACTTGGTACATATGAGGTATCTGGTGAGGCATATACGCTGAAATTCACAGCGCCATCTGAGCCTGGTTATTATGAGGTTAAGGTAATTTCTTTGTTCGGATATGGTCGGATTACTGTACCGTTGTCTGTTATTGAAATCAAAAAGCAGTCTGAGGTCAATCCACCGACATTGGAAATGGTACCTGAAGATGTAACAGATTTAAGACAGGTAGCTGAAGAGCTCAAAAATACTATACTAAACATAAGCGAAGAAGAATTGAGCGCTGAAGTAAAGAACGAAATTCTAAAGCAAATAGATTCTTCCAAGCAAGCACTCGGTGAGGCTGAAAAAAACAAGTTGATTAGCTATTTGAAGAATAAAATATTAGGAACGCTCAGCAAGGTATTTGACGATTTCAAGATTTGAGGTGGTCTAAAATGATTAGTGACTTGGTTGCTAGACTAAAAGTGCTTGGATTGTCGATAAGAAAGCTAGCTAAAACCGTAACGGCAACCATACAAAACAGCTTAAATGCAGTAAGGTTTAGAGATAACAGACAACCAGCTCCTATAACCCATCAGCATGATGAATATATAAAGAAGGCAGATGTTGTTAGTCGAACCTACAAATTAGATGGCGTTGATTCCTTTGCATTAAGAAACCATTCGCACGTCAACTATGTATCGAAGGCAAAGCTCTATACAAGCAATGGTATCCACTTTGTTGAAGCTGATAACACTAATTATCTGAACGAGTTGCCTAGTTTTGTGTTTGCACGCTCAGTCCATCAGCATATTGAATACCTGCCTAAGGTGTATGTTACGTCCGAAATAATAAACGCTTCAAAAGTTCAATATCTTGAAATAGAAAGCCGGCGTTTAAGACCGGAAGTTTTCTTTGCACTGCGGGAGCACGAACATGCAGAATACCTTTTAAAAGGCGAACATACGGTTGCAAGCAGTATCGTAAATGAAGATACAAATACTCAGCCAAGTACGTTTGCCTTAAAAGGGCATGTGCATATCGAACACGATTTGAACAGTCAATTTAAGCTCAAAACCAAAGGTTTAAGTAACGCTAGCCTAAATGCCAGAACATTAAAGATTATAGTTAACAGCATACCGACAGGGAATGATTTTAGAACTAATATCCAGTTAAGACCTCGTAGCGTTATTAAGTCGGATATTGCTGCTGCAAAAATAGGGGCATCAAAAGTTGTTCCAAATTATAGAGCAAGAAATTACACTGTCACTGCTACAACCATCAAAGAGTTTATACTTATGGGTTGGAGTGTATACAGGATATATCAGGATTTGTTATATCCCGACAACGCTGATTTATATGAAAAATACAATATCCTTGGAAAGCAGTTCACCATAGATACCATCTTCGTATTTATGGATTCTGACCAGTTTTCGAATGCCCAGAAGTACTTGAAAAGGCGTGTAATTCCGCTTGACAATTCGGATGTTACTGTAACTGTGAACAATGTTAGATTTTACCAAGATATATTGCGGTTTCAAATGGCAACACAAGAAACTTTAGACAGTAGCATTATAAATGCAGGGGCATATGTGAAGCGTTGCTATATTCCGTCTGTACATGAAGAGCTCCAACAATTAATACAGTTGAAGTACATTGGCAATAAGTTAATAGACTTTCTAAATATTGCAATACTAACTGCTGCAGTCCCATTTATTACAATAGGCAAATGGCTCATAGACACCTTAGGCTGGATTTGGATTTTTGGTTGGACACCCTTCAAGGACTTGGGAAACTTTTTCATAGATACGGCGATTGGAACAATCTTTCCATTATTACTGGAAAGAAAGTTTATGGCAATGTTTATTGGTTCTTCAAATGACAAAGTGATGAAGGTACGAGTCAAATGGGATACAATCTCTGTTCCGGTGGACGATGAAGTCAATGCACTGGCTGGCGAATGGATTGTTGCTAAAAATATGGGACTGGTAGTCAACGGTTATGAAGTAACCGATAATCAGCAACTTATTTCAGATAGCACAAAAATAATTGGCGGTGTAATAGGTGAGCGCCAAACGGATGCAACAAACTTTAGTATTAAAGCTCAGGCCTATACCAATTTAAAAGACACGTACGTCTATTACTCAATATGGAAAGAAACTGCAAGCTTTTCAGAAACATGGGTTAAAGGTTACACATACTCAGGAACTCCGCAAAGCGTTTACTTGATGAGAATGATAAGACCTTTGCAAGGACATCAGATAGTCAACCAAGTAACAATATCTCAAGGCAAGGTGACTTTACAGACTGCAGGTCTGCCGTCCGTTCTTGTTCTCAATTAACTTGTGAAAATCTGTAGCCTTTTGTTTTCAATGCCTGTTATTCCATTGACGCTGTCGTGGTGGAAAGTTCGGTTCACTACGACAGCTTTAATTTTATCAGCCGTCAGGTTTATATTGAGTTTTCTCAACTCATTGAGCAATACTGTGATTTGTTCTGCTTGTGAACTGCTAGCCGAAGCAAGCAACTTATTTATTCTGATTCTGTCGCTCGTTGCTAAGTTCGAAAAATTATTTGTAACCCATGCAGTATTAATTGAGATAGCCCAATTTTGTTGACTTGGCATGAACTGATTGAGATTTGTACTGACAAATGCGCTGTTCTGCCATGTTAAAAGCAGTGCAGTGACTGGAACATCTATCTGAGGTGAAAGCACGATGAACGCTTCCTGCTCAAGTGTATAGGTCTTATCTGGCGTAAAGGAAAAAGTGATATAGTCAATGCCGTACCTCAGTGACTGCCCATTTACAGCAACATCGAATACTGCGAGCGTATCAGATGGTAGGGGCAGTAGTGTGCAATTTCTAAACATCTGCGTAGAGCCGAATTTCGACCAGTCGATAAAACCTGAAAAAAATGAAGTGAACAGCGAAGATTGGTACAAATGTTCGAGCAGTGGCTTTTTGGGATATTCCTTGACTGTAGAAAATCCCTGATTCCACGTATAGAGCGTAAGCTTATATGAAAGCGGATAGATTTCGACCGTCGGTGTTTTCGGTTCTATTTCGCGTGCAAGTACTATTATTTTGTTGGTCCTGAGCGAAGGTACTGTGATACTGGCTTGATTATCGACAAATTCGGGTGTATAGATTTGACCATTAATTACAACCTTTTCGACGATATACTCGCTGTTAGCAGTTATATTTACATGAATGTTATTCGTGCCGAGTTCATGGGAACATTCTACATCGGCAGCTTCCGGGACAGGATACACATCGATGTCAAACTGTGGCGAAGTAAGCACAAGGTAGCATTCAACTTGTAATTCTTCGTCAATGCACGGCAGTTCTAAGCTAGCAAAACCGTAGTACGTTTGCTCAATACTATTGATGCCATTTTTACGTTTCACAACCCACTTTGTTGTATAAGCCCCTGCAGTCTGCGAAATATACCCGGTGATTAGCTGTTCCGGGTCGAGTACAATGGTAGAACCGTACTCTTTAGTTAGAGACTGCTCTTGGTAGCTGTTGTCCAAACGATAGGCTCTGAACTTTACCTGCGTCACTTTGCGAGTGAATATAGCTCTAAGCGTTGTCGGTTGTGTGATAGTGAATGAATAGGTAGCTTCCTGGCTTATGCGTATGTTGTTCGTATCATACCATCCTGCAAAGTTAGCAACTTCGGTCGGATGTGCTGTCAGTACTACGGTATCCCCATGCTTGTATATCTTGTTAAGCCCAGCAATACTTCCTAAAGTAGCATCATACTCTACTGTCAGTGGCACAGCAGTTGTATCGAATATGGGAGCAATGTTTAAATCAGTGTCTGGCATTTCGAAATCATACTCAGTTGAACCGTATGGGACTGAGTAGTAATAGTTGTTAATAGATACAGCAACGAATGTGTGGTTCTGTCTGCTGAATGCAACTGTTACTGGTGTACCTTTAGCAATTTGATATATCTTCATGTGCGGCAGATTATCGTTATTAATGTAGCTTTCAGAAATCTGTCCTGCCGTAATTGAAAAAGTAGTTGAAGGGGGAATATAGACATAAAGGCTGTGCAGAGCGTTCGATAATGCAACAGCGCTGACCTCAAAATCCTCAACGTCATCATCGGTTAGTGCAATCAGATAGTACGGCGAGTCGTAGACCGTGAAACCTCTCGAGTCCTGCCAGTATCGGAAACTATAGCCCAGTGGCACCTGAACTTCGACTTTTAGTACGTCACCAGGCACAAGTTCTATCTCTTGTGTCGTATTTGAACTGACGGTATTACTACCATATTTGATTGAACAGTTTACAGCGTTCAGTTTAAATTTCGGCATTGGCTGTTTCCTCCTTCTCAAGGCATGTAGATGAACTTAACATTGCTGAAGTTGCGTGGCAGAAGATTTTTTATTACAGATAAGTCGATTCCATAGGCCTTAGCTATACAATTTTGTGCTTCGAGCTGTGAAAACAAAAGCACCAAGAATTGATTTTTGTCAGTGAACAGTGTACCGGCGAGTGGCAGAACAATATAGCTTAGTTCCCTGCCTTCTTCATCAGCCACTGAACTAAGAGCGGTAAGTATAAAATCTGTTGGTTGCAAAAGATATGCCTTTGTATAGTTGAATGAACTATTGTTAGCTAAAATCAGAGGATTTTGCAAAAACATTCTGATAAATTTCGTGTCGAAATTAGCCGTAGGCAGTATTACAGCATTCTTGATAAGCTGAACAACTTGACTATCACTAAGCGGTTCTGTTAGCGTAAAATTTTGTTCGGTTGTGACAGCACTTGTAATTTCCTTAAGCACTACCGTCATGTTGTTTCCCACCTTAAGCTGGGTCGTAGACCTGTAGTGACCCATGTTTCATCTTCTTTAAACCATCTTCGTACAATCTGCAGTGGTCCGCTCTGTCTTACCTGCGTTTCGTTAAGTACTTCCCACTTAAGCATCGGCATGTTGATATATATCCAATTGTTCAATAAGCCGCCTGAGATGTGCTGAGCCATTATTTGAACGTCTTCAAAGGTGAAGTTCCTTCCAACACTTACGTCAACACCTGTACGCAGTCGCTTAGAAGAACTGACAATGTTTTCAATGCGTGCTATAGGTCTTCCAAACGAAACCTTTTTAGAATAGACAGGTTTCAACTGAGCACTTTGAAGCGAAATGCCGTCTTTTATGCGTGAACTTATTATGATTTTGGCATTAATTTGATAGCCTGTTAGAAAATCTTTAAACTTTACTTGAACAGCATACAGTAACGCAGATATTTTTTCGTATGTACTTTTTATTCTGTAATCAAACCATAAAATCGCTGGGTTGTTTAGACTGATATTTTCTTTTTTTACTCTTCTTGCTACTCTTGCTTTTAGGCTTTTCTCTGTTTTCGTATTCAGAAATTTGGCAGTGGACTTAATCCTAACTGCACGTTGCAGATGCAAAGCAACTAACGACTTGATATTAGTGTTTTTATGCTGTGCATAACTGACGCTTGATTGTTCAACTATTGCATGGTTAAGTCCTACCTCATACCGCTGATGTAAAACAGATGGTGGTTGAATATATTGTACTTCAGTATTTAAAGTTCTAGTTATAGACACTTGCATTATATTCACTCCTCACAATTTTAGGTCGATTAGAGCTCAGGCTCATAGAATATTGTATAATAAATCGAAACACTCCCTTTAGTTTTAGGAACAAAGGTAACGCCAACAATTTTTTGAACCTCGCCTTCGACTTGAGTTTCATACACAATATCCGGCAGGCTACCATCATCAGCTGCATTAATTATCGTACAGGTTGCAAAGACAACATTCGGTACCGAAATCGTTTTTGGATTTCCTGACAGCGTGAGCGTACCAGTCAGCACATGTCCTATTTTTGGATTAGCCAACGTATAGCTACTACCACTTTTTTGAGCTTGATATATTACTATACCTTTTGCACCTTTACTTGCATCATCAGGGGCAGTTGCGAGTTCGAAAGTGGTATCTGAACTCGTAACGTAGTTGTCGTGCGTATGGTTGGCAAGTGCGAAATCTGTTGCCCATTTGCCCCTTAACTTATAGGTAGAACTTGCAACGAAATTCTTAGGTAGCAGTGCATTTAAATAAGTTCCGTCATGTATGTGTCCTGCAGGCACTATCGGATATGTCTGCTCAACCTCTGACTTATAAGCATACGCACTTTCAACCTCAGCGTTTGCAGGTACATAGTTGTGAGCATGGTTAACTTTTGCCAAGTCTTCAGCAGTGTAGAGTTGCCCGTTTCTCAGCAGAAAATCTGCATTCTGCAAGTCTGAGTATTTAATATACTGTTCGTGTTTGTGATTGGCAAGTGCAAAATCTTCTTTAGAGTAGCGCTCTCCGTTCAGCACTAGGTACTTGGCATTTGGTGCAATATCATCTGCAGTTAAGTATTCCTCATGTACGTGGGAAGCATCTGCAATTTCTGTCGATGTCAAGTATTTGCTGGGTGTACCGAGCCTTTCTGCATTAATGACAGATTGAACTACTGGACTCGTAGTGTCGCTAATAGCTTGAATATACTGTGAATGCAATTGGTTAATTATTGCTTGTATCTGTAAAAGTTTGTCGCTAGTCTCAGCAAGTCTTTGCGTTAATATTTCATTGAGACTATCAATTCTTATCACATCATCGGTATACATAGCGCTGGTAATTAAACTAGCTTTCACAAAGGGATGTGAGAAATTCTCATTGCTGAGCAGGTTCTTAATTTTTTCAGGATTTGTTAGAATGTAGAACAACGTTAGTTGCTCCAGCAGAACTACCACTTCAGTGAGACCATAAGCAGAATACTGGTTGATAAGTAATTCAAGAACATCGTCAAGGCTTGTGTAGTTGAGTGCACTGATTATGCTGTAACTAACAAACTTCAAAAGTCCTACACCAAAATCTCTGATAGGTTCAGTACCTATCTGATAAACTAGTGCATTGGGGAAGTTGTCATTCACAATATCCTGCCTTTCAGCATCAGCAAGCATGGACAAATAAAGTGTCCATGCATGTGTAATAATGCTCGAAGTATCATTCAAAGTTAAATTGCTCGGCAAAATGCCGTTGTCAAAATACTTGCTAATATAACTGCTTAGTTGCTGAGGTAGATTGCCTGCTGTTAACTGCAATTTTGTTTTGTCGCTTGCAAAGTTAATGAATTCACTCACAAGCTGAGTAGGTAAATTCATGCCATCAACATTCAATTGAAAATATCGAAGCACGTATGCTATTGGAAGCAGGTAGTCTTCCTTGTCGGGTACGAATTTATTCTGTACTTTCTGCATACTGCTGACCCCTTTCGTTCAATCTGACAACAAATCGGCGGTGTTTAGTGTACAATTTAAATGATAACAATTTTTGGTGCTGTTGTCGGAAGACGAACAGCTTGCCTGGGGAGGAAAAGACGAATGGCAACTAGCGAAAAGTTGTTTTTTGTGCTTAATGGCATCTTGAAATTACTAGAGGAAAAGGCAGAGCTTATAAGCGGAATACACGATGCAATACTTACGGTTAAACTGAACCGCATGGCAACCAGCTCAATTTTAGCAGACGAAACCGATACTTCTGAGTATGCGCTCAGAATTAACAACCTAACTGTTGACGATGTTGCAACAGCAACGCATAATCACGATGAATTGTATTACAAGAAGACCGACACGGTTGAGGAAGCACAGAGCATAGTAATGCCCGATGGCGTTGCAAGAACGGCAGGTGAATTAGCACTAGCAAATCACAATCACGATAACGAGTATGTTATAAAAGACGACTCGCTTAAGGTTGCTACGACAAAACTGGGTGGCATACCTGCCGAAGAATTTGCTCTAGCAGACCACAACCATGATGAACTATATTTCAAACCAGACGAAAAGGCAGTATGTGCGGACATTATAAACAACCAGCCTGCAACAGCGTTTGCAGGACTTGACCATACGCATTCGGAACAGTACTACCAGCTAACTGACACGGTTGATGATGCTAATTATCTTGTTGAAATTGACGAGACCAACAAGCGAGTGGCTTTATATACTGACCAGGCTTTTGCAGGTGCTTCACATGAGCATATCGAATACTATACACTTGAAGAATGCGAAAAGATTTTCAAGAAAGTAGATGAACCTTACTGGTTTACAAAATCGTTCCCTGTACAGGTTGCAACTGTGAATTACAGTACTGCAACGTTGAATGTAGGCTCAGGGCAGTACGACCTGATGCAATCTCCGTTTGCAGACATAGGCTTGAAACCGACAGCAATGCTCAGAAATCTAACGCTAGATAGTCCGTCAACATACGACCAGGCAATTTCGATAAAAATCAGCGGTTCAGTTACTGCAGGAAGTTACCACTCCACTGAATATACATTTTCACAGCCGTTCATCAGCGATGTATTAGGAGTAATTGCAAGTGTAAGGCAGTCATCAGCTAAGAGTGACGTGCCAGTGCAGGCACCATTATATGTAGGATGGTGGAAAGTCAACGATTACACATTCGGTATAGGTGTGGCAGGTCTGAATTACTGGGGTGTGGAAAACAGTACAATAGTCTACGACTTACTTGTAATAATAGCAGTGAAAAACAATCCGACACTGCCGTCACCAACAGTTCCTTCGATAGCAAAGAACGTATCGAAAGTGACATCACACAAACACTGGCTTATATCTGATAACAAGCTTACATACATTCCATTAACTGTCTACAATAAGCCAAGCGACATGAACATAACAGCAAAGATAACGGTTGGAACAATCACAAAGGTGAACTCCATAACTGAAGTTAGTAGTGCAACAGGTTCTGCTTATTACTATGATTCCACAAACAACAGAATAGCTCTTAAGACTGTATTGCCATCAGATAGAACAAATGCTACGATTATGTTCTACATTACGAGTGCTACGAACAAGACGCTCAACGAGACCGTCAGGGTAGACGTAATAAAACCTGCATTTACGAATGTCTATGCTTCGAAAGACGTTGTTATTCTTGGTCCTACCAAAACATCTGATGTGGTTAAGATATATGCTGAAGACCCGCTGAAGCTGTTGAGTTTGAGTTTAAGCCTGCCGACATCCGCAAGTTTTACTATTAGTGCAGGAAGTATACAGTATGATGCCACAAGACAAGCATGGTATTCTCAAGTAACAATAGCTAAGGCTTCCAGCACAACAAGTGCTACAGTGCAGGATTTGGAATTTAAATGGAAACATGCAAATACACTTGAATCACAGCCAATAAAAGTTAAAGCCATCTATGTGCCAGAATTCAGCGATGAAAATTCACCGAATTTCCAAAAGTTCATACTCGATGAATACAAATGGCAGGACAGAACAGAGTTCTTCATACCACTTACAAGGCTTGTGAAGCACAAAGAAGGCAGTCAGCTTTACAGTATGGTATTTGATGTAAAATCAGTATCAAAAGATGAAGATGAAACGGGCAGTGTACCGACAGCAGTACCAGTGACAATTGGTACCGAGCAGTATTTGTACATCTCTGCAGTAAACAACACTAAACCAAATTCGACAGCTGAAATTTACTGTGTTAGAATAACCGATGGAGCAGTCAGTTCAGCATACGCATTCCGAATAAGGCTGAAACGATAATGGAGGTGTCTTGAAATGTTTAGCGAAGTGCCAATATCAGCAAACAAAATGGAGTGGCCAGCAACTATTCTACAGACGTTCTACAAGCAGTATCCGTTCTTTGTAGCAAGCAACGCAGAAGTTAAAATAGACGATACTACGCTGAATGATAAAGTTGTATCTGGTGTAATCAATTTCGACTACAATGGCCTACCGATTATTGTGCCGTTCTTCATTAGAGACAGCAAACTGCTACCGATACGCATAATGTTCATTCCGTCAGATACGGGTGAAGATATGAAGCCTATACTCATCACGAAGGAGAACTTCGAGAACTATGTAATGAACATGGCAGATATAGGTACAGCCGTACCATCTTCAAAAATACCACGTTTAGGTCCTGAGGTTTCGGTAGTAGATAAACCGAGCATGGCAAATCAGAATCCGCTTGCGAATGCAGAGCGCATAGCCTTAATTAATCCCGAGGCGAACAAGATTAAACTCGCACATGTTGTGCCCTCGAAAAATAATTTCTGGAAAGTGTTAATTTATGAGGCAGGGAGGTAGTGAAGATGCTTGTAATTAAGGGAATTTCACCGAACGTACTGCAGACGCTTACAACAATGAACGTTCCGATTGGAAGATACAATGCTGGCGGGAAGGTAGTATTCGTAGTAGATGACAGTTATGCAGAAACATTGAGTAAAATAGGCGTAAAATTCAGCAAGTTGGAGGATGAGGCCAATGAAAAAAATAGCCGAGTACGAAGTAAGAAGAAACGAAATAAGTGAAATCCTTGAGCTATACGACATGCCGATAAAAAGGTTGCCGAGAAAAGCTACGTTTTATTCCAATGTAGAGTTCAACCCAAATATAGACCTGCTCATAGAGAAAACAGGCGAGCAGGCACAGTCGCTCTTACTAATGACTGGTGAAGTTGTCAAAACAGCCTCTGTCACATATCAAACACATGAAGGCAAACAGATAGAAGTTGGATATGAACGTGTTCCGATGCAGGTCGGTGCAATTGGTAGCTTCAAGTATAAGGATACAGAAACAGAGCCTGTCAAAATCGAAGAAATTTCACTTGTTACACCGAGAATTACCATTCTGAAATGTGCAGGACTGATGAGCAATACGCAAGGGCTTGCCATCATCGATGAAGAAGGTTCCGACCTGACGAAAATTTCAAGTGCTAAATCCGACAATGGGACTGCTTCGTTCTTTATTCCTGCAGGTGCGGAATTTGTGAAGAAAAAAGAAATCGCCCCACTGTTCAAACTTGCGTTCTATTCGAACTACTACCTCATGAAGCTTCCAAACTCTGCACCGCTGAAGCTTACTAAAGAGCAGGCAATCATAAAGATGGCAGACTTGATGGTTCCGCCACTGCAGGCTGAAATGTTCTGCAAGGAAGCCGTAGCAAATGCCGGCAAAGAAATAATAGCGTATGCAAAACACCCGCAAGAGCATCCGAAAGTCACTGCCAAGATGCTAAAAGAGGCAAAGCTCAGAATAGAAAAGGTAGCGCAGGATTTACCTGAAGAAGTTGCTCAGCCTGTTGTTGCAGTACTTGAAAAGTTGAACCAGTATCCCTCGATGAATATAGAGAACTTAGAACAGCTTTACGAAGAACTGATGCTCCTGTTCTTAGATGCCCAGTCTGGTGAGATAGCAATTGAGTATAAGAAGCTGATGCCCTTAATGGAAGCTTTGGACAGCTTCATAAACCTTATAAAATCCTACGTAAATACTTCTGAAGTAATGAACCAGGGCATGACGCAGGAGGAATGACATGCATCCAAGTAGCAGGTACATTAGCATACTGCTCAACCAGTTCGAAATACAAAAAGAAGCACTCCAGCAAGCCAAAAAGATTGGAATATTCAATGATGCAGTCAAGCTCTCGCAAGTCGAAAAGTGGTTTGAACAGGCGAAGGGCTTGACTGTAGAGCCTTTTGATGAAGAGTTATTCAAAAAAGTGAAGCGCACGATACTGCCGAACTTGACATTCAAGGTCGGCATACACCTCATGGTCTTGTTAGATTTCAACGACAGTCAGATTGAGGCTACATTCAAAGTTTCTGGCTATCAGACACTAAATAGGGACATGATAAAACTGTATAAAAGTTTATTCTGCGATATGGAATTTATTGAAGACAATGAAGAATTTGAGCGGTTTGTAAAGGCAGGAGACTTTAAAAAATTCAACGACCTGATTATATCAGCATACTACCGTCCGGACATCGGACTGCTGTACAAACTCGGCTTAATGCCACCGGTTGATTTAACTAGAATAACCGAGGCAACGAATGCACTTACATATGCGAGGTTACTGTATGAAATTCGCTCGAATAGTCCAAGTGTATCGCTTGGAGAACTGATGAGGCTGTATTTTGCATCCGAAGAGCTGAAGGGCAAGCTTGAGAGCTTAAACAAGCAGGACTACCTAACAGAACTTGCCAACTTCCTTAGAAGTACGATAAAAATTGAATTAGTGCAGGATAAAGACATCGATTTTGAGACGTTGCTGAAGAGTGAGAAAGAGGCAGGTGGCAAGTAATGGCGGTATTCGAAAGGAAAATAGAAACAGCAAGTATTAGTGGCTTTTTTATAACCTACGAAGCCCCGCCTGGTTCTGGTATTGCCGACATGGCTCCGCCGAATGCGGGATATACGATATACACAAAATTTGTCAATCGAGGACCGCATTCATTTACTCAGGGTGTTACTTTTATCGACAAAATGTCAATGGAACTGAGGAAAACTCTTGTCTTTCCGTTCAACCCGCTAACACCTGACGTTCTACCGTCCCCAAGTCTCTATGTGGACTATGTACTTTCGCAGTTAACAGGCACTACGCTTAAACAACTGTCTGAAATTCTGAAAGCTGTAACTAGTGGCGACATTAAGACAGCTTTTCAGTATGTGCTGTCAAGACCTGTATCTGTTAGCGCTGGTAATATCAACAAAGACGCACTGCAGCTGAAAATATATGAAGCAATCAGTGGTATACGCAGTGGCGGGCTCAGAATGACCAAAGGCGACTTACTTCAAACAATCGCTGGTCTTGCGGGACTGGATATCTACCGCAACGCTGAAAATTCATTCGTGCTCGTTCCATCTGGTCAACTGCCACCTGCTGGGCAGACGATTTCTATCAGAGAGAGCGATATATTATCTATCGGCGCTAATTACAACTTCTCATTGCCCAATACATTTGTAACTGTTGTTTATCCAAGCGGTGATTCAACAGATTACCCACTTGAGATTGGAATAGCTGCAATAACTGGTTCTGGGAATACATCAGCTGGAAGCGTCACCTTCTTTGTTCCTGACACTCAAGGTGAAAGCGCCAAAATCAATGTAAACGGCGTAACCGTGCCAGAACCGATGATACTGGACATCCAAGAAATTACGTATTTCGAAGGGCTCGTCAAGCAGAACTTAGGCGACATATCAACTCGAAAAAAGGATTTACAAACCAAAGGACTGGGTATTGCTGCAAATGTAAGTCGGAACAAGGCAAGAACGACGCTCATGCAGATGGCTACCTATACAGTTACATACCTGTGCGACACTAAGCCTGAGCTGTACGATAAAGTCACTGTGATGGGAGTAGAAGGGCGAGTAATAGAAAGTTCGCTCATAGTGTCGAAATCTGAACCGACAACATGCCAGGTTACCATAGCGGTAACAGGCGACCCAAAGATGGTTGAGCACATCAATTCCTCAGGCGTCTATACATTCCCAGCATTTAAGCAACTTGTGAAATTCAACTGAGGTCTGAATAAAACTGCTTATACGAAGCCTTAACATCAATTTCATACTGTTCAATCAAACCATCTGGTCTTGGAATTGTCGTAGCTTGGACACGGTAAAGCATAGGGATTGTGCCCCATCTGATGGCTGAAACGTCCGAAACTTTTAAGAACATGCCATTTTGAACAACGTAGATTATATCGCCTGCGATAACTGGCAAATCGCTTGGGAAGTAGAACATCCAAGCTCTATTGAGTTGGGGGTTCGGATTGGCTGTGAATGTTGTTTGTGGCTGGGTTGCCAAGTAAACTCGTGCAAAAATGGGCTTTGAGTAGCCACCAACATATCCTGTACCGAAGCATACTTTACAGGTCGGATTGGTGGCTTTTTTTAACTGAGGATTGTAGCACTTCGGACAGGGCTCTCCTGCAAAAATAGAACTGAATATTATTACATCTATGCCTAGATAACTACTGTATATGCGTTTGAACTCCTGAACTGCATACTTGAAGCCAATATCTTGGTGCTGTAATAGAGGCATTGCAGGCGAAATAAAGCCTGTGTGGTTGTCAGTTTGGAAGACAAAGCGGATGTAGATGTAGTTAGTCTCCAAATTGGCATGAAGGTACGGCATTTTTACGTAAGGCAGTCCTTCTGTATCGAACTCATCAATGTACTGCGTGTCGAAGCTGTCCTGATAGCGCCTTACAAACAGCTTTTTGCCAGGCTCTAAAGCCTTGACAAATGTCCACTTCACCATCTGCGAGTTGAAAGATGGATACATTTCAATATTCGTGATGTATGAAGAAAAATCCTTCCATTCATACTGTCTGTAAACAAAGGTGTTCAGTCCATATTGGAGCCTCATGGTTTATTTCATCCCCCTTTTTTTAGAAGGACCACCAGTTCTGATAACCCATCTGCACGTTCAAGTACGTCTTCCACTTGCCTGCATTAACATCAAACAGCTGAGAATAGTACTGTGCAAGTTGCATATACCTGTCGGTTTTGTCATTTTGGATATGAACCTCACCAGCCTGCACTGGATAGGCATTTCTTGCTTCCAAAAGCGCCAGTGCTTCAAAAATTCTTGCTAAAACCCCCATTTCAAGCAGGTCTAAACTGGGGAAATTGAGGATGTTGAACTGTCCGACATTAGGCGGAATGCGGTTGAATCGGTCGATTATGACATCAATAGCCTCAAAAATGAACTCATCGCTGACCTGTTCGGTTCCGTAGAAGCGGTTTTTGTGAGCGTAATCCTGCAAAACGTTGCGGATTCGCTTGGCAAAGCGCAGTTTTGCAACATATGCATCGTCTTTTGTAAGACTTACTTGTAAATTCTGGATTTTCTGGAGCGTTAAATTAGCACTTTTCAGTGAAAAATCAGCGTTTTGGTGTTGTAACTGGCTGATTTTGGACGGTTCAAGGTTGTAATTTTGTTGTTGAACATTCAAAATTTTGGCTGTTCCAAGTGAAAAACTGGCATTCTGCTCCATCCTATCCCCTCCTATCAGCTACCAACTTCAAAAGTTATATCCAAATAAGCACCGATATATGCTCCAAACGGCATTTTTTCAGCCTTTTTTGACACAATAAGCCCGAAAAATTCAGGTTTTTGAGGCTCAAAAACGGGAATAACAAGCTCTGAAGCCTCCGTTTCATCGCCAGTTTCGGGATTTATTATCAAAATTTTCGCTTCAATATAGTTTTTTACCGCTTCATCCACCACAACTGCCACTTTTACGTTATATAATACCTTTTCCTCAGGCTTTATGAAGTAATACGTTACGAACGGACCTTTACTTAAGTCGGGAAAACTAAGCTTGGTGACATACTCCTCCATGAGCAGTATATATCCACCACCATTTATTTTAGTCAGAGCAGACGGAAAAATCGTGAGTGTGTTGTTGGTTATCATGTAATCCTGCTCATAAATGAGCTCTACAAGGCTACCATTGTTTGGATTCATCCAGTAGCAGCCCTTTACAAGCCCCTGCCAGTTATGTTTAAGTGTATATTCCGTAGAACTTACAGGCAAATCAATCGGAACCTTTTCGAACCGTGCGAGTTTATACGAACCGCCAACTGGTGCAACAAGTAGCATTGCAATTACCTCCCCTTACGCAGCCATGCCGATTAGAATTGCAAAAGCTTCATCCTCATGCTTTTCATCAAGCGGAATATTCAGCACTTTTCTGACATACTGCACAATTGCATGATGGTATGACTTACCGAGTACTTGGTAATTATTTTCGTTGATTCCTGTTAATTTGCTGACTTTTCTTGGCTGTACGAGTATAACCTCAAAGTCAGGATAAGTTGCCCTGAGCATTCCAAGGAAGATTCCGCTCATCCTTGCCAGCTTGATAGTTGTGGATTTGTTTTCTTTAACGTACTGGTCTTCAATCGCAACAGCTTTTAGTTTACCAGGCAGATATGTTTTGATGAATTCTATAGCGTTTGCTACGAGTTCAAAACTACGTGTCAGCCAGTCGTCATCTTTGCTTTCGACATAGAACTGCTTGCTTATAACGTATTTCCTGGTTCCATACTCGAGAATAGCAACTCCTATCTTTAGTGTGCCTGGGTCAATGGCTACAATGTACTCCTTCACGTTCGCTCCCTCCTCAAATTTTTCCACCTGTGATGTTTATATTTATCCCCTTCCCGCTACTTGACATTTTACTGACTTCTGTACGTTTTTGAGCCTGCGTAAGCAAATCAAGAGCTTTTACCTGTTGTTCCGCTATCGGCGGCTGTTGTGATGGTGGCGGTGAAGGTGGTAAGTGCTTGCCTTCAGTGGCGTCTTCATACGTTGGCTGTGGCTGGGTCTGAACATCAGATACCGTTTCGGCAATTGCTTCATCTACCTTCTTCTGCGTTTCTTCTAACCACTTTTCGTCAACATTTGGTCCTTTTGCAAGGTCACCAAAAACCGTATTAACCACAGTCCACAAGTTGTTGCAGACAGTTTTAGGACTGATAATGAGATTCCTAATCCACTCGGGCTGGAAATATATAAAGCCGACAGTATCAAACACACTTACGTCAGTAGGGTTTTTATACAAAAGAAAACCATAAGGACGAACTGAAACTACCGTATCAAGACTCGCAGCACGCAGTTCAGGTATCAAGCTTCTGAGTACGAATATTGGCTTGGCGTCAGCTTGAAATCTCTCATCATTGAAAAAAATGACGTAACTTTTCATGTCATCAAAGTTTGCCTGGCGGATTGAAAGAACAGCTTTCAGTTCCTCTTCATCATTAGCTATGAAATTACTCGTTTTTGGCATACCGAGTAGCGCACTGGTAATCCTTTCTTTGTCGAAGCGTATACCGTTAAGTCCAGCTGACGGCCTGCTTGAAACTAACGTAAGCACCTGCTCTATTACCGATTTCATATAGTTTTGGAGAGCAGTAACATTTGTTGTAAGTATTGCTGTATTGTTCACATCGTTCCATTTGAGATTGGCTGGTGCTTTGTTTGAAACAAGTATCTGTTCGCCAAGCAGGAAGGATGAAAGTACACGCTCCCAAGCCTTGTAGGGCACTTCTTTTGGACTGAAAATAGGTCCAAAAAGCATTCCTTTTCTTGTTAGGCGCAGCCTAATTATCAGATTGTTTTTGTTTTTGTCCTGTTCTGGAACAATTGAAACAATTCCGGTCATTAATCTAGTTGTTTCGTAGTAAACGTCGCTCAGTATGGGTTTAGGCAACAAGTAAAACATTGGATAGAGTTTGCCGTCGATTTTTAGGTAAAAAGGATTTTCAGTTTTATCAACCGCATTCTTCTGCGCAGGCAAGCTTAAATCCAGAAAGCTGATAGGTTCAACGCCCAAAAGAATAGACGCTAAATAGTAGGGACTGTTCTTGAAATAGTCGAATTCCTTGCTAAATCTTGCGCTTAATATGTTAGCAATCACGTAATTCATTGCTCGGTGTGCAAAGCCCAACGTACGCCTGAGTACGCTGGCCATTGTCGATAAGTCATCTGATATAGTCTTGTCAGCCGGTATTGTAAGCGTCAGTTCGTCGAAGCCAGAGTCTGATTTAGAAAAGTCTAATGTAATCACGGGTTTATTCTTGATTTTTTTCAGAAATTCCATAACTTTAATAGCTTCGCCAGTCGTAGCTAAACGCAGTAGATTGTAGTGGAAGAAGTAGTAGAACATAATCTTGAGTATTTGAAAGCGCAAAGGCAGGTTTGACGATGAAGCACCGACTTCCTCATCTGCGTAGACAGAATCTCCGTCTTTTGTAAAGCTGATACCCGGTATCGGTTTGCTGAGCTCTACACTTGAGAAGTACGAAACGAGTGTTTCGTGCTTGAAACCGTTGGTCAGAAATTGAAAGCCACTAGTGTTCTTCTTATCTTTGAGGTCTTCTGGTCTTGGACTGGCTGGGATTGACTTATAACTGTCATCCGAATAAAGCATGGTAACCAATCCAGAATGTGGCAGTGAAGCACAATATTCCGACGTGTCGGCTATTTTTTTAAGAAAGACATCATCCTTGCCACCTACGATATTAATCAGATTGCCGAATGTAGTCCACACTTCTGGTCTTATCAGCGTTCCGCCATACTTAGTCTGTGGCAAACCGAGTTTTGCTCTCAGATGTTCAGCAAGTGGTGTATACATAGTATAACCGTTCGGCGGTGTGTGAACATATATCAGGGTTTTGTAGAAATATTCACTAAAATACTCGATTGCTTTCGTAACGTTGCTCAAATAAGCTACGCTGTCATGAAGTGGAACATCAGCAAGAAAATAAACCGGAGTATCTATCGAAACAAAAACAGCATTGACTTGTTTTTTAAGAATATTGTTGCTCAGTTCACGAAGTTGCTTTACATGGTTCTGCACGGAATCTTCGACCGCAAAATATCTGAGGCACTCTTCATATACCTTACGCCATTCGGTCTTAATATAAGTAGTAATGTTGCTTGCGGTACTTGCTGTTTTTTTCTTAGCATCCTCCATTACTTGATTGTACACTTCTGTCTTGGCTTTATTTACCCACTGTTCGAATGTTGTATAGTCGCAGATGACAGCTTTTTTTGTGCTGTCAACAGTGCCTTCAAGAAGGTTTCCTTTGACTTGAAGGTTTGCATATCTATACGGGTCAGCAACGGTGGAACCAATTGCATTTTTCATGTATGCCGTAAGATTCGAACGCATTACGAACAACTGAGCCACAGTACCACCTCATCAGAATCATGCGTTAAAATAGGCTATAATCCCCAATTTATGCTCAAGTACGGTTTTAAGCTCCTCGGCAGTCAGGATGCGGTTATTTTTTATCGCTTCGGTAAGCAGTTTCATGAACGTAGTTGCTGTCAGTTCGACTTCATGGTTGTCAAAAGATGTTGCCTTAATAACAACTGGGTATTGCTGGAGGTATTCAAGTTCTTCTGCGCTCTCTGATAATATATTATACTCCACCGTGCTGAAGCTTGATGGCGACGGTAAGGCTTCTAGCTTACTTGAAAAACTCACGTTAATTCTATCGGTTGTGGTATAGGGAATCTGGAACGGTGCGACTTTGAAGACGACGTCGTCGACAGTGAAATATCCCTGACGGATGAGGTAAGGTTCGTACAGTACTGCCGTATTTGAGCTGTTGCGGTAGATATAGCCTTGCCCGGTTATATAGCGCAGTCGCTGATTGGGAGTTATTGAAAGCAGAGAGACGAGGAATTTGATTACGCTTGCATCCGCTATCGGCTCTGCTTCCCATACGTTCTTTATGCTCTGCTCAAGTGGTTGAATAACCTGCTGATAGATTTTGGAATACAGGCTTGTAAGAAGGATGGCATCTTCTTTGGTTATGAGTCCTGAAGCAAGGTATTTGTTTAATTCAGTTTCAAATTCGATGGTATTCACGAAGTTCACCTCCTAAAGATTACCTGAGTATATTTTCAAGTCTTGTAAGGAATGAATTGAATCTACTTTCAAGTGAACTTATGAAGCTATTTGCAGCTTTGTCGAACGAACTGCTGTCGAGCGTAACTCGGATGTTCTGCTGTGCTTGTTGCAGTTCAGTTGCCAGTTCAGTCTGCCTTCTAATCTCTTCAGGTGTAAGATTAAGGTTCATTCTGCTGAAGTCTATATTTGGACCGCCACCGCTTAACTGCATGTATTCTGAAATTTGCGTTCCGAACCTGTGCATGTACTGTGACAGTACTGTCCAATTAATATCGCCTGTTGGTGTAAATATATCTCTCAAATTGTGGCGTTGTGCGAGTTCGTCGAGCTGTTGCCTGATGTACTGTCCGTAGCTTGTACCCATCAACTGTCTGAGCCTATTGACTGCTTCAGCAGGGTTGACTGCTGCCCACGACATTACACCGACAAGCGAACCTCTTGCGAGCTCTCTTCTGCTACCTTCAGTCCACACGCCACGTTCGAGTTCGGCTATGTTCAGCCTGTCTGCCATTACAGCTCTTCGAGCCCGTTCGAAGTCGTCTCTGCCGAAGAAACCGACCCTTGTACCCCAAAGTCGCTCAGCTAAACTTCTAGCTGATGTCTGGTCTAATCTAAATGGTGATGTTGCAAATTGGATTCTTGTAGCATTCCTGTTTATGTTCTCCAGTCTTGCGATATATTCAGTCATACCTGCCTGACCGGCTAGTTCGGTAACTCTTTGAACATTGATTCTGCCGTTTCTGTCGAACAAATCGACCGGTCTGCCTGCAAGCAGGTTCATTATCTGCCCTCGAGTGACGTATTCAACGAACATTTCTTTTGTAAAGCCACGCCGTTTAGCTTCTTCCCTACCTCCAAGACCTAAGCCTCTCAGGATTTTATCGTAAATATCAGTTTCTGAGATTTCCTCAACCCACTGGCGCAGTCGTTCAGTCTGCAGGTCAGCAGGAGTGAACGTTACTTGTCTATTGCCTACCTGAACGGTAACAGGCTGATACTGTCCGGAGGTGAGAGCCTGTCTTGTTGCCCTCGCTACAGGTTCGTACATTTGGACAAAGTCTGCACCGAACCGCTGAGTTAGCTGTTCTCTCCAGCGTGCTATCTGTGATGTTGTTAGTGTTCTTGCTACCTGCTCTCTCACCTGCTGTGGTGTCAGTCTTGATAAGTCTGTTCCTGCAAACTGTTCTATAGGCAAGGTATACATCATTCCTGCAACTGATTTGGTCTTCAGTGTACTCGAATCAGTATAGCGCTCACGTTCAGGCACTGCTAGAGGAATCCTTCTGAGCTCATTAATTTCGCCGAAGGCTGACTGTCTGAGTTGTGGGAGTAATTGGCGCTCGTACAGATAGCCGAGCTGCTCTCTTGAGAGAGATGTAAAGTATCTGGCATATTCCGTTGCTTTTTCTGGGCTGAGGTCGAACTGCGCCTGCAACATTTTGGCTATTGTCTGCTGGTCGGCATTTTCACTCATCAGCATGTTGAACAGGTCTGTAAGCTGAGCTGCTCTATTTGGTGCTTGTGCGGTTAAGAAGCGCTGAACCTCGGTAAATGCCCTCGGCGCAGTGAATTCTACGTTCTGCTCAGTCTGTCTGAACCGCTCCTGTACAGCCTGCATTTCAGCATCTGCTGGAAGTTCGAGCAGTCCGTATTTAGCCATCAGTTCGTATGCACGAGCATATTCGCCTTTACCGACTGCTTGCTGAAGCTCTTTGTTTACATTTTCGAACTCCTGCTGTGTAATTGCACCAGCTTTGAGCCTGCGTTCGAGCTCACTTCGAGCTACCTGCACTCTTGACTGGACAATTTCCTGCGGTGTTTCAATACCTGTCTGCTTCAGCAAATCGAAGAACCGCTGGTAATCTCCAAGTTCGAAGGCTTCTGTGAGCTGTTCAGTGAGTGTGCTTGCAGTCTTTTCATCCAATTTGCCCTGCTTCTGCTGAGTTTGAATGGTGTTAACCGCTCTATTAAGTAAATTCTGCAGTTCTGCCGGACGTGCAACCTGCTGAGGCAACAGTTGGTTGTACAGCAGTGTATTGAAAAGCTGAGTAAACTGTCCAGCTTCCAACATGCTACGTATATTTTCGATAAGTTGTTGCCCCTGTTCAGGTGTGATTTCACCTTGTTCGATTCGGTTCTGTAAAATTTTGAGGGACTGTTCAATAGTTTTCTGAATGTCTTCTGGCACCCTGACAGTTGCTTCTGTAAGTCCACCGCGTTTTTTAAGCCAATCGGTAAACCACGTGGTGAAATCTTTCGGTGCACCTTCAAGCATGTAGTCTCTGAGCGCTTCTTTCTGACCTGCTGGTGTGAGTTGTCTGAATTCAGGCAGTTCGCTGAGCGTCTGATAGACTACTTCTGGTGAGACTTGCGACTTAGCTGCCTGTTCACCAGCAAAAACCTCGAGCAACTGCCTTCTGGTTTCCTCATTGAGCCTGCGCCATTCGTCTGCACTGAATGCCCTGCCACCTATGATTACCTGCCCCTCTTTCGCAATCGTTCGTTCTACTTGGTTGAGGAAGCGCTCAAACCTGTTCCTGTCAGTTGCAATCAGCGAGCGTCCAAGCGCCATGTTGAACGCATTTGCAATATCCTGTGCTGTCAGTTCTTCGGTTCCCATCGCTTCCCATCTGCCGAATACTTCTCTTATCTGCTCAGGTCTGAGCAGTTGATATATAGGATTGACAGCCCATACCTTCGTGAGCGTGTCGATATTCTTCTGAAGTGTACTTGCATCAACTCTTTTAGCACCGACAAAGGCGTTCTGGACAAGTGCAGCAATATCCTGTACACTGCCCTGCCGTGCTGCACCGACGACGGCAGTTTCTTCACGCTGGAGCTGTTCCCAATAAGTGCGTTGCATGATTTGGCGTTCACGGATAGGACGCTCAACTGCTTCCGTATACGCTCGCTGAATACCATGCCACATGCTTACAAATGGTCTTGCAAGTCCAGACCAAAATTGACTCCACCTATCGAGCCTACCCACTATCTGCTCATCTGAGAGTTGCTCATACTGTGCAAGTCTGGTGATTCTGCGCTGGTTTGCTTCAAATTGGTCAGGACCTGCCATTGCACCAGTTGTTATCATCTGTGCCATGATGTTGCTCATGCCTGTACCAAGACCAAACCGTTCCATCAAGTAAGACTGCAAGACTTCCTCAGTGCTGAGTGTCTCAGGTCTGACTGCACGGTATGCCTGAAATTCTGGAGTTGTCATTATGCTCTGCATGAGAGTTGCTGCTAAAGCTCCGGTGTTCTCCCTGAATGCCTGCTCGATTATTCCAGCGGCTTCCTGCGGTGAGAATATGCCGTACCTTGTTCGGTTCTCTATACCTCGTTGCATCAAATCCGTGAACGTGAGCCTGCCTGCCATGAACTCACGCAGAGCTTCTTCATCAAGCGTAGCAACTCGCCTGCCACCTTCTTCACGAATAGCCGTGAGCCCCAGCAGTGCTGTCTGCTGGTTCGGATTTGCCAACAGCTGATTAATCATCTCTTGGAGTGTGTTGAGCGTCTCTTCTGTCCTCGGTTCAACTTCCTGCCTATAAAATTCGGGATTTATGCGCCTGATAGCCGTCAAAATAAAGCCAGGCAGATTGCTTATCGCCATTGCACCTTCTGCACCATAACCAAGGCGTTGCAAATTAACGGCATTCGCAACAACATTCTGAGCATACGCTGTCTGGTTGATGCCGAGTTCAGCACCTATCTGCCTCCACTGATACGACATGTTAACCAAGTACTGCCCAGGTTCTCTAATTCCCATACGCCTCAGGCTGTCCATGAACCTGATTGCGTCTTCGTAGGTTGTTCTCAATGTACCTGTGACAGTACGTAGGTTCTTGAGGAGTTTTTCCATCTTTGTTTTGTATTCATCAACCGTTGTAACGTCACGCAGTAGCGACGTGCCAGCTAGCTGTCTGGTGATTTCCTCCACTTTGCGCCTGTTTATCCCCCATAGCGGTGCGGCAAGTTCTGCAATAGCCTGTTCAGTCTGGACAAGTTCAGTCAGTGTTGCACCTTTGTGTCCAACCATCTCTGGATGCCTGTAAATCATTGACATAGGTGCACCTAAACGGCTGTAGAGCCTCTGAAGTGGCTGTGGCGTAAGTGTAGCAGCAAGCGTTCCACCAATTAGCCCGCCTAAAGGACCGCCTAAAGCAGTTCCTACCATTGTTCCCAGCAACCCCATAGCCATCGGGAACAGGTTGCTGTAGGCAGAAATTGTCTGAACCCTGTACATCGATTCAGTTGGCGTTAAGTAGTCCATTGGAATATAGAAGTTGGTCATTTTTTGAATAAAACCAGGCAGTCCGACAGTGCGAGCGCGCCAGAACTGGTCCTGCGGTGTATACAAGTTCAGTCCCATACCGCCTTGTATCGGCATGGGACGTGTTACAGGAGCTGTAACCATCGCCAGCGAACTCGAAAGCCTTGAGATGTTGGCATTCAGCGTGTTGAGAGCAGCAAGCGTTGAGTTTGTCAGTTGCCTCTGCTGTATCTGTGCATTCAGTTCCGCTACCGAATTTGTAGTACCTTGTATTGTCGGCTCCATAACATCACCCGGCATTATCGAAGTTATTTTGGAAGAACTCCTGCGCCTTCTTCAGGAACTCCTCCATCTGTTGCTTTTCTATGTCCTTCCTGTTTGGAATAAGTACATCCAAGTACTCATCAAATGCTTTCTGTGTTGCATTTTTGTCTGCCTGGTACATCGCAAGAACTAACAGCGTAAGCTCTTTAACACGCAGAGCTTCTTCACGCATTTCCAGACCCATTATCGCTGTTGCGACCCATGGATTGCTCAGGTACACGTCTTCTTTGTTTGCGAGCATTGCTCGAATGTACCCCCGCACCCACGGGTCGGCTATCAATTTTTTTCAGCCTCACCACTCCTGAGCAGATTCTTCAGTTCATCAAGCTTGTTGTTTATCTCAAGGATTATTTCATCAAGCAACGTAACCGGGAACGCAAGCAGAACCTCAAGTCGTGGGAGCAGGTATTTTTCATAGAATGCAATAATTTCTTTTTCAAATTCTGCCTGTGAAGATGGGCTCAGTCCCAGCGAACTGACAAAGAGTTTGTTGAACTCTTCCTGCGGTATCTCAGGCTCAATAGCTTGACCATCAATAGAAATAACACCGAGTGCGAGCTTAATAAGTGAATCGAGCGACATGAACAGCTCATTCGTCATGAGCCTGCGTGTAACCATGAGCTCCTTGAGTATTGTTGCAACTATCGTTTCTTTTGTTGTAAGTGTTCTGAACTTTACTTTCCTACCGCCAAGTTCAATATCGAACGTCGCATAGCCGTTTACCACGAGTTCTCTGAGTTTCGTCATGTCCATATACCATCTACCTCCCTGTCGAGCTTGTTCAGAAATTGACGAGCTTGTTGCCGATGTCGAGCATACGGCAGAATTGTTTCCTACTTCTATGATACTTAAAACTTTCGAACTTGTTGAACGAAAAACGGCGAGCGTTGTGCCCGCCGAGAATGCCACCGGTCTATTAAAAAGGGGGTTCACGACAGTTTTTGTATCATCTCATATTCCAAACCAACATTTTTCCTAATCCAATCATAGATAGTATATCCGTTGAATCCCCACAGCCTCAGCTCTTGAACTATTCGCCTTACAAACTCCCGCTTGTCATCCACCATCTCGAAAAATCCCCTCAGTCCGTACGTTCTGTTCTGATAGTGAACTCTGCCTTTCTCTACGTCCACGATGTACTCGTTCTGAACCAAGCGCTTCGACCTCCTCACAGTATTTTAAGTCCTCTTGTTTTCTTTTCCAAGTATTCCTTAGGCGGAACCCAGTTATCATGCTTTTCATAGTACACCGTTTTGTTCAGCAATGGGCTAGAGAACTTAGCCAGACCAGTGACAGTGACGAATTCAACACCAAAGCTTGCGCTGAATTGGCGCTTCATGTTAGTTGAGCACTGAGGACAAAGTATCTCCTTATCTCTATCGGCGATTGACCTAAGTTCTTCGACCGTTGTACCGCAATTGGGGCATTGATATTTATAAATTGGCACTGCACATCCCCCTCCTTCATGTAGACTTCCTCTGCCAACTGCTGTATCTTCAGCTTTATTGCAACTGGTATTTTAATGAAATCATACAAAAAATTTCTGTTGAACTTGAGGATTCCGAAATCTGGTATGAACCGTTGTGTTGCAATGCACTCGCCGATGGTCTGTCCTATTTCTTCGTTTTTGACATCAATCGACAGGCGATTGAGTATGTATTTCACCTTCAGGCTGTCGAGCCTATTCCAAAGGAACCAAACAACACTGAACGTATACAGTATGATACTTTCTTTCGGCTTCAGCTTGTGCTTCTTCATGTCTGCCCCTCCCACGATTTATATTTAGCCGACAACCATATTATATCACCACTCCTGCAAAAATGTACCAGTTTTTTCTATTCTGTCTCTAAATTGCATAAATTTATCCAAGTGGCTAGCATGTTTAAAAACATCTACGATATCGCTTAACCGCTTCTTTTCATGAAACCGGGCTACGGATACACGTGGCTTTAGCCATGTGAGGAAGTAGCCCTTTCCCTCCTTTCGAACATCAACGTTTTAGCTCTCTCAATTAGCCTTAATTTTGTAAACCAGGGCTTTTTCCAAGCCCGCCACTTAAGTGGTGGGTGGTTGACAAAGTACCCTCCTTTGGTTATGCTAAAACAATTTTAGCACCGCTTAATTTTTCGTGTCGGCATCTGTTCATTCAACAAGCTACAGCCGATGTTGTATGATTTTTTGGAAAAAGTCTCAGGAGGTGTGGAGAAATGGAACCCAACTACCTGCCCAAACAGGTGTTCGAAACAGCAAGAAAGGCATTGGTAGTACACGGTGCAAAAACAATCGAACGGCACATAATAAAGGGCAAACTGCAGAAGAAATTGGACGAGCTGAAAGGCAAAGAAATAATCGTGCAGTCTTCAACCGGCAAGCGAGTTACACTAAAGCCAGGCAAACTAGATGACCTTAGGAAGAAGTACTATGAGTTGGCAAGGCTATACACTACTGTAAGTAAAATGCCGATGAGCATGAAAAAGCTGAAACTGATGAATAAATTGAAGCGTCAGATGAGGTACTATGAAACACTTCAGCGTTCTATTCTCAGAAACATAGTTGACGAAGACGAAATAAGGAAAACAACTTTCATACGGAGGCTGATTACGAAGATGATAAACAGATTGCCGGAAGCGTTCGGAGGTGGTAAGCAATGAAATTAAGAACCGCACTGAAATTGGGGCTCATTGGTGCAGGTGCCTATGGTACAAAAAAACTATACGACACAGTAGTTGCTAAGGAAATAGCGAAACAAGTGGCTATGCAGACCGGTTACAATCCAGTTGCAGAAACTAAGCAGCAAGTGAAACAGCTTAAGGCTGCTATTAAGCAGAAGATGAAAGAACTGCACAGCGACCTATCTGGACCTGTGGGATTAACTAAAGACAACCTTATGCGCTACGACCCGGAACTTGCCAATCTGCGAAGCCAGCTACTTGCTGCCAAGCAGGCACTCAAGGCGCAAAAAAGCTCGCTCGTTGGAACTAAAAGAATGCAGGACAAGAACTACTATACTGAGGCTGGAATTGCAGCAGGACTAGGCGGGCTCGGTACTTGGCTTCTGCTAAGAAAATTCAGCAAAGGCGCAAAACCAACTAATGATAAAACTACCGGCTTTTTCGCTAAGCTATTCAAGAAAGGTAAATAAGGAGGCATATTACTGTGCCAAGCGAAGTGACAAACCTCGTCGAGCAGTACAAACGCAGTCCACGTACAGATTTGCTCGAGCAGATATATCGAAAAATGGAACCGCTGATACGCTCAACGGTTGCTAAGTACTATGCTTCTGGTCTGCCACCTGAGGTACTTGAAACGCAGGCGAAAGTCTACCTAAAGCAGGCAATCGATGCGTATCAAATCGGCAAAGGTAGTTTTGAGTCATTTGCACAAAAGTACATGCAGCAGATGTACCGCTTTGTCAATCAGTACCAGCATCCTGTCAGACTGCCTGAAAACTACAAGAATCAATATGCGAAATTTGAAACAGTCTACAATCAGTCAGAAACGGAGCTTGACCGCCAGCCGACAATCGAAGAGCTCAGAAGCCTAACGAACCTGAACACCAAGACGCTCAAGACATTCATGCACAGGCAGGTCGTACCGCTCGAGGAAGGATGGATTGAGGCATTCGGAAATCAATCGCTCAAACTCAAAGAGGGACTGGTTGCCGTAGGCTCAAGGTACGGTAATACAGTCAAAAGCATAGTTGAGGATATTGTCTACAAAGACATGTCAATAACCGATGCTCTGAAAAAGCGAAACCTTGATTACAACACATACTACCCAAAGATAAAAAAAGCGCTTGATGATTTGATACTTTATGTTCAACAATAAAAACCCGGGGCACAAGCCCCGGGCTTTTTTTGTGTAGTCAACCAGGGCTTTTTACAAGCCCGCCACTTCAGTGGTGGGTGGTTGACGTGTGAGTGCGTCCATGGTACCACTTCCCTACTTGGTCAGTTGGTTTTTGAACCATTTCCACACGACCCACGTGTAGTTCTTCCCATTGAAACCAGACATGCTTTGAGGACATATTTTTCCACTGACATCATAGTGCCTTATCACTCGTTCAGGTGGAATGCCGTACTTCTGCATTAGGAACTTCGTAAGCTCGATGGTGTTCTGCAGAGCTTTGAAATAGTCACCATCTTCGTTGATACAAATCTCAATGCCGATAGAGTTGGCATTTTTCGGTCTGGAACCACCAATGAGCGGGGGCGTCTGCGTATCGCCACAGTGCCATGCTATGTCTACATCTTCCACTGTCTGGATAATCCGCTTGTCGTCAACAAAATAGTGTGCGCTTGCATTACGATTAGTTGCATTGAAGTACTGATAATGCATCAGCGCATTGGCACCTCTCGCCGGATTTCCCGTGTCGTGTATCACTATAAACTCGATTTTTCGCTTGTCGCCCTTCGTGTAGTTGTACTTTATCAGCATCTTTTCGATGCTGCAGACAGGTACGTAGGAACGTTCTATCATACTCATACCTCCTTGGCTGTGAACTTAGACGCCACCATCACGTGCCCTCAGCCTGCTGTGAACTCTCCTTTCACCTGCGTGTCTTCTACATAGATACTTGACGTGGTTATAAGCAATCCGCTTGCCGAAACAGCCGACTGCAAAGCGGTAATTGGAACTTTTACTGGGTCAATGATACCTTCCTTAATAAGGTTGCAGTACCTGAGCCTGAGTGCATCAAATCCCTGCGGTGATTCCATCCTCATGAGGTTGGTAATAAGCTCTTCTGGATTGACACCTGAATTCTCTGCAAGCTTGACAATTGGTTCTTTTAAACTTTCGATGAGTATCTGAGCACCTTTCTTTTCGTCGTCTGTGAGTTTGTCGAATCCTTCGAGTGTTTCAACTTGGTCTTTAAAGTATTTGTATGCTCTGAGGAATATTGTTGCACCGCCTGGTACAATTCCGCTTTCTGCTGCAGCTATGGCTGCACTGAGAGCGTCGTCAACACGCATTCGTCTTTCTTCGTATTCCACATCCGTTCTGCCAGCTACCTTCAGCAGAGCAATACCACCTGTTAGTTTAGCAAGCCTTTCTTCGTAGAAGTCTCTGTACTCGTCGTTCTTCTTTATCAGTTCCTTGAGCTGTTCTATTCTATTGCGCAATTTATTCTGTGATGGATTTTCGCCAACAATGACAGTACGCTCAGCGTCAATAACGACCTTACTTGCACGACCGAGGTGCGAAAGGTTGGCAGCCTCTGGTCTGACAGACATACCTATCACTGTACCGCCTGTAATAACCGCAATATCTTCAAGTATCTGCTTCATCTTATCGCCGTACTCAGGTGCCTTTACAGCAGCAAGTGGTAAGTTTCTCTGCACTCTGTTGGCAAGTAGAGTCTGCAGGAACTCACCTTCGATGTCTTCTGCAATGATGAGCAGAGGATTGCCTGAACCGATAGCTTTGTCGAGTAGCGACAGATATGGCCTAATTCCCCACAATCGAGTGTCGACAAGCATGACGTAGACATCGTTGTATTCTGTTACAGGTCCTCTCGCAAGATACGGTGAAATAAATGACCTGTCGATGAAATAGCCTTCAACTTTTTGAACATAATCCTCGTTCGTCTCACTGCGTGTTGGAAGTATCATACCGTTCTCATCAATCTGCATATAAGCTTCGGTAACGAGCTGACCGATAATAGTATCACCGTTTGCAGAGATTGTTGCAACTTGGAAGATTTGGTCTGGACTTGCAACAGGAATTGCCTGCTCTTCAATGAAGTTCGCTACCTTTTCGAGCATCCATTCCATACCACGTTTAAGAAGTACGGGATTAGCACCGTTTTTGACCTCACTGACAGCCTGCTTTATAAACGCAGAAGCAAGAATAATAGCAGCCGTTGTTCCATCACCAACTTCATCGTTAGTTTTGAGAGAAGCCTGCTTGATAACGTTGAAAACTGCATTTTCTGGTGGATTGGGGAACGAGAGGTTCTGAGCAATCGTTACACCGTCGTTGGTTACAACAGGCTCGCTACCTTTCCAGAGCAGTACATATCTTCCACGAGGTCCATAAGTGCTTCCAATAATGGCCTGTGCTTCATCTGCAACTTTCAGCAATGTATCGTATACATTTGGTTGCTTAATGAGTTCTGCCATCACCATCACCTCACTCTTCGATTACTATCACAGCATCAAATGGTACAATAACGTAGACTTCCTTGTCGTAGTAGAATGGTATTCTTCTGATTGGAAAGTACCATATCTTCTGTCCAGCCTTGAGTCCCAATTTGTTTTCCTGAGGTACTAAGACGACCTCACCATAGCGCAGACCGTCATCTGCTTCAAAGGTAATCTCAAAGTTGGTTGGAAGTGGAAGCTCTTTGACAATATAGTGGTTCTCAGTTACTCTCAGCTTCTCCAAGCTCATGTTCGTTCCCCTCCTTTTTGAAGTATTTGGATATTTGTTTTAAGAACTGGCGGTATTGCCTTCGATAACTGCTCAGCTTTTTTACGTGCATATACAGTCGTGTCCTGAATGCTACAAGCTTTGTGTTAGCAATCAGTTTATTGTACAGCCTCTTTCTGAAGCCACCGATTAGCCGTTTGGCAACCGAATAGCTCATTACTTTGTCAAGGAATGGATATGGCACATTCAGAAGCGAGGCGATATACGAAAGCTTGAGCGTTTTAGTTTCTGGATTCAGTTCAAGCTTACCAACTTCGTAACGTGCATACTGTGCTGGTGTCAAAGAGAGAGCCTGGGCAAACCAGTTCTTGTCCAATCGCAGGCTCATGCGTACTACGAACACCCCACGGACTTTACGCTGTTTGTGCATACCTTATTTTCTGAATATGTTACTCTTGTGTTGTTACCTCAGGTGGAGTTTCTTCCGTTGTTTCAGCTACTGGTTCGCTCGCAGGCTCTTGATATTCCTCTACCCAATCCAAAGGCTTAGCGTCTGGGTCTCTGCCTAAAACGAACTCAGCTATGTTCTGCAATCCGCGTGGACCACCTGACACCTTCATGCCGTTGATGACAAACGTTGGCACCGAACTGAGTTTCAACTCGCCAGCTTCAACTAATGCCTTCTTGGAAGTATCAATGAACTTGATTATCACATTGTTGCCTTCCATGACGTTCAAACCCGTCAAATAGCTGTAGAGCACAACCGTTGGTATCTGCTGTATACAAACTGGACATCTTGTAGACATGTAAATAACCAAAGTGTCGTGCACGTTGTCCATAACCTCTTCAAGCATCTGCATTACATCAGACGGTATTTCGAAGTCCGCATCACCGTGCAGGTACTTATCAAGTTGGTAGACGGCTCCAAACAATGACATTATCACAACACCTTCAGGCAGTCCCTGTATGAACAGAGGCAACTTTCTCCAGTTCGTGCCATCTGTACTGAACCAAAGCTCGACAGCTATTTCCACTTCGTTATTCGGTTCTTGGATTTCCGAAGCTACCTCGAATACAAAATGCCTAAATGGGTCAAGCTCATCGAGTGGCTTCTGAAGTTCAACTATTGCTGTTTCAAGTGCTACAAATTCTTCTGGTTTTCCCTGCTTCACAATAAACGACACTCTGTACTTTCCTCGCAGCCCTTTCACAATATCTGCTACCGTTAAGCCTTCCTGTTCCATCGTACTCCCTCCTTTAATATCCTCGATACTGTTAACCAATTTAGTGAAAACCGTGCGATAATATTGTTGAATTCTAAAAAGGGGTACCACCCCCCTCTTAAGGAGGCGATACCTAATGTTCAAATGTCCTCACTGTGGTTCTTCCAACTTCTGCAAAAACGGACATTCTCACGATGGTTCTCAACAATATCTCTGCAAATCTTGTCACAAGACCTTCCGCGCGATTTGAAGCTTTTCAATTACAGCTTGAGCACTTTGAGTTGGTAATGAATTGATTCAAAAGCATCACCACACTTTGGAATGTACTAATACAATTATACCATATAAAATTCTTTAAGCTGTTTGTCTTTTGACTGCCTCACTTTTCCACCTCCACGAACTTGTGTCGGCAGATTACAGGCAACTTTTCACAGACAATTGACCTGACCGCAAGTGCATACTCACGCATTTCATACTGCGCATGTTCGGAAGTGCGTAGCTCGAGGAAATTGAACAAACTGCGCAGGTTTACCGTCCAAAAAAACGTAGTGTAGAGCCCCAAAGGAAGAACTGTGCGTGCCTGCTCTTTTTTCATCCCCGATTCAGTGAGCTCAAGATAGGTGTTGTATGCATGCATGTACCCTTCAAGAAGCTTTGCCCTGAGCTGTTCATCTGCCTCAGGTACGTAGAATTCTGGCTTGGCTTTCGTATAGCGCAGGCTTACCTCGTTGAAAGAGCCGATGCGGTGTCTCATCCACTGGCGAGCAACGAAAAGCGGGGCTTTGACTTTGAATGTGAATACGATGTGCTCAAACACAGAATCGTGCTGATTGGCAAGCAGATGTCTAATGAGCCTCTCCTCCTGCTCAGGTGTGCGCAATTCATGACGATTGAAAGAAATCCCAGCCACTAAAGCAGGTGTGAAGTCGTCTCCCATCATGTTGATTAGAACTACATATCCGTTGTCAAGCACTTTCCTCTCCATCACTTTCCAGTCCTCCTTTACTATTAATCCTACCCAAAGATAAAAAAAGGAAGCCCCCTTGCGGGGGCTGTTTTGTTTTAATCTAATCAGTAGTGTCTAATCTTTTCGAGCGCCAATCTCCAACTGCGTTTAAAATCCTCACAACCTCATCCTCATCATTATTACAAGCTGTTAACCATGATTCGAGACATTCCTTCATTAAATCATAAAATGTTCTGTTATCTGGTTTTTTCAAAAAATCATATATAGGTTTTAAAATATCGTCATCTATACAATATCCAGTAAGTACACAAGAATTTTCTTTTATGACTTTTGAACGTCTACTTTTATCCTGAAAATCTCGCTGCCACTAGCAATTGGTTCAACTAAGTCCACGAATTCGTCTGAGATGTACTCTGGAATTTGCATTATCCCGTTGTATTCTAGGTTTCTAAGCTCGCAGGCTAGTTCTCTTATATTACCATGCTCGGCTTTAGTTAATACCTGGCCTCGCAAGGACTTGTTTATTGACTTATGAGATAGCGGCATGAACTCGGCAGTACCAAGCCGTGCCACTACCTCTATTGATTGTCCATCAAAACTACGCTTAATCCATTCAAACATACCATCCACCTCCTCTACTCATCATCTTTAGGCTCGTTATCATCACATTCCATATCCTCGTCATCGAGTTCTGCGTCCTCCTCCGGTTCGCCTATGATTATGTCATAGGTGTGATATAGATAGTCGTATATCCAGGATATAACATTTTCGCAATCGTCATATTCAAGGATAAGAAATAAAGAAAGATTATGCGTCCGTCAGAGATATGCATATTGCCAAGCAGGACATCTACACCGTCGTCAGTTGGGCACAAGCCTATTTGCCAGCCATTTTCAAGTGTAATCACGGTGAATAGCATCTTATTTTTATCGTGCGCTTGCAGGTCAGTAACCTTCTTATTCTGGTAATAGTGAGATACATCAACGATGTTGCCGATACCAAGTGCTATTTGGAAAACCAGTGAATACGAGGCTAGTGTGAACTCATCATCGGCAAAGAACTGGAACCTGTATGGTTTACCAGAGTTAACTTCTATATTAAATATCTCATAGTCAACCTTTAACTTGTCAAACAAATCTGAATACCTGTCATACGTTTCACAATACAGGAGGTCATAGTTATTCGATAACAGATTATCGATATTTTCTTTAAGCGCATCAATTGCCTCTAGCTCTTCATCAGAAAGCTCGGCTATATCTGGCACCTGTTCGAGAAATTCCCTTGTTATCGGCTTGAGAGTTACAGTACCATGTTTACCAGAAATACTAATTGACTTGCCATCAATATTACCAAGCGCCCATTCAAACATACTTTTACCTCCTTTAAGCTTATTGTGTGGTGCCGAGTCTCTCTCTTCTTAACCTGAAACCTTGTAGAACTTTCAGTCTACTCAACCAAGAGTTGCTGAAAGTTCTTTGGAATCAAATGGCAAACTAACTACCTTTTGGTCCTGATGCTTTGATACCTTGAAGCACATGGATTTGCTGGCTACTATGAATCCGTCAATTTTGCTAAAGAATGCATCAAAATTCACAACTGCCTTTATAGCCTTGTTATCTGGTGGCATACTCAAGGTTTCCGAGTAAAACACAAGGTCAACTGGTTCTACTTTATCATTTTCCTGCAAGAAGACTCCCACTTCTGTAAGTGGGGGATGAATTGCACTTGTAAACCACACTATATCCTTTACTAAACATATAGGGCTTAACTATATTTGTTTTAACTGGCTTTGACTT
>Ga0208823_1000296_pt1 | contig 43055 bp, 30 predicted proteins | sample AD_UKC075_MetaG_FD_184440 | JGI IMG/M metagenome (GOLD analysis project Ga0208823, IMG submission 184440) | Active sludge microbial communities of municipal wastewater-treating anaerobic digesters from USA - AD_UKC075_MetaG (SPAdes) (version 2) | ecosystem: Engineered > Bioreactor > Anaerobic >...
AAAAGGGAAAAGTCCTTCTCGTGATTTTCTCCGGCACGGGCAACACGCGCGCCGTCGGCGAAATGATCTCCCGGCATTTCCGGGAAAAAGGTTACGCGGTCGAGACGGTCGAGATAAAGCGACCCTTCCCGGAAATTAAAAATATCGATAGTTACCGGTTCGCGGGATTCGGCTATCCCGTTCACGCCTTTAATATCCCGAGGATATTCAGAAAATTCTTAGAGACCCTGCCCGCGGCGGCGGGCGCGAAAGCGTTTATTTTTAAGACCTCGGGAGAGCCCTTAAGCCTGAACGCCGCCTCTTCTTTTGTCTTGAGAAAAACCTTAAAGAAAAAAGGCTACGACGTCGTGTCCGACGCGCATTTTCTCATGCCCTATAACGTCATCTTCCGTTATCCCGACGGCGCGGTAAAAACAATGGTAAAATACGCCGACTCTCTAAGCAAGTCCTTTGTTGACAAGCTCATTTGCGGCGTCCCGGATACCGTAAAATACAAAAAGCGTTACCGGCTCTTTTCCGCGTTATTACGAATTCAATACCTCGGCGCGGCTTTAAACGGCAAGTTAATCAAAGCCGACGCGAGAAAGTGCGTCCGCTGCCTAAAATGCGTTAAAAACTGCCCGACGGAAAACATTAAGCTTAAAAGCGGGAAAATCAAATTTGCGAGCAAGTGCACGATGTGCATGCGCTGCGCGATGATGTGTCCGGAGGACGCGATAAAGTTCGGCTTTTTAAACAAATGGAAAGTCCACGGCCGCTACGATTTCGAGCGGATTTTGGCGGACGAGTCTATTGACGATAACTTTTTTTCCAAAACTGATTCGCGCTTTTTCCGCATGCATCGGAAATATTACGAAAAATTAAACAAATAACCCGCCGCGCGCGGGTTTTTTTATTTTATAAAACCTTGTTTTCCCGGCAATAATAAAACAAAACGGAGGTTGATTATGGCATACAGTTTCAAGGGCGCGATTAGTTTCGGTCTGATTTATATCCCGATTACCTTGCATAACGCCGTTCAAAGCAACCAAATCGGTTTCAATTTAATCGAGAAAAACACGATGAGCCGAGTCCGCTATAAAAAAACCTGCCAAGACTGCGACGGCAGGGAAGTAAAACAAAAAGATATCGTCAAGGGCTACGAGTACGAGGAAGGAAAATACGTCATCTTCACGAACGATGATTTCGAGAAAATCAAATCAAAGCGAGACAAAAACATCATCATCGAGGCGTTCGTCCAACTTTCGGAAATAGACCCCGTCTATTACGACCGCCCGTACTATGTCGTCCCGGAGAAAGGCGCCGAGCGGGCGTTCGCCCTGCTCAAAGAAGCGATGGAGGCGGACGGCAGGGCGGGAATCGCGCGGTCGGTCCTGGGCGCGAAAGAAACCTTGGTCGCGCTCCGGGTCAAAAACGGAGTGATGTATCTTAACACAATGCATTTTCACGAGGAAATCCGGCCCGCGCCGTATCTTTCCCCGGAAATCGAACTGCAAGAACAAGAATTATCGCTCGCCTCGGCCCTGATTGCCGCGATGGCGAAACCCTTCGAGCCGGAAAATTACGTCGACGAATACCGGCAAAAGATTGAGCGGGCGATCGCCGCGAAAATCCAAGGCAAAGAAATCGTCGTCCGCGAGGAGGACGACTTTAACCCGGCCCTTGATTTAATGACCGCCCTCCAAGAAAGCCTCTCCCGTTATGAAACAAACGCCCGCGCCTGACCCTTTCGCGGCGCGCTCCTTCGCGCCGATGCTTTTTCGCGAAAGCGAGCCTTTCGATTCCGGGGATTATATCTTCGAATTGAAACTTGACGGCATCCGCTCCCTCGCATATCTTGATATAGATAAAACCGTCCTGATTAACAAACGGGGAAAAGACGTCACCGCGAACTACCCCGAACTCTCTTCATTGCACGCGGGATGCCGGGGAAAGGCCGTGCTCGACGGAGAAATCGTCGTCTTTAAGGACGGGAAACCGGACTTTTTTCGCCTGCAACGGCGCAGTCTCTTAAGCGACCGCTTAAAAATCATGCTTACGGCGGCGGCACACCCGGCGACTTTCGCGGCTTTCGACATTCTCTACTGGCAAGGCGAGACCTTGACCGAAAAACCGCTCCTTGAAAGAAAGCGGCTTCTTGAGAGCGCGATAACGGAAAACAACCGCCTCGTTCTCTCCCGTTATATCGAGGAAAAGGGCGTCGCGTTTTTTGGCCTTGCGAAGCGGGAAAACCTCGAGGGAATCGTCGCGAAAGAGAAAAACAGCCGCTATTATCCCGGCGCCCGCCGGGACGTATGGCTGAAGATTAAAGTCTACCGGGAAGAGGATCTCGTTATTTGCGGGTACGCGCCGAAAGAAAACGGGAGTATCAAAGATTTGATTTTGGCCGATTACGTAAACGGAGAGTTACGGATAAGGACCAAAATTAACACGACGAAAGACCAGAAAATAATTCGCGAGTTCGCCGCGGCTTTCCCGGCGCCGCCTGTCGATTCAGTGTACGGGGAAGATATCGTTTGGATGAGGCCTTATCTAGTCGGCACCGTCCGTTATATGATGAAGACAAAATCAGGCGGGTTGCGGCAACCGGTATTTAAAGGGATCAATACCGACAAGGTTGCTTCCGACCTGCTCGCGGCGAAATGATAATTTAAGATTCCAAATAAGACTCAATCAGCGCGACGAAATCGTCACCGTACCAACGCGGGGAGATTATACTTTTTTCCTCGCTCCCCTCAACGTAAAAACTTGTTCGATATTGGCTGATTTTAACCGTTTCGTCGCTATATTTAAGAATGATGAAATGAGCGCCGTCGGTCTTAACCATGCCATTATGACTCCGGTACCTGATTTTGTTTAATCGCGTCAAGAAATCCACGTGTTCTCCCGAATCCAATGAGTGTTCCGTTTCATGCGCGATCCTGATTAGGATAATCTCTTCTAAATCTTCGGCGCCGTAATTAGTTTTAAAACTGCCGTATCTGCCGAAACTATCGCATGAACAAAGCAAAAGCAAACATAACGCCAGGAACAAAAGCGCTGTAAAGGATGTTTTTTTCATATCCGCCCTCCTACCTAAATTACGAATCGACGCGCGCTAATTATTGGATAATCAAATATAAAATCACTAGCGTTTTTAAAAATAAGACTGCGGTTGGCAGTCTTATTTCATTTGCAAATTGAACGCGACTTGACCCTGTGGGGTCGCGTTATCGCCGCTCAAATTGTACTTTGAAACATTATGCGTAGTTTTGTCCAAATCCAAAAACAAGACCCATGAGCAATTATCAAACGCGATTTTATCGCCATCGGCATATAAACACAAATACTCTTGCTCGCCAATAGTTTCAAAACCGTACGTCCCTTGTCATTCTTTGAGGTCTTGATCGATGACCGCGCCGTTTTTATCGATGTAGTCTTTTAAATAATTAAATGGCGATAAAGAAAACGCGCCGTCACCATTAATCTTTAACTCGCTTTGTCCTGCGTTATAAATTGCGTTATGATATTCGCCCGAAAAAATTTTCGCATCGAGCGCGCGGGTATGAAAAGTATATTCGACGAAATCGCCGTTTTTAAATGTCAATTCCAAAACATATATTTTGTTTAATTCCAATTCGAGTTCAACTTGACTGAACCTTTTTTCCGATAGGACGACTTTTTCGTTGTTTAAGTCTTCATTAAAATCGTAATTTTTTTACAAGCATTTTTTGAATTTCGAATAATCCCCGTAATTCGCGGTATAAAAAACGATTTTATATTCATCGTAGATTAATCTTTTAATAGGCGCGCCATCATACTCTTTTATTCTCTTACGACCGGAAAACAAGAATGGAAACGCGATTCTAACAGCCAACGCCCGTTAAGTCAACCGCGTAAAAAATAAGAAAAATACTCCTAAAGCGGATCAGTGATTTTTTTATTCGCCGTCTGCTTTAGGAGTATCATATCAATAAATATTCCTTGGCTTTTTGTATGTTTGGAGTTTTTCGAAATTTACCCGAGCGCCTCTCTTATCGCCGCTTCCCAAAGCGAGTAGCCGGCGGCGTTAAGATGAAGCCGATCCTGGTAATATTCCCCGCGCACATAACCGTTTTCGTCGATTAATCTCGAGGCCAAATCGATGTAATTTACATAATCGTGATCGTTAGCATAGTCGATCACCGCCTGATTGGCGATCTCAGTTTCCGACCATTTGTCGAAATGACGGACGGAAGGACAAATCGAGACGAAATAGATGCTCGTTTCGGGGAGCGCTTGATGTATCGCCGCGAAAAGCTGTTTCAGTTGCGCGCCGACATCGGCGCCCGATACTTTAGCGTTGATATCGTTAATGCCGATATGGACGACGATTTTTTCCGGGCGGTATATTTCGACGTAACGCGAAAGATTTGTCCGCCAGTAATCAACGCGCGTCCCGGAAACGCCGATGTTAACGTCGGCGGGATCGCCGGAAAAATCGGCGTATGTAAGCCAATGATAGGTATCAACGAACGAGTCGCCGATATAAAGAACATTGACGGCGTTGACATGGTCGAATTTTTCGTCAATCGTCTCTATCTCCGTCGAAAGGAAATAATCGGTTATCGTTATCCGGGTGTTAAAGGTTAGGAAACCGACCGAGGCGCTGTCAAGGGCGCTAAATCCCTGCGGGTTCTTCGCTTCAAAAACGAGATTGCCGTTCACGAAAAACCTGAACGAGTCGCCGCGGCGGGCGACGCCCAGGACGACGGTCTCCCCGCGCGTGTACTTAATTTGCGCGGGAGCGGTCACGCTATCGTTCCAAAACCATTCGGTCTCGGTGCCGACAACATAACCGACATTGGTGCCCGTAAGCACGTTTTGACTGCCCTTGCTCGCCGCGTCGACGTAGAAAAAAAGCTTCCGTGTCGCGCTTCTCATGACAAACCCGAACTTGGGATAAGCGTCAAAATTAAGCGTGCTGTGCGCCGTTATCGTCGCCTGCGCGTAAAAATCAACGTCATGAAAATCGCTGAAATATACGTATTGCGAGCCGGGTCCTTTTTGAACGGCAACGGGGTTCTCGCCGCGGTCGCCTGCCAAGTCATAACCGTCGGTCATCTCGTATAGCGCGCTGTCCCCCAGGTATTCGCCGTCGTTCGTTTCGACTGGCTGGGAAATATCGCTTACGACTTTTATCCGCGACGAAGGCAGGATGCCGCCGGCGATAATTTCTTCCTCCGTGAAACTCGCGTAAAGGACTTTCGATTCCGAGGAAATCCGGTTACGGTCCCAAACTACATGAATCCGGCCGTCCGCGGATTGGTGAACGGCGGGATAACTCGTCTGCGCCGCGTCGATAAGCAACGAACGCGACCAGGTCTCGCCGTCGTCAAACGATAAAAACGCCGACATGTTAATCCGCGAAGAGCGATGGTCGTTATTTATTAAGAGCAGGTTTCCGGATGCGAGACGAAGTATTTGGAAACGGGTGCAGGGATTGATAATGCCGGTATATGAGGCGGGCGTCCACGTGCGACCCTTATCGTATGAGAAAGACTGGATAATCTGCCCCATCGTCGAGCGGACGGTCATCCACAAGCTGCCGTCCTCCTTTTCCACGATTATCGTCTCGTCGAAATTGCGGGCGTTGGGAATATAGGCGCGGCCGCGTTCCTGCCAAGTTTCCCCCTGGTCCTCGGAAGCATAAACGATCGTGTAGTCGTCGTCGGAAAAGAGATTCGGGGCCGCGATCCACGTCCCGTCAGACAAAGCGCGGGGACGGTTACGCAACAAGCCGTCAAAGATCCGCCGCTGGCTTAACACGAGAAAATCCTCGGGATCGTCGTCCGGATTGTCGATTAGAATTTCCCAAACGCCGGTCTTCCCGTCAAAGGAATTGCCGGTCTTTCCTTGCGAGTAATAGATCGCGAGGCGCCCGTCGGGGCGCGCCCAGAATTCCGGGTCATTGACGCGGGCGACGGGTGATGAGGGGATGATATATAAATCGTTCCATGTTTCGCCGCCGTCATCGCTGTAGACAATGACGAGAAAGTTATCGGCACGGGGTTCGCCGTTTCCGCCGCTCACCCAGCCGGCAAAAATCCGGCCTCCGGGCGTCACGTCCATCCCGGTGACGCCCTGCCATTGCCGGTCGATTTCCTTATAACCGGTAAAATCGCGGATCAGCGGCGCTTTCCAGGTCATCCATTCCGGAACATAATAATCGTCGACCGGAGCGAAAATAACGATAGCCCATTTGTCGAAGGAAATTACTTCGCCCTTTTCCGCCCATTTGACGTAATAAGAGGTCAGTTCCTCTAACGGGCCTCCGCCGACCGGGGCGGAGCCGAAATTGTACTCGTCGCGCAGGATCTCTACGTAACCCGCTTTCTTAAGTTCATAATTCAGCCCGGCGAAGCGCATGGACGGCGCGGCAATAATCACGTACCCGCTTTCGGTCACCTCGCCGCGGGAACCATCGATCGAGCCGTGAAGATAGGATAATCCGAGAAGCTCCTGGGGAATACGGGTATAATTCAGCCGATAAGTGCGGTCGGAAAACAGGTCCGCGCCTTCCGTGAGTTGCATAACCTCGGTCGCGCCGAGAGCCTTGACAGTCGCCAGGTTGGAAAGCAGCGGCAAATCGTCATGGCAAGCGCCGGACGCGGCGAAAGCCGCCGTCAACTCGGGAATCTCATAGGGGCGCGTAAAGAACCTTCCGTCTTCCGCGAGCACCGGGTAAGTCACGGGGAATCCCCACATCATCGAATGACCGCGGTAATGGTTCCAGTCGGACAGGGGCCCGTTGGTATTGCGCATTGAGGCGGCGATCCGGACGTTGTTCAACGCCTCCCGCCGCGTCGTGTTGAGCAGCTCGTAAGCGAAATAAGCCGCGACCCGGTAACCTTTATCGGTGAGCTCGACCGTGTAATCATAGTTGTCTCCCCGAACGGCATAAGTCGCCGGAGCGCCTTTTTCCGTCCAATTTGTCGGGCCGGTGGCGCGGCGAACCCAATGGCTGCCGTCGGGCGTCGCCAGAAAGTTAAACGAATATTCGGGAACATGCTTGTCCGTCTGTTTCGCTTGAATAATAATCTCCACGTTATCGCGCAAGCCGATATCGGGGTTGGTTACGGTAATCATCGCGTCGGTGACATCGAAAAAGACATGCACGGCATCCTCGCCGTAACTGGCGGTGACGGTCACGGACGCGGTTTGGTCTCCAGCCGTTGTCTCAAACTCAATTTCAAAATACTCTTTATCTTCCAGGGACTCCCAACGGGATTCGAGCCTGAAGCCGGAACGGACCGGTAGGCTAAAATCATAAAGCTCGCCGGTCGCCGTGAACCAGCCCGCGAACCGATGACCGTCTTTCGTCGGTGCGGCGTAGGGAAGGCGCTCGCCGTCAACGACCGAAACGGGCGAATCGTCCATGTAAACGGTGTGAATCTTCACGGGCGTCTCCTGATTGGTCCCGTCCCGGGAGGCAACGAGTAATTGTTGCCCCCGGGCGAGAACCGTTACCAAAATAAGTATAAATAGGTATAATACGCTCTTTTTGAGAAGGATGCTTTTTTTCATTTCTTCCGCCTTTCTTAATTGCCGCGGTAGACGGGGACATTCCATTTACCGTAGTTGACCACTTCGCCATCTTCGACCCATTTCACGTAATAGTTGAAGTAATCGCTCATATTGCTCGGGCGAACGCGGATTTGCTTGGAAATGATAAGCGTCCAGCCGTCATCCAATAGGGTATTGTTAAGAATATCGTAGCCTTGAGAGTTGCCCGGCGAACCGAAGGGCACGATCATGATCATATATCCCGCTTCGGTCACGGTCGTCGGCGTTTTGCCTTCGATCGGTCCTTGAGTATAGTTCAGCCCCTTGACGACCTCGATAATATCCTCGGAGAAGGAGTAATTGCTCCGGTTGGAGAAAATCACCGCGCCGGGGAGGAGCGTTTTCACGGTTCCGGCAGTAGCCTGGGCGATGTTTTCAAGACTGAACTCAAATCCCTCGCGATAAGCGGCGCTGTTTTTCACCGCTTGCGCGAACATCTCCAACGTATAATTGTCCAAAACGCTTAAATTATTATGGGAATCAAAACGGACGTAATCGACCGGGACTTCCCGGTTAACGGAAAACTCGCCGCCGAGATAAACCCCGGGCAGATCGGGCCGCGTCCACCAATGATAAGCGGAGCCGCGAACGGTGTTCATCGTGAACCAAATGTCCGAAAGCGGCGTCTGCGCGTATTTGGGGTCGATGTTTCCGAAAAAGTCCCAGGAGATGTGAATCGTCGCGCGCGTGAGCCCGTTTTCTTTCACCCATTCGGCATGAACGCCTTTTTCAAAACTCGGCTCGAAGATTTCCAGCTCGACTTTTCTGTCATCCGGGTAATTAAACAATCTGACAATGCCGTTGGCGCCGACGTTAATGTTAAAAGTGAAATCGGTGCGCATATAATCTGTGGGGAACTGGAGATGGAAGAACAAATCGAGTTGCTCGCGCGAATCCTGGGTAAGGTCGACATCGTCTTCCGTCGTGAACACGAGTTTTATATAATCGGGATTTCGAGTCAGGTACCCGTCCCAAATGGTGACGTCTTTCGTCTCGGTGCCGACCATGCCGATCTCGGCGGGCCTCAAATAAAGCGCGAAATCGCAGGCGATACCGCCGGCGACGACATCGTCGGTGGTAACGGTTGCCGTCATCGACTCATATCCGTCCTTTTCGACGCGCAAAGTATAATTGTCAAGCAATAATTCCGCTAATTCATAATAACCCGTTTCATCGGTCTCCGCGTGCAGGCTTAATTCCTCGATGAAGACGAGGGCGCCTTCAACCGGACCGTGAACGTCGTATACGTAACCCGAATAAGTCACTTGGACGATTTCCGGATACAACTCGACGACTTCCGCGTGGACGTCGTCCTCGACCGCCGCGGCGGGAATTGTCAAGGTATATGTTTTGTATCCTTCTTTACGCAATTCCAAGACGATATCGCTGGCAAGCGAAATCTCCCGGAGCAGTATCTTTCCTTCCGCGTCGGTAAAGAGACTTTCGCCGCGGAATATGACTTCAACTTCTTCAAGCGGCGCGCCGTCAATCGCGTCGATTACTTCGATTTCCAAATCAATAATAATCTCCGCCAAGTCGACATCGCCAAGATTATAGGCCTGGCGCTTCGCGTCAAACTCCATGTTTATGGTTTCGGGATGATAACCGGGCTTTTCGACCTTTAAGGTCAGTTCTTCGGTTTCGCGGCTAAAGGCGATACCGAAATAACCGTCTTCCCCGGCCGTCGCGGTCTCCTCGCCTATTGTCACCGTCGCGCCGGGCTCCGTGCGCCCGTAGACAAACGTGTTAACATTATTCGTGGCGTTAAAGAGAGTATTGTCGGAAGCGACGCGGATATAATCGCGCGGGTTCATGCGGGACACCTCGCCGTTCGCCCCGACAATGCCGGGCAGGTCGGGACGGTACCAGACATCCCAGGTGCCGTCTTTAAGCGAATCGGAGGTCATCGACAAACCGTAAGTTCGGTAAGCGTCATAGCTCGCTCCGATGATTTGCCCGATCGCATCAAAGGGGATTTTCGCGTTAATCGTCGCGACGCCCTCGTCATCAAGCCCGACTTCAACCGCAACGCCGTTAAGCAGTTGGTGATACCCGGTCATCAGCCGAACTTTGGAGTTATTAGGATAATGGTCAACGGTAATGTAGCTACCCAGATAGAACCCGAACAATATTTCCGCGGCCGAGCGGACGCTCCCGGCTTGGTCGGAAACGCTCAGGAAAACGCCGATCCCTTGCTGGCCGTCGGCTTCTAATCCTTCCTCGGTAACGAATTTAAAGTACAAATACTCGTTATCGCGAGTCGTATACGTCTCCCACGCGACGGTCTTATCGCCGCCAATCGCGCCGAGAGGAGCGAATTCTCTCGTCAGGACGATATCCGCAAGTTCCAAAGCCTCTAACTCGTCAAAATCTTCCGCGTAAATACTGACCGTCTTCGGTTCATAACCGGCGGCGGAGACGATAAGCTCGTAGGCGCCGGCGGGAACGTTATCCAAACGGAAAGAACCGTCCGCCGCGGTTGTCGTCTCCTTATCTTCTAACTTGACGGTCGCTTCCGCGAGCGGGCCCCAAAGGTCAAAAACATTGCCGGAAACGTAACGGAGAAGTTCCGTCCATTTGGCCGTGATCACAACATCGCCGGTAATCGGTTGATTAAAATCGAACGGTTCGTCACCGGCAAACCAGCCGTCAAAACGATAACCGTCGCGGACAGGCGCGGGAGGTTCCGCCGCTCTTTCCCCGTGAACGACATATTGCGTCTCGCCGTCGATTTCGACTTCGTATACTTGCACGCCGAAATTAACGACGCTGTATATCGTTTCCGTCCCGGACGCGCTTTCCACGGTGAGATAAGCGCGGAAAGACGAAAACCCTATGCTTTCATGAAAACTGAACATAAACTCGCCCGTCTCTTCCTTCGCGAAAGAAGCCCGGTAAATCTCGATATCCGGCGTTCCGAGAGTTATCGCCGCCGGCGTGTCTCCAACGAGCAAACCGACCGCGACAAGCTCATATTCCGCGGGCAATTCGAACTGCGCCGCGTATGTCGCGTAACCGTCGCGATAGCCGGGAACTTGGTAAATATAGACGAGCGGCATGGGCGCGAATACGCCGGTGACGGCCGCAATATCCCGCTCGGTTAACTCGGTGTATTTGAATTCCGGGCGGTAACTAACGATAACCCCCGCCTCGGCAAAATAACCGAAATCTTCGTCTTCCGCCGTGATAACCTTCGTTTCCTCCGGCAGAGTTTCCTCGATTACGTCGGAAAGCTCGGGCACGGTGACTTCAAATTCCACCGTCTCGAAAAGTCCGCCCGCTTCCAGCCTGGCGGTAAGCGTCACTTCGGCGTCTCCGCCGCCAAACGCGGGACGTTCTACCTTCCCGGCCGCGGAGATAAACTCCGGACGGTCGGAAGACCATGTGACGGTCGCGCCGCCGATAGCGGTGATAAGCTCGATATCGCCGATAACTTTAAAATCGGGATCACCGAGGGTATCTTCGTAGTGGTCGCGCAGGGAAGCGACGGCTTCGGCCAGAATCGCTTCTTCCCCAGCCTTGACCAGCACCGTAAAGGCCTTCGTGTCCGTCGCCGATCCTTTGGTGAGCGTCGCGGTGAGCGTGACCTCCCGGTCAATAGCCTGCCGGGTCACGACGCCGGCGGGAGTGATAACGTCTTCCGCCGAGGATTTCCAGGCGATCGCGACGCCGTCCAGGTCGGCGGCGAGAGTAAGGTCTTGCGTGACGGCGTCGGCGGAGTCCCCGGTCGCGAATCCAATTTCCAATTTCGTTTTGGCGGCCGCGACCGCCTCTTCATCGGATTCGACGGGTTCCGAAGCCTTCACCGTCAGATCAAACTGTTTTGTGGTCGATTTGTTTTTGTAGGTTAAAGTGGCCATAAGGGTAACGGTAACGTCGGCGTCTCCCCGGGTTACCGTCCCGTCTTCGGCGATCACTTCCGGATCGGATGATTCCCAGGCAATGTCGACATCTTGCCATTGGGTCGGGAGCGTAACGTCTTGCGTCACGCGCTCGGCAGAATCACCCTCCGCATAGTCGATAACCAGCGCTTCCTTGGCCTCGTTCAGCGTCCGTAGCCGTTTGTCATCGCAGGCGACGGCAAAAAGCGCGAACAGGACCAGCAAAACTAAGCGCAATGGTTTAAATTTGTGTTTCATAAACTTCTTCCTCCTTGTTTGGAAATTGCCGATTTTATATTGATTATTATCGCATTTAACAGTCGTGAAAATATGATAAAAACTCCTTATTTAATTAACGGGCCGTATTCGATATCTTGAATTCTTCCCCCGGCAAAATTATAAGTGAAGCCGAGATGATAGTCGTCAAGATAATTGGTAACGGCGATTTCCTGGTCGTCTTCGTAAGTCATCAGCGTCCCGTTGACGTAAAGACGGAAGATCGACTCGCCGTCGGCGACCGTCCTTTCGACGCGGACGGTAAACCCGTCCTGCCAGTCGACGCCCTCGAAACGGCGCCAATTAACCCAACCGCCGAAGTACGTTTCAAAACGGTTCTGCTTCGCGGAGTTGGCGCCGAGGGAAACATAATCGCGGCTGCCGTCGGCGCGGATCAATAACGCCGAGAGTTTCGGCCATACCCAATCCATCGGCGCGTATGTGACCGATTTGACGGTAAACTCGAGATAAAAATCGCCGGAAAGGATGACGGAGCGGTTCTCGATGAAATTGTGGGGCTCGTCGACCAAATAGTCGCCGGCGCCGAGAACAATTTCGTCTTCGGAGATCGTGAAATTCCCCTCGCCGCTCCAACCGTGATTCTTTTCGTCGGAAAAGCGGTAAGCGGAAAGGAAAGCCTCGATTTCCGCCGCGTCCGTCGTCGCGTATGACTCCTCGTAAGCGCCGGAATGGTTCATCGTCATCAAACCCGGTTGCGCGGGTCCGGAAAGAATAATATCGTCGAGGCGGAATACCATTGTTCCGTCAACGAAGAAATACATCGTGCCGCCGGTTCGGACGACGGTCATTTCTATCGGCCGCCCGTAATCAAGCCTGTGCAGCCAGACCAACGTCCCCGGCCATTCCCAAATGCCGCCGGCCCGTTTATTTACCGCGATAATATCCTTCACGTCTTTATTCGGGCGCGGGTCAAAAAGAAACGCAATCTCACCATCGGCTCCTTTTCCCGCGAGCATCCCGATTTTCGGGAATTGATCGCCAGCGAGATTATTGCCGAGCGTGACTGTGGTTCGCGCCAAATAGCTCTCGGCGTAAATATCCTTAAAATACGCGTACTGAATGCCGTTTCCGGTTTGCGCGACTCGTTCTCCGCCCGCAAGGTCAAACCCCGGCGTCGGGTTTTCAAAAACATCATGAGCGCGTCTTGCTTCAATATCACGAACGCGGTCCAGGACATCGTTTTCCCCGTATATCATCAGTTGGGAATAGACGGCCGCCATGTTCATCGTGAAGAGGCCCGCCTGCGACGCGCCGGCAAAATCGTGCTCCGCCTTCGCGACCAAGGAATCGTTTACAAGCGCGTACACAAACTCCCCGGCGCGGAGAACCGTTACGGTGTTGGTTCCCGCGTAATCCGCGGTTTCGGGCAGGGGAAAGCCATCCGGCCACTCCCATGCCGTCCAGGCGTCGTTTTCTTTCAATCCCGGAACGATCAGGCCGTAATAATTGTTGAAATACGGGAAAGGATCGAAGAAGAAATTGAGGATGCGCTCCCCGTCCTGACCGATAATGACGCCGACTTTCGGGTAGGGATCGTTATTCAGACGGACCAAGTCGCTTATCGCGACGCTGAAACCGTAAACCTCGCCGGCGGCGTCCTTAATATACGCCCATTGGTCGGCGCCGCCGGATTGGATCGCCCCGTCCTCCGTGAGCTCGAATCCGGGGGTCGCCCCTTCGAAGATCTCGTTACTGTCCGCGACGGACGCGATCAAGGCGTCGACTTCTTCATTGTCCAACACCCGCGCTTCGCGGTAAGACGCGGCCATATTCATCGTATAGAGCCCGGGTTGCGTCGGACCGGAAAAACCGTGCTCGCGCTTGCCGATAAACTCGTCATTGACGAAAATATAGACGTCCGTCTCATCCCTTAGAGCGGTAACGCGGTTATATTCGGCGTATGAAAACCCGGCCGGCAGGGGAATGCCGGCGTTCCATTCCCAATCGCCCCAGGCGCCGTCCTCGCGGGTCCTGGGAACGAAAATTCCGTAAAAATTATCAAACGCGGGGAATGGATCGAACAGAAAGAGCGCCATCCGGTCCGCTTCCCGGCCGGCGATGACGCCGACCTTCGGGTACGGGTCGTCGTTTAAGATCTCCAGGTCGCCGATCGTAACGGAGAAACCGTATTTTTCCGCGTACAAGTCTTTAAAAAAGGTATACTGGTCGTAGCCGCCCCGTTGATAAACGACGGTAGCGTCGTCGCTCAAATCGAAACCGGGGGTGCCGTAGACGCCGAGGCGGCTGTCGCCGAAGATGCTGCCTTCGCGGCTGCCGGGACCGGATCTGTTAAAGGTCACGTAAGCGCTCGGGTCGACATGATTTTGACCGTACCCGATCCACCTAAAATCGGCGGAATCCAGCCCGGTGGAGTTGACGAACGCGGGGAAAATATCGATTGTTTCCGGCGCGGCCGACAAATTCAATGTTTCCCATGGAATGAAGATTTCTACGCCGTACCCGCGCGCGGCGCGATTTTCCTCGACGTCCTCTTCGACGGCGGAAATTACCGCGCCGTCAACCGTGACAGCCGAGTCAAATTTCAGATAGTAGTAAGTCCAGGGATAACCGTCGGGGGAGGGAACGCCGATCCAGGATTCAGTCGTGTTGACCGCGGAAACGCGGAACTGAACATAATCGGCGGATAGCGCGGTTTTGTTATCGGTAGGGTTAATATATACCTCCACCGAATCATTTTGATAGATCGGTTTCTTTTCCGTGTAGTAAACGGCATTGTCGGACCGCGCGATTCCCAAAAGCAACCCCTTTTCCGCAAAATACGCTTTAAGCGTCATCTTTTGGCCGGCGTCGCCGGGGGCTGAAAACTCCAAAGCGGTTAAATCCCGGTAAAAATCCTCGTCAAGGCGCCCGTCCAGGGCGATATCGTCGTCCCTTTCGCAATAACGGTAGTCAATGTCGTCGGGAAAGACCGGATTCTCAAAGGTATAAGGCTTTGTTTCGGCGCAAGCGGCAAAGAAAAGCGCCGCAACCATAAAGATAATCAATAACGTTTTTCGCAACGCTTATCCCTCCCGTCCCAGTACGATAATTTCGGAAATCGCGATCGGGCGACCGGCGTCGATTTCAATGATGACCGTTTCGGCACGCGTTTCCGCAAACTCGGCGACAAAAGCGCCGCCCGGGCGCATCTCGGGATATTCCGGAAATTCCCGGTTGATATAACTATCGTTAAACCGCAGAGACTTAATCGCCGGCAAATTGCCGACTTTGATCCGCTTGACTTGGAAGAAAGCGCGTTCGTAATCGACGCTGTTATATACCATGACGGCGCGAACGACAACCTCGCGTTCGAAGGATAGTTTTATCCTCGTCTTCCCGCCCGCGACGGAAAACTCCCGGTCTCCTTCCTCAAGATGCATCGCCACGCGGCCGTCATTGAGTTTCCGGACATCGTCGTCGCTTCCGGTCGCCGTGATCGCGGCCGTCGCGGCCAGGTTTTTATATCCCGAGATCGCTTCCGGCAGGGGCTGGACCGAATAAGTCGGCCCGTTGACATGAATTGTTTTGTCCTCAATAAACACTTCGTCAATCGCTATCGCCCGGAGGCTGTTGCCGAAGACGCGGTCGATATGGGTATGGTAGGCTATGTATAACTGATTGCCGACGGGGAAAAACGAGTGATGCCCCGTGCCGGAAACATGATCCCAGCTCGAGTCGATGCCCAAAATCCGGTTATCATCGGGTTTGACGAACGGGCCCAAGGGGCTTTGACCGACGGCGTAACCTACAGCGTATTCGCGCGACCAGAAAGGGTTCGCGGAATAGGTGAGAAAATACGCGCCTTCTTTTTCATACATAAAGGGGGCCTCGTTCCACATATTGTACCCGTACGCCGACGTCGCGCACTCCCAGGAAAGCGGGCCCGTCCGCCCCACGGAAGCAAGATATTCTTCCATCGACCGAAAACTCGGCTCGGCGAGCCGGACCAAGGTTTCGGCCTCAATCGTCACCTCGTCCTTCATCCGCGCTCCCCAGATCGACGATATTCCGTCAACCTGGTCCCGCGAGAAATACAAATACAACTGCCCGTCTTTATCAACAAAAGGCGAGACGTCGATCGCGGGAAAAGGCAGGACGATCGCCTGATCGCGGCGCGAAAGCTCGCGGCCGTCGGCCGCCGTCCCCTCGTATTCGACGAAAGGTCCGGCGGGCGAGTCGGCGACGGCGACGCCGATGCCTTTTTTGTTTCCGTCATAACGGTTCGAGCCGGAATAATACATGTAATATTTGCCGTTCATATAGATGACTTCCGGCGCCCAGATATTGCGGATCGCCCACGAGTCCCGTTGGGGGACGAAGGCCGGTCCCACGAGTTGCCAGTGATTGAAATTTTTTGTCCGATATGCGTACACTCCGGCCGCGCCAAGGGCATCGGTCGTCCCGTACAAATAATAATACCCCGCTTCCTCTCCCTCGGTGATATAGATAACGGAAGGGTCGGCAAGCTGCGTTTTCAGATCGTTGCGATAAAACAAGTTTTGGTTAAATTCCGTTCCAAGCGCGTCGTCATAATGCATAACGCTTCCTCCGCAAGCCGCGAGTGTCAGCGGTATTAATAAGAAAACTAAAGTAAACAGATATTTTTTCATGCCTCAGGCCTACCTTTCATTTGATCCCCGTCATCGTTATCCCCTCGACGAAATACTTCTGCGCCGCCAGGAAGATAACGATCGTCGGAACTAAAGTGATAACCGCCCCCGCCATTACCGTCGGCCAGTCGAAGACATAGGTGCCTTCAAAATAGGCCAGGGCGATTTGAAGCGTATAACGCTTGGGATTATGCAAATACAAAAGCGGCCCGAAATAATCATTGTATCCGCCGATAAAACCCAAGATCCCTTGGGCGAGCAGCGCCGGCTTCGAAAGCGGCATCATTATCTTGAAAAATATGCCGAATTCGCTCATCCCGTCAATCCTCGCCGCCTCGATCAACTCGTCCGGGATGCCTTGGAAATATTGGCGGAGGAAGAATACGGCCGCCGCCGCGCCGAACATTCCCGGAACGATCAGCGGGAAGAACGTGTCGACCAATCCGAGCGCGTCATAAATCATATAAGAAGGAACGAGCATGATGATTCCGGGAATCATCATCGTCGCAAGCAACAACGCGAAACTCACCTTCTTCCCCCGAAAGCGTAATTTCGCGAAAGCGTACGCGGAGAGCGCGCTCGTTAACAGGCCCGAAAGCGTAGCGGGTATCGTAATAATCATAGTATTGCGAAAGCCGCGGAGGATAGTGGAAGGTCCGGCGCCGCCGCCCGAAGCGTCGGTCAAAAGGACGTTCGCATACCCGTCAAGATGCCACCCCTCCCGCGGCAACCATGTAAAAGGAATGCTAATGGCCTCGACGCGCGTTTTAAACGACGTGATGAAAATCACGTAAAAGGGGATGAGGATAAAGAGCGCCACCGCGATCAGAAACGCGTAACTCGCGATCAGTTTAATCCGCTCTTTCCATTTATAATAAGTCTTTGATTTGAATTGCTTTTTGTCTGCGGTCATGATTTTGCCACCCACTTTCTCGAACCCCAGAAATTCAAAGCCGTGACGCCGGCGATGACGAACGTCAGAATCCAGGAAACGGCGGCGGCGATTCCCATTCCGTAGGTTATAATGTTGGTAAATCCGGCGTTATATAAATAATAGACCATCGTGAGCCCGGCGTTATCCGGACCGCCGCCGGGAGCCATAATCTGAAAGCGCGCGAAATCCTGCAAACCCCAGATTACGCTCATGACGAGCAAGTAAAACGTCACCGGCGAAATCGCGGGCATGGTTATTTTCACGAATTTCGTGAAAGGCCCGGCGCCGTCGATTTCTGCGGCCTCGTAGAGTTGAGGGTCGACATTGGTCAGGGCGGCGCTGAACAAGATCACGTAAAAACCGAGACTGCCCCAAACCCCCATCACGATCATCGCCGGCATGAAGGTGCGGGAATCGCCAAGCCAATCGGGACCCTTGACCCCTAAAAATGACAGAAGGTGATTTACGATTCCGTATTCCCCATCCAGAATCCATTTCCACATCAGCGACACGGCGACGATTGAAGAAACATGGGGGATGAAGAAGATCGTCCGGAAAATCGCTTTTCCCTTGATTTTCGGGTTTGAGAGAATCGTCGCGATTAACAGCGACAAAACCAAAGTGACCGGAATCGAAAGCATCGCGTAAAGCGTGTTGCCGATGCTTTTTAGGAACAACGGGTCGCGCAAAACCCGCGCGTAGTTGTCCCAGCCGACGAAACTCATGCCGGGAAAGCGATAGCCAACCGGCTTGAAAAAGCTGACGACAACGCTTAATAGCAGCGGCAACAACCCGAAGATCGCAAAACCCGTTAACGGGATAATCGCCATGAAGAATCCCAGTTTCGAATATTTCGGCTTCGTTGTTTTTTTGTAGTTTAGATCCGACGCCATGTCAATTCCTTCTTTCGGCTTTATTTTACTGCGCGTATCTCTTTAACATTTCGTTGGTCTGATCAGTGAAAGTCGCGAAAAACTCATCGACGCTCATCTGACCGTTAAGAACGGCGCCGTTAAGCGTCGGCGCCCAAACGGAAATCCAGGCGCTATCCGGCAAATATGCCCAGTCTCCGGGCGTTTGGTAATAAGCGGCGTCGACGAAAACTTGAGCGTTTTTCGGTTTTTGGTCCGGCTGTAAAAACACGTCGGACTGAGCGAGCGAGATTTGATTGGGGATGTTAAACCCCGTTTTGGCCTGTTCCGCCTGCCCGGCGGGACCGGCCATGAATTCCATAAATTTAAACGCTTCCCGAGCGCGGCGCGAATGCTTCCAAATCGCGAAACCCATCGAGCCGCTATGACCCGCCGGGACCCCGTCTTTATGTTTCGGAAGCGGCGCGACATCCCAATCAAATTGGGCGTCTTTCCTAATGGTCACGGTTGACCAGCGCCCGTCCACCATCATCGCAACTTTTCCCGAGGTAAAATAGTTAGTCTTCCCGACGGTGCTGATAGTATTGGGTTTCGGGGAAATGTTTAACTTGGTCGAAAGGCTCACGAAATATTCGAAGGCCTCCCGGGTTGATGGCAGGTTTCCGTCCGCGCGGTCGTCGCCGAGCGAGAACCGCCACTTGCCGTCATCGTAGGCAATAACGTCGCCGCCGATGCTCCAGACGTAATTAAACCACCATTCCGTGTAATAACCGTAATCGGTGGGCGAGGCGGGGTTGTATGACTTCGTCAACAGTTTCGCGAGCGCCTCCGCCTCTTCCCAGGTCATCGGGATGCGGTTATTGAAGATTTTTTCCTCGATATTATATCCGCGCATTTCGTTTTCGGTGACGGTCGGGTCGTCCGGATCCTTGCTTACGATCGTGACCCCGACGTCTCGGAAGGCGTCGGCGTTATAATAGATAACAGTCGGGCCGATATCCTTAGGCAGGGCGTACAAGGGCGACGACGGCGTCGACGTCCGCGTCGTTTTATCATAACGGTATCTTTGGACGGCCGTCGGCCAGATTTCCCCAAGGTCAATTATTTCGCTTTCGGCGACCAAATCGGTAATATCATAAAGCAGGTCGAGTTCAACCCATTTTTTCAACGACCCGTCGCCGACGTAAAATATATCTGGGCCGCGGGAACCCGATAAAATTTGTTCCATCGACGTTTCGTAACCGCTGGCGGGTTTTTGCGTGTAGTTGACATAGATATTGTCGGTATTCGTCGCGTTATAATAATCGACCAGCTGGCGGAAAACGGCGACTTCGGACTGGTCGCCCCAGCCCCAGAAATTAATCTGCGTTTTCCCCTTCGCGATGGAATCATCATCCCCGCAGGCATAAAGGAACAGTATTGACAATATCAGGACCGCGATTATCGCTATTTTCTTTCCGCTTCTCACAATTTTTCTCCTTTCTCTTCCATTGAAGAATTCGGCTCATTTTTTTAGTTACCGCCGTTTGAAAGTCTCGGTATTAACGGTAACGCGTCGTTAATCTGTTTGATTTTCTCCGGGGCGACTTTCGGCCGCCGGTCGAACGTTAACAAACCGTTCTTTTCCTGAAACACGTCGGTCAGCTGCGTATAACAGAACCCGCAAATCGACTTCGATTTGCCGATGGCCGCCAAAAGACGCGTGTATTCCCGTAAAAACGTGTCTTCGTCTTTTACGGTAGTATAGCCCCAGCCGTTTTGATCTTTCGCGAAGGCGATGCCGCCGAACTCGGTAAGCATGATCGGCTCGCCCTCGTGGCGGTAGCCGGGAACGTAAATGCTGCGCCCGGCGGGCATGGACGATAATATGCTTTCCTTGTCCAGAAGCGACGCCGCGTAAGCGGCCTGCTTTTCGGGCTCGTTCTCGCCGCCGTGATTATAATTGTGGACAGAGCATATGTCGGTTTTCGTCATCTCCCAACCGTCATTGGACACGACCAGCCTGCTGTCGTCCAGACTGCGGGTCAGGTGGTATAACGAAAGCGAGTGATGCTGTTCGAGGCGGCTCGTCGCGATGGCGGGAACGCCCCACGATTCGTTGAGCGGGACCCAAACGAGAATCGAAGGGTGATTATAATCCCTCTTGACCACCCGCATCCATTCGGTAACCATGCGCTCGACGTATTTGAAATTATAATTGGCGCTGTTCGCCATTTCGCCCCAAACGATAAAACCGAGTCGGTCGGCGTGATACAGGAAACGCGGGTCGGAAACGACTTGGTGGCGCCGACAGCCGTTAAATCCCATCCGCTTAGCAAGCGTGATATCGTTGACAAAATCATCGTCGGACGGCGCGGTTAGCAGCCCTTTTTCCCAATACCCCTGATCTAAGACGAGTTTCTGGTAATATGGACGGTTGTTTAAAAAGATGGCGCCTCCCTCGGCATGAATTTTCCGCATGCCGAAATAACTTTTTACAAAATCAACTTCCCGGCCGTCGCAGCACAAACGGAAATGGATGTCAAACAAATAAGGGTTCTCCGGGCTCCATAATTTTCCCGGATTATGAACGCCGCGTTCCATGATTCCGCCATTAAAAATCTTCAGGACCGTTTTTAAGTTATCCCCTTGCAAACGGTAATCGTTTTTTATTAAAATCTTTCCCCGGTCAAAGACCAAGATCTCCAAAATATAGTCGCCGGCTTCGCTTAACGTAATGTCAAGATCGAGATTGCCGTTATCGACGTCGGGGGTCATCCGGACATCTTCCAAGCGGTAACGGTCGACGGCCTCCAGCCAAACGGTCTGCCATATTCCCGTCGTCCGCGGATACCAGATCCCCTCGTTTTTTTCTTTCCAATATTGTTTTCCGCGGGGTATGAACTCGTCGGTCGAGGGGTCGAAAGCGTAAATCACGATTTCTTCTTCCCTGTAAGTTAAGTAATCGGTAATATCCGCCGAAAAACTGCTATGCCCGCCGACATGCCTTTTGACGAGTTGCCCGTTGATATATACTTCGCTTTCATAGTCGCAAGCTCCGACATGCAGGATGATTCTTTTGTTCCGGTCGCGTTCTTCCACCTTGAATTTTCTTCTGTACCAAACATGATCGTGAAAACCGGTGACGTTTATCATGCTCAATTCCGACTGGAAACAAAACGGCACGACTATTTTTAAATCAAAATCATGACCGGCATACCATTTGTCGCGATGACCGACGTTGTTGTCGTCAAAAGCAAATTCCCAAACCCCGTTAAGATTTTGCCAGTTTTCCCGCGCGAAATTCGGGCGGGGATATTCTTTTCTGTACATCTTCTCTTCCGAGACCATCGTCCCTTACTCCTTCTTTATATTCTTCGCGTTAACCCGGATAATCGTCCCGCCGTTTCCGGAAACGGCGCGATCGCGCGCGGCAGATTACATTATCGTTAATGTAAACCGGGAAAAAAATAAACCGGAATTTCATTTTAAAAATGATATCCGGTATTTATTTGCTTTGCCGCGATTCCGTCATAAAATTTCCTCTCAATCGGTTAACGTTTTCACCTTGTATTATATCTTACATTATCGATAATGTCAACAAGTTTTTGAAAAAAACCTTACGCGCTCGCTCCTTTTTTGATATCGACGGGAAACTCGACCGCCTGCGCCCCGGCGGCGGTCTCGCCGTTAATCCGTTCCATGATTATCCTCACGGCGCGATCAACGATTTCTTCTTTGTTTGATGATACCGAGGTGATATTGTTCGGGATAATGAAATCCGATTCGATACCATCGTATCCGATGACTTTTATATCCCCGGGAACCTTTAAACCTTTTTCGTGAATAATTTTAATGCCTTCCAGGGCCATCACGTCGTTAAAGAAAAATATCGCGTCAACCCCGTTTTTTATTAAAATATCGAGATCATCCCGAAACGACGGTGAGGTCATAAAGCGGAAATTCTCATCGCGCGCCGGCAAGCCCGCCTCGACAATCGCCGCCTTAAGGCCGTTAAAACGCCGCACGGCGCACTCGATCGTCTCCGGCGCCCCCAGGTAGCCGATATTCCTCGCCCCCCGGTCGATAAGGTATTTTCCCACCTTATACCCGCCCAGGTAATCGTTGGTGTATATCGCGTCGATTGCAAGCCGCGAATCCTGCCGGCCCAAAAGCAAAAGGGGGATTTTGTTTTTCCGGCATATTTCCACCGTTTCCGGTTCGGGTTCCAAAAAAGTTATGATTCCGTCGACCTGGCGGGAGACAATCGGCGCTAACGCCGTGGAACGGAATTTATTATCATAAACCGCGAAAATCATCGTCGCGTAACCGTGCCGGTCCAATCGGTAATGAATTTTGTCGGCCATGATCATAAAATAAGGGTTAATCATGTTGTCGAAGACAATCGCGATCGTATGGGTCGAGCCGCAACGCAAGCTGGACGCGATCGTGTTCGGCAAGTACCCCATTTCGGCGGATATTTTTTTAATCTTTTCCCGCGTTTCTTTGCCGATATCCTCTTTATCCCGCAACGCCCGGGACACGGTATTGACCGAGTAGCCGCAGGCGCGGGCAATATCGATCAGCCTGATTTTTTTGCGGAAAGACATAAAAAAACCTCCTCACGCGTTAATTTTACACTATATTAACGTTAATGTCAATTCATAATTGCCGTTGGATAGTGTCAAATTGTTTTGGGTAAATACAAAAATGAAAAACATGGTGAAAGAATCACCATGTTCTGTATTAGTTTATTGATTCATCTTTACTTTAGGGTGAGTCTCCGCTATAATTTAAGCGTCAAACCCAATACAGAGGAGGACCCACCATGTATAGTATACCACAAACTAATACAGATTTGAAGAGGGATTCTAGAAAAGATAGCGTCAATTTGTTTCGGCAAATCCAAAAAATGAAAAACATTGCGAAAGAATCACCGCGCACATACAAGCCTCTCCTTAGCTACATGTCAAATTAACCGAGGCTGCCAAATTGAGTTTGATTATCTTCAAAAAAACAAAAAGCTAAGAGATTCATGGCATTTCTCTTAGCCTTGTTATACGAAAAGGTCTATGTTGAGTCTCTTTTAGCGAGGCGACATAGACCTTATTTATTTATCGTTTTTAATACATGCCTTGGGGCATGGTCGGCGTTTCTTTTTCCTCTTTGACTTCCGCGACGGCGGCCTCGGTCGTGATAAAGAGGGCGGAGATTGAAGCGGCGTTTAATACGGCGCTGCGCGTGACCTTGGTCGGGTCAACGATGCCGGATTTAAACATATCGACCCACTCGCCAGTCTTGGCGTTAAAGCCGATGTTGGGTTTTTCCGCTTTTTGCATTTCGACGATCTCGCTGCCGTCGTACCCGGCGTTTTCGGCAATTTGATATACCGGGGTCAAGAGCGATTCCATAACAATGTTAATGCCTTTTTGGATATCGACGTTATCGTGTTTCAAGGTCGGTTTCAATTCGTTATAAATCTCGACGAGCACGGAGCCGCCGCCGATAACGATGCCTTCCTCAACCGCGGCCTTTGTGGCGTTCAGGGCGTCCTCGATCCGCATCTTCTTCTCTTTAAGCTCGGACTCCGTCATCGCCCCGACTTTAATGATCGCTACGCCGTTAACAAGCTTGGCCAACCGCTCGTTGTAACGTTTCTTATCGTAGTCGCTCGTGGCTTTATCGGCCTGAGCGCGGATTTCCTCGACGCGAGCCTTGACATCCTCGGGATTGCCGGCGCCGTCGATAATCGTCGTGTTTTCTTTGTCGACGATAATCTTCTTGGCGACGCCGAGATCCTCAAGCTTAATATCGGCAAGGTCCATATTCAAGTCCTTGGCGTAGAACTTGGCGCCGGTCATGATCGCGATATCGGCGAGCTGGTCTTTTTGGTTGTCGCCAAAGCCGGGGGCTTTTGTGGCTACGACGTTAAACGTCCCGCGCAATTTGTTCACGATTAAAGTGCTCGTGACTTCCGGCTCGAAATCATCGGCGATCAGCAAAAGCGGCTTATTCGCCTGAACCACTTGCTCGAGAAGCGGGAGAATGTCTTTCACGGTGCTGATTTTTTGATCGGTCACCATGACATAAGCGTTTTCCAGCGCGACTTCCATCTTTTCGCGGTCGGTCACCATGTAGGGGGAAATATAACCCTTGTCATACTGCAAACCTTCCACGACCTCCAGGTAAGTGTCGAAACCTTGCGACTCGTCGACGCTGATAACGCCGTCGCGGCCGACTTTTTCCATCGCCTCGGCGATAATCTTGCCTACTTCCGGACTGTCGGAGGAGATGGTCGCTACGCTCGCGATATCGTCGTTCGTTTCGATCTTTCGGCTCTTCTCAAGCAGTTTTTCCGAAACCTTCCGGCCCGCGAGCTCAATTCCCTGACGGAGAAAGACCGGATTGGCGCCGCTGTCAACGGCCTTAAGGCCCTTATGAATCATCGCTTGGGCCAGGACCGACGCGGTCGTTGTCCCGTCGCCCGCATCCTCGTTGGTTTTATTGGCTACTTCATAAACTAATTTGGCGCCCATATCCTCGAATTTGTTTTCGAGTTCGATCTCTTTCGCGATCGTGACGCCGTCGTTGGTAATCAGGGGCGAACCGTACCCCTTGTCCAGCACGACATTACGGCCCTTCGGGCCCAACGTGACTTTAACGGTATCGACCAACGTGTCAACGCCGCGCAGCATCGACGTGCGCGCGTCTTTTGAAAAACGAATTTCTTTACTCATAACGTACCTCCTATTCTACAATCGCGAGAATATCTTTTTCAGCAATAATCAGATATTCTTCTTCGTCGATTTTAAATTCCGTGGTTGAGTATTTCTTGTACGCGACTTTATCGCCGACTTTAACGGTCGGCGGAACCAGTTTCCCGTCGACGTAAGCGCCGGGGCCGACAGCCACGACGGTCGCGATATTCGGCTCGTCCTTGGCGTCTCCGGTCAAGATAATGCCGCTAGCCGTTTTGGCTTCAACTTGTTCTTTTTTCAGCACAACATTGTCATGCAATGGTTTTAACATATATACCTCCTGTTTTTTATATTATTATAATAGCAAAAGGGGATAAGGGGCCCGGGGTAATCCCTGGACCCCGGATACTATCCGCCGGGCGCGCCGGCGAGGAAAACAAGATGGAAATACTTTAAGACGACTGCCGTTATTACTCGATTTCGATATATTTCTTTTTATCCGCGACGTCTTGTTTCGGAACCGAAACGGTTAAAATGCCGTTATTGTAATTAGCGGTAATGTCTTCTTCGCGAACATCGCCGAGATAAAACGTGCGCGCGCAGTTGCCGTAGTAGCGTTCGCGGCGAACGTAACTGCCTTTCTCGTCCATTTGTTCTTTGTTTTCTTCTCTTTCCACCGCCACGGTCAAATAACCGTTCTCCAAGCTTAACTTAATATCTTTCTTCTCGATTCCGGGAAGCTCGACGTCAAGATAGAAATTCTTGTCGTCCTCCCGCACGTCGGTTTTCATGACCTTGCGTTTATCGTAGAAAAACGGCATATTGAAAAAGTCGTCGAAAAACGGATCGTCAAATAAACTCAGACCGCGTTTTCTGTTTCTTCTGGTAATTAAACTAAACATCCAAATACCTCCTTTTCCTTTTGTTAGCACTTATCACTCCTGAGTGCTAATAATATTATACCACATTAATTAGCAATGTCAAGAGATAAGTGCTATTTTTTTAATTATTTATATGACATTTGCCGGGTTTTTATGCATTTACGAAAAAGAGGACTTAACGTTCTTATTTTAGGCAATATCGGCGAATTTATTTACGGAAATTGGAATCGGCGTCCAAACTAAGAAAAAACGGCGAGAAGCCGTTTTATTCTCTTATGCTCCGCCTAATCTCATCGAGGTTTTTCTTCGCGATCCCGCATTTCTTACAACCCGCGCAGCTGCCTTTACCGGATAGATAGACTTGTCGGACGGCCAAAAACATGATTGGGGTCAAAACGATAAGAATTATAATGTCGGCAAACGTCATGACAAGCCCCCAACGAATGTAAGGATAAGATATAATAACGCCGAGACCACCCAGGCGATCGCGGTTTGGAAGAGAGCGGCCTTTATGGTCGCGGCGGCGCCGCCCAATTCTTTCCGCATCGCGCCGATCGCGCCGATACAGGGGGCGCTGAACAAGTTATAGGCCATAAATGCGTAGGCCGCGGCCGGCGTGAAAAAAGCGAACACCGGTGTCGAAAAAATATCGGCGCCGGATGCGCCCCCGGCAAAGCCGGCGATAATGCTGAGCGAGGCGACGACTTGTTCTTTCGCCACCAGACCCTGCAGGGCGGAAACCCCCGCCGCCCAACTCCATTCGCCGACGATCGGGTAAAAGAACCAGGCGATCAAATTGCCGAGCCCGGCGAGCATGCTATTCTCGACGGGCACACCGTACTTGAAAGCGGGCGAAAACGAGAGCAAGAACCAGATTACGACCGAGCCGACCAAAATGACCGAACCCGCCCGCGAAACGAACGCCATCGTCTTTTCACAGACATAGCGCGCGACGTAGCGGGGATCGGGCAGGCGATATTCCGGAAGTTCGCTAATATATGCCGTAGCCGGCGTTTTAAACACCTTCTTTAAAATTAAAGCCGCGATAATAATTATAAAGATCGACAGGAAAAACAGGGACGCGGAAACCAAAACGCGATGTTTGGTAAAAAAGAACCCGGCGAAGAGGGAAATGATCGGCAGCTTCGCCCCGCAGGGGATGAAAGGAACGAGGATGACCGCGCTTTTCCTCTCCTGCTCGTTTTCCAGCGTCCTTGTGGCCATGATTCCTGGGACGCTACAACCGAAGCCGACGATAAAAGGAATCAGGGCGCGCCCGGAAAGACCCAGGCGGGTGAAAATCTTGTCGAGAAGAAAGGACACCCTCGACAAATACCCGCTTGATTCGAGCAAGGCCGCGAGCAAAAAGAGCATCACAATCTGGGGAATGAAAGTCAATACGGCGCCGATGCCGCCGAGAACGCCGTCGCCGATAAGACTCACGGCCCAGTCGGAAGCGCCCCATGAAGAAAGCGCGCTTGCGGCGAGATTCCCGGCGCGATCGAATAGCGACGCCATGTAGTCGCCGAGAGCGGTTCCGGTCATGATAACGGCGAAATAAAGCCCGAATATCACCGCCACGAATATCGGGAACGCGAGATATTTATTTAATATAATCCTGTCAACTTTGTCGGAAAAAGTTTCTTTTAAATCCGGGGTAATCATGACCGCCTTTTTTACAAAATCGATGTAACGGTAACGTTCGGACGCGATTCTCTCCTCTAAATCCTCGTCCTTGAGGCCTTGCAAAATTTTCTCGGCCGCGGGCGTCGCGAGACCGGCGAAGCGCGGGTCGTTTTCCAATAACTTCACCGCGACGAACCGGGCGTTTTCCCCGGGAAGCCCGGCCGCGACTTCCGAAACCAACTTTTCGAGCCGTTCGCTATAGCGGAAACGCGTCTTCTTCGCGGGTTTTTCCAGGACTTTGGCGATGAGTTCGCCGACGCCGACGCGGCGCCGGGCGGAAAGCATCGCGACCTCGACGCCAAGGAGCTCGGAAAGCTTTTGGGCGTCAATCCGGCCGCCTTTTTTGATTAAAATATCGGTCATATTCAAAGCGACGATCACGGGAATATCGAGCTCAAGCAGCTGGAGAGTAAGATACAGCGAGCGCTCAAGGCTGACGGCGTCGATGATGTTTATAATCGCATCCGGCTTTTCCGAAAGCAAGTATTCGCAAGCGATTTTTTCCTCCGTCGTATAGGGGCTTAAGGAGTAAATGCCCGGCAAATCGATAAGCGTGTGATCGGTTCCTTTAATGACGCCTTCTTTTTTCTCGACGGTCACGCCCGGCCAATTGCCGATTTTTTGGTTCATTCCCGTGAGCGCGTTAAAAAGCGTCGTTTTCCCGGAATTTTGATTGCCGACGAGCGCGATTCTCATTCGACCACCTCGACCAGGATAAGATCGAGATCGTCGCGCCGCAGGCAAAGCCGGTAATCGCGGAGGGCGACCTCCACGGGATCGCCCAGCGGGGCGATCTGCTTGACGGCAATTACGGTCCCTACGGTAATCCCCATATCAAAAAGCCGTCGCCTGCGGCCCCCCGCGCGACAACATATCTTTACGACCCTTCCCGCCTCACCAGCCGAAAGTTCCCCCAACGGCACAATCGGGGAATCATTATATTTTCTTTGTCTTCCGCATCTTCTTCTCGCTCTCATAAAAGTTAACCTCGGTTAATATTATATCAAAACGCGGTTGGAAGTCAAGTATTATCGCATGGAAAAACAGAGGTAAACGGTTACCCTTACCGGTAAAACGCAAAACGTCCGCGTTGCATATCACGGCGATAAATGCTATAATTAAACTATGAAAAACAAAAATAAACTGACTCCCGCTAACGAGGACTATTTGGAAGCGATTTTGGTTTTGGAGAAAAATAAGAAAAAAGTCAAATCGGTCGAAATCGCGCGAATGCTAAGCGTCTCCCAGCCCGGGGTCAATAAAGCGATGAACATTTTAAAAAAAGGCGGCTTAATCGAAAAAGACGATTACAGCGGCATAACCCTCACGGAAAAAGGCCGGGCGGAGGCGGAAAAAGTTTATCAACGCCACCTGCTGATCAACAAGTTTTTACGCATGTTGGGCGTGAGCGCCGAGGTGGCCGAGAGGGATTGCTGTAAGATCGAGCATGTTTTAAGCGAGGAGACAATCAGGCAAATCGAGGCCTTCTGTCAAAAAAAGACGGCTAAACCGTCTGATTAAACAAGCACGCGAGAATATCTTCCTTCGCGATATTGAAAAGGTAGTCGCCTAACGGGACGGAATCAAGAACCGCGGCGACCGCGGCCGGAGTGAACAAGGCGCCCACGAGCGCCATCTCCAGACCCGCAATCTCGAGTTTTCCGAAAAAGTCGCCGCCGATATGGCAGGCCGCGATTTTCCCCGCCTTGATATCGAGATGAAAAGTGATTTTCCCGCCCGCAAAACGGCCGCTTTTTACCGTTTCGAACGCCGGCGACCGGCCGTAATTCCATTCCCAGGTTCGGTATTTGTCGGCGGCGAGGCGCCGCGCCGTCTCTTCCTCCGCCGGAGACAAACGGTACTCCCGGGATTGGATATCGTCCGTGGCCAGCAGGCGGGAAAGCAGGCGCGACTTAAATTCTTCAATAGTGATGTCTTCTTTTAAATATGTCCTGATATTCGCGACGCGGCTTCTTACCGATTTTACGCCCTTTGACTTAATCTTGTCAGGGGCGGCGTTTAAAACGGCGCCGACGGTCGCGAGATCGGAATCGAAAAGAAGCGTGCCGTGATGAAACATCCGGTCCCGGTAATACGCCTGGGCGTTGCCGGATATTTTTTTTCCCCCGGCGACGATATCGTTTCTCCCGGTAAACTCGGCGGGAACGCCGAGGGAGCGCAGGGCGTCAATCACCGGCTCGGTAAAACGCCGGAAAAGCTCCTCGCCTTTCCCCCGCGCCGGGGCGATGAAAGTGAAATTGACGTTCCCGGAATCATGATACACGGCGCCGCCGCCGGAGATTCTCCTGACGACGTCGATCCCGCGTTTCCGGATCGCCGCGATATTGACTTCCTCGAGGGCGTTTTGGTGCCGGCCGATAATTACCGCCGGGCGGTTTTGCCAGAGCCAAACGAGCATGTCCGGCGCGGTTTCGCTTTTTAGAAGCGTCTCCTCAAGCGCGAGATTATAATATGGATCGTTTTCGTTATTAATAATCGTCCGCATTTTATCACCGCATAAAAGTTTATCACAACTTACGCGCGAAGGCAACGAAAAAGATAAAAGAAAAAGGCCGGTTCCGGCCTTTTTTGTTTATTTATTCAATCCCTTCCGCATCGCGGCTAACAAAGTTCCCGTTAAGTCGCAGCCGTTTTCCCAATACATCATTCCCGCCAATCCTTCCTGGTAAATATAATCGCATTTCAACTGAATCGAGCGGGGATCGTCGTAGGAGATAAATTCCGTGCCGTCGTTTTTCAGGATATAGGGCACGCCGGCGACCGTGTCAAAATAAACGGTGTAGTCCGGATTGTTAAGGTAGCTCGACGCAATCGAGGTATAATAGACCGACCCGGCGCTCTTCCATTCGCCTCCCTGTTTGATCTGCTTAATCCCGTAGAACGCGGCGCCGATGATGATCTTCGAAGCGGGAATGCCGTATCCCTTGAAAAGGTCGACGCTTTCCTGAATAGAGCATTTGTCAAGCGCCGCGCCCGCATTATGATCGGGATTGTGATAGTCCGAACGGGGATAAAGGTTGTTTTGATATTGGCCGTTACTGGAAACGAGACCATAAGCCATCATATTAATATAATCAATGTACTTGCCCGAATTCTTAAGGTTATAGTTGGGCGGCTGATAGGGTCCGGCCGCGATCGCGGCGGTAACGAGATGCCGCGGGTTATTGGCCTTAACCTTGGCGTAGACTTCCTCCATCAAATATGTGAAGTTCGTCCCGTTGACCAAGCCCTCCCAGTCGATATCGACACCGTCGAAACCATATTCGTTAATAATCTCGACGATATTTTCAGCAAATTTTACCCGCGCCGCGGGATCGGCGGCCATCTGATGCCATTGCGATTCGGGGGCGATTGAGAAAATCACCCAGCAGCCGTGTTCCCGCGCGCCCGGCATGATGTATGTCATGATATTGTTTAAGGTGTTAGAGCCGTAGATATGCCCGTCGCTCGCCGCGGTTAGAAACGCGCAATTGATAATATCCAACGTCTCGAAGAAAGCGTCGTCGACGCGGTTATAATCGCGGTAAATATAGCTCGAGGCAATCGGGCCTTCCAAGGTTTTATACGCTTTTGCTCGCATGTGGAAATTGACCTCCTCGCTAACGCCGGGGGCCGAGAGAGTCGCGGTCAAGGTGACGACCGTCTCGTCAAACGGCTGCGCGTACTTTCCGTCGTCGCTCAAAATCTCGGGATGGCTACTCTTCCAGGATACGGCATAGCCGCTGTATGATAGCGGCAACTCCAAATCGCCGTCAATCACGTCCGGAAGCAGCGCGCTCATAAAGACTCTGAATTCCTCGACAGAGTATAATTCCCAAACCGCCGCGTACGTCACCGCGGTGACGTTTTGCTTCCTTTGATATCCGGGGAAAACGGTATGGACGTTTTCGCCGTCGCTCCAGCCGCCGAAATGAAATCCTTCCTTCTCCGCCGGCGGCAGAGTCTCCTTGTCTTTAAACTCCATTTCCAGGTTTTCGTCATGCCTTACCGGGTAAAAAGAGCTCGTAAGCTGGCCGCCGGTAAAAAAGCGGATATCCTCGTCGAAAACGACGACGGCGCCGACGAATCCGGATGTCGCCAAATCTTTGATTACCGCGTACGCTTCACCGTCTTCGCATAGATCATGAACGGCCAGGACAAAATCATAATCATCCACTCCGCATCTGATGATGTCGCGGGTCGCGGCGTCTACGGCGACGACGCGATAAGTATTCGCCCCGCCCGCCTCCTTGATGAAGAGCTTATAATAATACTGATAAAACATCGACTGTTTGTTAAGCAGGGTATATTCCTTCGCCGTCTTGTCGTTTAAGGAAGTGACGGTAAGGTTTGCTTCCGGCTCGCCGTTTTTGATCACGTAAGCGGCGATCCCGTCGGTCCAACGACCGCCGTTTAAATCAAAGGTCACCCGGACGGGTACGTATTCGTCCTCGTCTTCTACGCCTTCCACGATAGCGACGATTTCCAGCGCGAACTCCGAGTCGTCGCCTTTCGCAAGCTCGTACGGGACGGCCTGCAGGAAGTTATCAGAATAAACCGTTTTCTCGGCGCCGGACTTATCGGTATAGACATAATAAGCGCGGAAGGTAAACGTGACGTTATAATCTTCCGCATCAAGATTCTCAATGGCGTAGAAAGCCGGGTTATCATAATCGGAGGACAGGACATAATCGCTATCTTCCTTCGAGATTTTCCCGGGGTTTTCGATCTCCCCTTTCGCGGCGACGACGCCGGCTTCTAAAATGTCCCCGGCCGCCGCGGGGAGGCGCCCGGAATAAAAAGAAACCTCGACGCCGATTCCCCGGCTTTCCGCGTCAAGATAGACGGCGGAAACGGAAACCGCGTTTTTATGATTTATGAAAAATTCGCATCCGTGCAATATTGACGCGAACGCCAAAAACAAGATTAAATATAACTTCTTCATCCTAATCCCTCAAATTCATTCTCTGTTTTTTCTCGCAATTATATATATTCTACCATATTATAGACGTTAAAGACACACACAATTATTGGCAATTCGGTTATCCGGTGAATTGCCGGCCGCGGTCTTATCTTTCGTCTCTTCAGCAAAACCGTTTTTCCCGCCCGGAACTGTTTTGATTCATAAAAAAAAAGACGGCTCCGCCGTCCGAGTCACTCGAAAAGCAATGATTGATACTTATCCTTATTGTTTATAAAGGTTTGTAATTCCAAACCGCTGGTGATATTATAGTCTTTTTTAAACACCTCGATGATTTTATTGTTATAACGGAGGGCGGCGCGATAGTCGCCCCTAATCTCGGAAATATGGATTAGCGAAATCAAGGCGTCGATTCGCCGCGGCGGCTCTTCCATCGCGAAACTTTTCTTATACTGCCTTTCCGCGGGCTTGTATAAGCCAAACTTCGCGTAGACCTCCGCTAGCTCGTAATGAATACGGGCGGTCGCGACGGTTTCCGCGACTTCCTTCCATACCTGTTTGGCTTTCCGCGGTTTTCCCGACCGGTAATAAAACTCTCCGCGGTAAATCAAAAGCTCTTCTTCGGCGTCGGGGAAATCATCAAACGCGCGGGCGATTTCCGTCTCCGCTTCTTCCAGGCGGTAATCATCAAGCAAATTAAGAATCAATATTTTCCGGGCAATAAAAGAATCGGGATATAGCCTGCAAAAAATCGAATAATACTCGATCAGTTGCCGGTGATTGCGGTTTTTAAATTCGCCGGTATAGCCGCCCAGCGCGACCGCGAAATTCTCGTGCAGAGCGTCGGAATCCCCGCGCAGGGAGAGCGCCTCGGTCGCGTAAATAATCGCCTCCTGGAGACCGCCCCTGGCTTTGTGAATCAAGAGTTCCGATATTAACCATAGGCACTCCGGGTCGCCTGTTTGTTCGTAGAGTTGCTTCAGTTCCGCGATTGTTTCTCCGCCCTTATTGACCGCGATATCCCAATTAGTAAAAATGTTGTTTTTTATTTCGTCCAAACGTTTGTTCATTCTTTGCTCCAGATTACAATTCCATTTTATCATATTTTCCCAAAAAAGTAAAGAAAAAAGCCCGAACGGGCCTTTATCGGTATTTCCAAATCCGGGGCGAGAACAATATTAACATCGGGAATATTTCCAATCTCCCGGCCATCATGATGAACGAGAGCGCGAGTTTTGATATCGGGCTAAAAACGGCGTAATTACCCGAGGGGCCGACGGCGCCCAATCCCGGGCCGACATTGCTTAGAGACGAAAGCGTCGCGGTAAAATTGGTCGCGAAGGAAAAACCGTCGAGAGAGGTGATCAAGGTTCCAATCGCGAGAATAAAAAGATAAGCCACAATATGATGCGCCACCCCTTTTTGCGTCGAATCGGAGAGCGGTTTTTTTTCAAACATCACGGTCGAAACCTGGCGGGGATGAATGCTATATCTAATCTCCTTTAGAATCATTTTAAAATAAATCACGACCCGGGAGACTTTAAGCCCGCCGCCGGTCGAGCCGGCGCTGGCGCCGACGAGCATTAAAAGAACGAGAACCGTCTGCGCGAAAGCCGGCCACAAAACAAAATCGGTCGTCGCGAAACCGGTGGTCGTGATGACGGAGACGGCCTGAAACGCCGAATAACGGAGCGAGCGGCCAAAAGACGCGTAAAAGGAATTCACGCTCGCCGCGATCAAAAAGACCGCGGAAACGACGATCGCGACGTACCAACGCAGCTCCTCGCTTTTTAACGCCTGGCTTGCCTTGCCGATAAGAAGCAAATAGAAGACGGTGAAGTTCACCCCGAAAAGAAACATGAAGACGGTCAAAACCGCTTCCACGTACGCGCTGTCATAATAAGCGATCCCGGCGTTTTTGATTGAGAAACCGCCGGTCCCGGCCGTCGCGAGCGCGTGATTGACGCTATCGAAAAACGGCATCTTGAAAGATAAGAGGATTATCAAAAGCGCGGTGAGAGCGATATAGATCGCGTAGAGGATCCTCGCCGTGATTTTAACTTTCGAAACGATTTTCCCGACTTTCGGTCCCGGGCTTTCCGCCTTCATGATAAAGATGCTTCGCGCCTCGGTCGTCGGCATAAATGCGAGAACGAATACCAAGATCCCCATCCCGCCGATCCATTGGGTAAAACTGCGCCAGAAAAGCATGCTCCGCGAGAGCGCCTCCACGTCCTTTAGGATTGTCGAGCCCGTCGTGGAAAACCCCGACGTCGCCTCAAAAAACGCGTCGATAAAATTCTTGATCTCGCCGCTGATAACAAACGGTAAGGCGCCGAAAAGCGAGATCAATAGCCACGAGAATCCGACGATCGCGAAACCCTCGCGCGCGTAGATCACGGCGTCCTTTTTCCCCAGGCGCGTAAGCAAAAACCCCAGCGCCGCGAGCAGGGTTATCGGGATCAAGAAAGCGAGGAAATTGCCGTCGCCGTCAAAAACGGAAATCGCGAGCGGCAGCGCGAGCAACCCGGCCTCAACCTTCAATAAATTGCCGATATTATAAAAAACCGCGTGTTTATTCATAGATTACCCGCTCAATATATCTTCCAAATCTTTAAGTTTTTGCGTCGAAACGATAATAACGCTATCCCCTGCCCGGAAATAATCTTCTCCGTGGGGAATAATCACGGTTTTATTGCGGACGATACAGCCAATCAAGATATCTTTCTTGAGCGAGAGATCGCGAAATTTAATGCCCGTATAATCGGTCTCGGCGGGAATATAAAACTCGGCGGCCTCGATTTGATTGTTAACGAGTTTATATAATGTCTTCACCTCGCTCGTTATCGAATCGGAGAGCGACCGGACGTAGCGTAGAATTTGATTGGCGGTTAAAGCCTTGGGCGAGATAATCGTCCCCAAATCAAGCTTTTCCAGGATATTATAATAGGAGATATGATTAACCTTAGTGATTATTTTCGGCACCTCAAGCGTCTTCGCGTAAAGAGATAGGATAATGTTCTCCTCGTCGTTCCCCGTCAGGGTCACGAAAGCGTCGGCGTCCAAGATCCCCTCCTCGCGCAAGATCTCCTGGTTCGTCCCGTCGCCGCAAATCACGGCGACGCCCGGCAACCGCTCGCCAAGCTCGCGGGCGCGCTCCCGGTCCTTTTCGATAATTTTTATATCCAGGCGGCTTTCGGATAGTTCTCGCGCGAGATAATAAGATATTTTACTCCCGCCGATAAGCATTATCTTCCGCGCCCGTTGCCTCAAGATTTTTAGTTTCCGGAAAAACTTCCCGATCTCGCTCGCGGCGGCGGTAATGTGAATATGATCCCCCGCGCGCAGGACGAAACCGCCGGACGGGATATGGACGGTCCCGTCGCGGACGACCGCGCAAACGAGAAAACTCACTTCCAGTTCCCGGCCAAGCGCGGAAAGCGTCTTTCCGACCAGAATCGACTCCTCCGGCACTTTTATCTCGACGATCTCCGCCTTGCCCTGGGCAAAAGTGTCGATATTCAAGGCGGAAGGGAATCTCAGGATTTTCATGATTTCCGACGCCGCTTCCAGTTCCGGGTTGATTATCATATTTAAACCGAGATCGTCATGCATAAAGTCGATTTGTTTACCGTATTCGGGATTACGGACGCGGGCGATCGTGTGCTTGACGCCGTTTTTTTGCGCGACCAAACAACAAAGCAAATTGAGCTCGTCGCTTTCGGTGACGGCGATCAGCGCGTCGGTCCGCTCGGCCTCGGCCTGGACTTGGATATCGTAATTGGCGCCGTTGCCGACGACGCCGCGAACGTCATATGTGTCGACCGCCTCCTGCACGATCGCGGCGTCGATATCAACAACGACGATATCGTGGCCTTCGTTCGCGAGATATTCGGTAACAATCCGGCCGATTTTCCCGATGCCGACAATGATTATTTTCATGCTTAATACCTTCTTTTATCGTAATATAACTATATTTTATCGCCTTATGCGAAAAAAATCAATAAAAAGTACAAATCAGACTGTTAACAAACGCCTTATCCAATACTTCAAAAGTATGTTTTCGCAAACGAATGTAGATGTATTTGCTTCGCCGAAATGAAAGAAGAGCGCCGATAAAGCCAGCGCTCTAAATGGCATAACGCTATTTTTCTTCGCCGGTCAAATCCATGGCGACCGTTGCGATCAGGCGGCGAAAGTATTTTTCCGGTTGCGAAAGCGACTCTTCCTCCGAGGCGATATCGCCGACGATTTTGTACAGTTTCAAAACGCCCAATTCTTCAATCTCGCGGTGATCAAGCTCGTTAATGGCGCAGACCAGTATGACATTCTTTCCTTCCGCTTGCCTGATTACTTCCGAGATCACTTTTCCCCGCAGGCTTTGTCCGTCGATTTTCCCCTCGCCGGTAATGATATAATCGTATTGCTCGGCGAGAACGGAAAAACCGTATCGGTCCAAAAGATACTTGATTCCCGATTGGCAGTCGGCGTTGAAGAAAGCGTAAAAGGCGAACCCAAGACCGCCGGCGGCGCCGGCGCCGGGAAGATCGCGATAAGCTCCCCCGGTCTCCTTCTCCACAACCGCCGCGTAATTCGCCATCCCCGCTTCAAGCTTCGCGCGGGCGCTTTCGTCCGCTCCTTTTTGCGCGGAGAAAACTTGGGCGGCGCCTTCTGGGCCAAGCAGCGGGTTCGTAACGTCGCTTAACGCGAGAAAACTGACGCCGGCAATATTTCTGTAAAAATCTCCGGCGTCAATGGCCGCGATTTCGCCCAACTTCCCCCCGCAAAGACCGCTAAGAGCCTCGCCCGAAGCGTTGTAAAACCGGACCCCCATCGCCTCGAGCATCCCGGCGCCGCCGTCATTGGTGGCGCTGCCGCCGAGACCGACGATTATCTCCCGGGCGCCGGAATCTATCGCGGTAAGGATGGCCCGCCCGAGCCCGTGCGTCGAGGTTTGGAGCGGGTCGCGCTCTTCTTTTTTTAACAAGCTTAAACCGCTCGTTTTCGCCATCTCCAAATAGGCGACGGCGTTTTCATTATCGGATAAAAAGTAAGTGTATAGCGGCCGGCCCAACGGGTCGACGGCAGATATCAAAACCGGCTCGGTTTTTATCGCCTCCACGATTGTTTCCAAAAACCCGTCGCCGCCGTCGGAAATCGGGAAATATTCCGCCCGAACCCCTTTCTTCCCCAACTCCTCGGTCACGATCTTCCCCAGTCGGCTCGAGGATAGCGTTCCCTTAAACGAATCGATTAATACGAGAACTTTCACAACTCGCGGCGCTCCGCCTCGATATATTCGATAAAAGCGCGCATTATTAACATATGACCGACGATATTTGGATGAACGCGGTCGCGCGAAATTTCGTAACTCGTTATTTCGCGCAAGAGACCGTCATACGCGGCCTGGATGTCAACATAGTGCAAGTCATGTTTTCGCGCCAACTGATGAAGGGCTTCCCGATACTCGTCCAACATCCGGCGGAGCGGGTCTTCCCGGTTTGCTTCGATTACAAATGGCGAAAGCAAGATCGTTCCGATATTCCGCTCTTTGTTCTTGGCGATCATCTCCTCGAGGTTCTTCTCGTAAACCGTAAGGCTCACGTGTCTTTCCTTGATGTCGGGACAATCGAAATGACGCCAAACGTCGTTAACGCCGATCATGATAATGATCCAGTCCGGGTCAAGCGCCAATATGTCGTCATAACGGCGCAAAAGATCGATCGAACGGTCGCCGCTAATACCTTGGTTAATGATGCGGAGCCGTAAATCAGGATATTTGCTTCGAAGATAAGCAAAAGTTAAGGCAACGTAGCCGTTTCCGTAAGGATTGGCGGGAAGATCTCCCTCGCCGGCGGGACGGAGCCGATTGCAATCGGTAATCGAGTCTCCGGCAAAAACAATTTTGTCGTTTTTCTTAAAAAGCATAACAACCACCTATTTAGTTTAGTCAATTTATTATACCATATATCTTGACAATATCAATTATTAAACAGAAAAAACCGGAACCTCGCGGTTCCGCCCCTGCTAAAAGAAGGATAAACCCTATTTTTTTGCGCTTGCCTATTCCAATTCGGCGTACATGAAGTATTTGTAGCCGAGCGGCGAGGCGAAGAAACCTTTTAATTTCGGGCTTATCATGTAAAGGTCGGTGTAGAAATAAATCGGGCAGATTGCGCCGGTTTCCATCAACAAGTCCTCGGCCTCATGCATCAGGGCGAATCTTTGTTCCTGATCAGTGAGCGACTTAACTTGGCCGATAATCACGTCGTAAGTTTCGGCCCAAGTCTTATCTTTGTTCTCGCCGTAAATCGCGACGGAGGCATGCGCGCCCTTGCCAAACTGGCAGTCATTGTTTCCGCTGTCGGACGTCCACATGTCGAGGAAAGTAATCGGGTCATTGTAATCGGCGAGCCAGCCGTTACGGGCGACGGTATAATTCCCTTCTTTTCTCGTTTCAAGGAACGTGTTCCATTCCTGGGTTTCAACCTTCATCGTAATTCCGTAGCGGGAATATATATCCTGAATGTACGCGGCAAACGCCTCATGGTCGGTTCTGGGGTTGGTCATATAAGTGAATTCCGGGAAGTTCGTGAACTTCTTGCTCGTTTCGTCCCAGGCGTATCCGGCGTCTTTCAACAACTGAATCGCGAGATCGCAGTTCTCCTCGTAATCCGTTTTCGCGACCGAGTAATATCCCTCGCCATTGCGTTCCGGACCATTCTTCGAGAAAAATTCCTTTCCGTCGGGCTCGGTCAAGCCGATGGGAACATAACTGTTGGCGGGAACTTCCCCGGCTTGTCCGATCTCCTCGGCGACATGGTTGCGGTCGATGAGCAGGCCAAGCGCTTTACGGACGTTGGCTTTTTTCACCTCGTCGGTTACGATATCGCCGTAGAGCTCGTCGTCGTTAACGTTGAAACAAATATAATACGTTCCCAATTGCCCGGCCACGACAAATTCATTCGGGTAATCTTTCTTCAGCTGGGAAATCTCATTGTTGGGCACCGTATCAATCAACAAATATTTCCCGTTCAAGTAACCGGCCAAAATGGCGTTGTCATCGTCTGATAACGCGAATTCGATGCTATTGATCTTTATCTCGTCCGCATTATGATAATGCTCGTTTTTCTCAACGACGATCTTACTGTTGTCTTTCCAATAGGTCATTTTATACGGACCGTTGCTAATATACGTTTTCGGTTTCGTGGCCCATGTTTCGGGATTCGCTTCCACGACATCCTTCTTCACGGGGAAATACGTCGGGAACGCGCACAGTTCATAGAAATAGGGCACGTAATTCTTAAGAACAACCGTCAGCTTTTTCCCGTCCTCCGACGCCGCGACGTTCAAATTTTTGGTTCCAAAGCCGTCAATCACGTCAAACATGTAGGCGTAATCGGAGCCGGTTTCATCGGCGGCGGCTCGCTTCCACGCGTACTCAAAATCGTGAGCCGTAAGCGGCGTCCCGTCCGACCACTTCAAACCTTCCTTCAAGGTGAAAACATACTTAATTTTCCCATCCTCCAACTCCTCCGGTTCCGGCAGAGCGGTCGCGCAGTCGGGAACAAGTTCCAGTTTGTCGTCAACTTGTTTATAACCGACCAATCCCGCGAACGTATGAACGATTATCGTCGCGCCGTCAACCGCGGAGTTTAACGCCGGGTCAATCGTGGCGGGATTGGGACCAACACATACGACAAGTTCGCCTTTTTTCCCATCGCAAGCGGATAAGAAAAATATTGATGCCATAATGATCGCAATAGCGAAAACTTTTTTGAAGATATATTTCATTTTTCCTCCTTAATACTATTATTTATATAAACGATGCTTGCGCACGCGTTTATCCTGTTAATGTAAAACGCAAGCCACGAAATGGCCTTTCTTTACTTCCTTAAGCTCCGGCATCTTCTCCGCGCATATCGCGCGGGCCTTCGGGCATCTGGTCCGGAAAGGGCAACCGGAAGGAATGTTTAAGGGACTGGGTACATCGCCGGAAAGGATGATCCGTTTCCGGGCGCGCGCTTTTTTCGGGTCGGCGACGGGAATCGCCGAGAGCAACGAGACGGTGTAGGGGTGAAGCGGGTTATTCATCAATTCCCCGCTTTCCGCCGTTTCCACGATTTTACCCAAATACATCACGGCGATTCGGTCGGAGATATGCTCGACGATATGCAGGTCATGGGCGATAAACAAATACGAAAGCCCCAATTTTTTCTGCAGATCCTCGAACATGTTGATTATCTGCGCCTGGATCGAGACGTCAAGCGCCGAAACCGGCTCGTCGCAAACGATGAATTCGGGGTTCATCGCCAGGGCTCGGGCGATGCAGATTCTTTGCCTTTGGCCGCCGGAAAACTCGTGAACATATCGGGTCGCGTGCTCGCTCGACAAGCCGACAAGATCCATCAGTTTCGCAATCCGGGACTCGCGTTCCTCTTTAGTCCGATACAATTTATGAACGTCAAGCGGCTCGCCGATAATATCCCCGACCGTCATCCGCGGGTTCAGCGACGAATACGGGTCCTGAAAAACCATCGCCGCGTGACGACGGAATTGTTTGAGGCTTTCCCCGTCATTTATTTCTTTCCCTCTGAACAAGATTTTCCCGGCGGTAGGCTTATACAAGCGGAGGACCGTCCGCCCGACCGTGGTTTTCCCGCAGCCGGACTCGCCGACGAGACCGAGCGTCTCGCCTTTTTTTATGTAAAAGGAGACGTCGTCGACGGCTTTCAAGTCGACGGTCTTTAGAAAACCGACGCGAACCGGGAAATATTGTTTCAGGTTTACGACTTCCAGCAAATATTCTTCCTTTTCGTGCTCTTTAACCGCGGTTGTCAATTTCCTTCGCCTCCTCTTCGGGGACCAACGCCGCTTCCCCTTTTTCAACCATCTCTTTTACAACCATCCAACAGGAAACGCGATGACCCGGTTCCGTCTCGATCGTGTCCGCTTCCCGCTCGAGACAGACTTTCATCGCGTTGGGACAGCGCGGGCAGAAGGAACAGCCGCGGGGCATGTTAAGAAGATCAACCGGCGAGCCCTCGATCGGAATCAAACGCTCGTTTTTCCCGACCTTGCTGGGAATCGAGCGCATCAGTCCTTTGGTATATTCGTGTTGGGGATTGTAGAAAATCTGATCGACCGTTCCCGCCTCGACGATCTTCCCGCCGTACATGACGATAATCTTATCGCACATCCCGGCGACGACGCCCAGGTCATGGGTGATAAGAATCGTTGTCATCCCGAATTTGCGCTGCAAATCCTGGATTAGGTCAAGAATCTGCGCCTGGATTGTCACGTCCAGGGCGGTTGTCGGCTCGTCGGCGATCAAGATATCGGGTTCGCAGGAAAGCGCCATGGCTATCATCACGCGTTGACGCATCCCGCCCGAAAGCTCGTAGGGGTATTGCCTCAGGCGCCGGGCCGGGTCGTTCACCCCGACTAATTGCAACATTTCCAAGGCGCGCTCCCTGGCTTCCTCGTCATTCCGGTCGGTATGAAGTTTTATCGCCTCGACCAGTTGGTTTTCAATCGTGTAGACCGGGTTCAGGCTTGTCATCGGGTCCTGAAAAATAATGCTGATCTTGTTTCCGCGGATCGCCTGCATCACGTCCTCGCCGGCGCCGACAAGTTCCCGGTCTTTATATTTTATGCTTCCGGAGACAATCTCTCCCGGCGGCGCGAGGATTTGCAGGATCGAATAAGCGGTAACCGATTTCCCGCTCCCCGATTCCCCGACGATGCCCAAGACCTCGCCCTTGTTTATCGAGAAAGACATGCCGTCAAGCGCCTTGACCTCGCCGGAAGGCGTAAAAAACGACGTCCGCAAATCTTTTATTTTTAATATGCTCATCAACATTCCTCCTAAGTTTTAAGCTTCGGGTCAAACGCGTCGCGCAAACCGTCGCCGAAAAGATTAAGCGATAAAACAATCAGGCTAATTATCACGGCTGGGATAATAAGGCGGTACGTGTAGCTGAAAACGCCGTCCAAGGCGTCCGCCGCGAGCGAGCCCAGGCTCGGCATCGGGATTTGCACGCCCAAGCCAAGAAAACTCAGAAAACTTTCGGTAAAAATCGCCGCGGGAATCTGCAAGGCCGTCGAGATGATTATGACGCTGATACAGTTCGGCAATAAATGCTTCCGAATAATGCGGGCCGGGGACGCCCCGATCGAACGGGCGGCCAAAACGAAATCCTCGTTTTTGACGCTTAAGATCTGCCCGCGGATCAGGCGGGCCATGCCGACCCAGTAGAGCAGACCGAAGACGATAAATATGCCGAGCATATTGGGCCCGAGACGCCCCAGAACCCCCGGTAAACGCAGGTTTTTTTGATTGCGGATAATGACCGAGAGCAAGATGATAATCAGCATGTCGGGCAGGGAATAAATCGCGTCGACCACGCGCATCATGATGAGGTCAACCTTCCCGCCGGCGTAACCGGCGATCGAGCCGTAAATGAGCCCGATGAGCAGGACGATAATGCTTGCGAAAAAGCCGACAAACAGCGATATGCGCGCGCCGTAGATCACGCGGATAAAATAATCGCGGCCGCGCTCGTCAGTCCCGAAAATATGGGGAAACACCCGCTCGCCGGAAGCGATGCGCTCTTTTTCCGTCGCCCCGTATTGAAACGGCCTTAAATTACTGTAACTAGCGTCCACGGGCCTACCGGGCTGCACGCCCAACTGTTCCGAATAAGAATACG
>Ga0208823_1000299_pt1 | contig 42783 bp, 39 predicted proteins | sample AD_UKC075_MetaG_FD_184440 | JGI IMG/M metagenome (GOLD analysis project Ga0208823, IMG submission 184440) | Active sludge microbial communities of municipal wastewater-treating anaerobic digesters from USA - AD_UKC075_MetaG (SPAdes) (version 2) | ecosystem: Engineered > Bioreactor > Anaerobic >...
GCCACCGTCTCCAGCAAATCCGCCGGCCCCGGCACGCGCAAGAACATCGACGAATTCACCCGCACCACCGCCGGCGCCATCGAAAAAGTCGGCGGCGCCAAAAAAGGCAAGGCCATCATCATCATCAACCCGGCCGAGCCGCCGCTGATCATGCGCGACACCGTGCACTGCCTGGTCGAAGGCACGCCCGACGAAGCCGCCGTCACCCAAAGCATCCACGACATGATTGCCGAGGTGCAGAAATACGTGCCCGGCTACAAACTGGTCAACGGCCCGGTGTTCGACGGCAACCGCGTCAGCGTCTTCCTCGAAGTCGAAGGCCTGGGCGACTACCTGCCCAAGTACGCCGGCAACCTCGACATCATGACCGCCGCCGCCGCGCGCACCGCCGAGATGTTTGCCGAAGAGATTCTGGCCGGCACCCTCAAGCTGCAAGCCGCGTGAAGGGAGAAAAGAGATGACCGACAAGAAAATCACCCTGCACGACATGACGTTGCGCGACGGCATGCACCCCAAGCGCCACCTGATGACGCTGGACCAAATGAAGGCCGTGGCCAAGGGCCTGGACGACGCCGGCATCCCGCTGATCGAAGTCACCCACGGCGACGGCCTGGGCGGCAGCAGCGTCAACTACGGCTTTCCGGCGCACAGCGACGAGGAATACCTGGGCGCCGTGATTCCGTTGCTCAAGAAGGCCAAAGTCTCCGCGCTGCTCATCCCCGGCATCGGCACCGTCGATCATTTGAAGATGGCGCACGACCTCGGTGTGCGCACCATCCGCGTGGCCACGCACTGCACCGAGGCGGACGTGTCCGAGCAGCACATCACGCTGGCGCGCAAGATGGACATGGACACCGTCGGCTTTCTGATGATGAGCCACATGAACTCAGCCGATGGCTTGGTCAAACAGGCCCAGCTGATGGAAGGCTACGGTGCCAACTGCATCTACATCACCGATTCCGCCGGCCACATGCTGCCGGGCGACGTGACCGAGAAGCTCGGCGCCGTCCGATCCGCACTCAAGCCCGAGACGGAGCTGGGCTTTCACGGCCACCACAACCTGGCCATGGGCGTGGCCAACAGCATCGCGGCGATTGAAGCCGGCGCCAACCGGGTTGACGCCGCCGCTGCCGGCCTGGGCGCGGGCGCGGGCAACACGCCGATGGAAGTGCTGGTCGCGGTGCTGGACCGCATGGGCATCGAAACGGGCGTGGACGTGTTCAAGATTCAGGACGTGGCCGAAGACCTGGTGGTGCCGATGATGGACTTCCCCATCCGCATCGACCGCGACGCGCTGACGCTGGGCTACGCAGGCGTGTACGGCAGCTTCCTGCTGTTTGCCAAGCGTGCCGAGAAGAAGTACGGCGTGCCCGCGCGCGACATCCTGGTCGAGATGGGCCGCCGCGGCATGGTGGGCGGGCAGGAGGACATGATCGAGGATACGGCGCTGACGCTATCAAAAAAGAAGCTGACTGGGCAGACGACACAACGATAAACGGCTTGAAAGATTAAAAATGGCACTCGACGACAAAATCCTTGATCAACTGGCCGCGCATCTGGAGAACTGCCAGCTCAAGCAGCAGGACACGTTGAAAATCACCGACGATCACCCGGGCATGAGCTGGGACGATGCCTATGCGATTCAAGACCGCATCCTGGCCGCAAAGCTGGCGCGCGGGTCGCGCGTCGCCGGCTACAAGGCCGGCCTGACCTCGCACGCCAAGATGAAGCAGATGGGCGTGACCGACCCCGTGTTCGGCTTTCTGGTCGATGACTACACCGTGCCCGAGGGTGGCGAGATCAAGGTCAGCGAGCTGATCCACCCCAAGGTCGAGCCTGAAATTTGCTTCGTCACCAAGACCGAGCTGACAGGCCCCGGCTGCAGCATCGCCAACGTGCTGGCCGCGTCCGACGTAGTGCTGCCCGGCATCGAAGTCATCGACAGCCGCTACCGCGACTTCAAGTTCGATCTGAAGAGCGTGGTGGCCGACAACACCTCGGCCGCGCGCTTCGTCGTCGGCGGCCGCGCCGTGTGCGCGCGCAGCGTGGACCTGCGCACCACCGGTATCGTGCTGGAGAAAAACGGCGAAGTGGTGGCTCTGGGCGCCGGTGCCGCCGTGCTGGGCCATCCGGCCGCCGCCGTGGCGATGCTGGTGAATCACCTCGGCCGGCGCGGCAAGAGCTTGCCGGCGGGCAGCCTGGTGCTGTCGGGCGGCATCACCGAAGCCGTGGCCGTGCAGGCTGGCGACAACGTCACGCTGCGCGTGCAGGGCATGGGCAGTGTGTCGGCGCGCTTTGTGTGAGCAGGTTTTTCTTGGAAACGCCCGCTTGGCGTTTGTCAATGCTGGATCTTCAGCTATCAAAATTTAAGCAACAGGAGACAAGACCGATGACATCGAACCTTTGGCACCGACGCGAGGTATTGGCGGCACTGGGCGCGGCGCTGGCTGGCGCGCACGCCGGTTCCGCGCAGGCGCAGGACGCCTATCCCACCAAGCCGGTCAAGCTGATCGTGCCCTTTCCGCCCGGTGGCCCGACCGACGTGATGGGCCGCACCGCCGCCAAGGCCATGGGCGACAAGCTGGGCCAGCAGTTCGTGGTCGAGAACAAGGCCGGTGCCGGCGGCAACATCGGCACCGACGCCGTCGCCAAGGCGGCGGCGGATGGCTACACCATCGGCCTGTCGGCCATCAGCAGCCTGGCGATTGCGCCGCACCTGTACGCCAAGCTGCCATTCAACGTCGAGAAGGACCTGGCGCCGATTTCGCTGGTCGGCACCACGCCGTGCGCCATCGTCGTCCACCCTTCGGCACCGTTTGGCGACCTGAAAGGACTGGTGGCCTACGCCAAGGCCAACCCCGGCAAGCTGAGCTACGCCACTTCGGGCATCGGCACCAGCAACCACCTGGCGGCCGAGCTGCTGCAATCGGTGGCGGGTATCCACCTCACGAACGTTCCTTACAAGGGATCGAGCCAGATCGTGCCCGACCTGCTGTCGGGCGTGGTGCCGATGAGCATGGAAAGCTCGCTTGCCACCACGCTGCAGCACGTCAAAGCCGGCAAGCTGAAGGCGTTGGCCGTCACCTCGCTCAAGCGCGCCAAGGTACTGCCTGACGTGCCCACGGTGGCCGAGAGCGGCTACCCCGGCTTTGAGGTCGAAACCTGGTTTGGCCTGATCGCCCCCGCCGCCACGCCGCCGGCCATGGTCAAGAAGCTGCACGACGCCTGGGCCGCCGGCGCCAAGACGCCCGAGGCGCAGGCCGCGTTCGATTCGATTTCAGGCAGCCTGCGCGTGACCACACCGCAGGAATTCGGCGCCTTCATGCGCGCCGAGAGCCAGCGCTGGGGCGAGCTGATTCGCCGCTTGGGCATCAAGATCGACGGCTAAAAACCGCACTTGCGCAGGCAGGACAAGCGCAATCAGCTATCTATTCAGGAGCAAGCATGCCTTTTGCCCAGATCTACATGCTCGAGGGCCGCACCGAAGAGCAAAAGCGCGCCGTGATCGAGAAAGTGAGCCAGGCGCTGCACGAAGCCGTGGGCGCGCCCAAGGAGACGATTCGCGTCTGGATCCACGACGTGCCCAAGACCAACTGGGGCATTGCGGGGAAGACGGCCAAGGATCTGGGGCGCTAGGGCCTGTTCACGCTATTTTTAGCCTTGCGAACAGGCTTGAAAAACCGCCGATCTAGGCGCGCAACGGCGCCCAGACCGGGCGTCTGAGCTGGGAGCGCAACGACAAGTGGCGGTTTTTCAAGCATGTTCCCTGCGGGTTGCGCTCAAAAAGGCCATCGCCGGCGTTGCCATCCTTGCCAAGGTACGTACCTTGGCGGCGGCTGGCGCCTTGGCAGTGGCCTTTTTGACTCGTAACGCAAGGCTAAAAATAGCGTGAACAGGCCCTGGCGGCGGGGGGTCATCCGCTGAACGACTGTTCGAGAAAGCCGTGGCGCTTGGTCGTGTCGTCCAACGCCATCAGGCTTTCAAGCAACGGCTTCATCTTGTCGAGCGGCACCGCGTTGGGCCCATCCGACAAGGCCCTGGCCGGGTCGGGGTGCGTTTCCATGAACAGTCCGGCCACGCCCACGGCCACGGCCGCGCGCGCCAGCACGGGCACCATTTCGCGCTGGCCGCCGCTGGACGTGCCCTGGCCGCCCGGCAACTGCACGCTGTGCGTGGCGTCAAACACGACCGGCGCGCCGGTTTCGCGCATGATCGCCAGGCTGCGCATGTCGCTGACCAGGTTGTTGTAGCCAAAACTGGCGCCGCGCTCGCAGGCCATGAAGTTGTCGTCGGGCAGGCCGGCTTCGCGAGCGGCGGCGCGGGCCTTGTCGATGACGTTCTTCATGTCATGGGGTGCGAGAAACTGGCCCTTCTTGATGTTGACGGGCTTGCCCGACTGCGCCACGGCGCGGATGAAGTCCGTTTGCCGGCACAGGAAGGCGGGCGTCTGCAGCACGTCGACCACCTGGGCCACGGCAGGAATCTCGGCTTCCGAATGCACGTCGGTCAGCACCGGCACGCCCAGTGTCGTCTTGACCTTGGCGAGGATGTCCAGCCCCTTGTCCATGCCCGGGCCGCGAAAGCTGGTGCCGGACGAGCGATTGGCCTTGTCGTAGCTGCTCTTGAAGATGAAGGGGATGCCAAGCTGACGGGTGATGTCCTTCAACTGCCCGGCCACATCCATCTGCAGTTGTTCGCTTTCGACCACGCACGGGCCGGCGATCAGGAAGAACGGCTGGTCCAGCCCGATGTCGAATCCGCACAGCTTCATTTGACGGCTTTCAGCGTCTTGGCGCCGTCCTGACCCGCGCGCGCATCCTGATGCGCCAGCGCGGCCTGGATGAAGGCGTTGAACAGCGGGTGGCCGTCCCAGGGCGTGCTCTTGAATTCGGGGTGGAACTGCACGCCGATGAACCAGGGGTGCACGCTTTGCGGCAGTTCGACGATCTCGGTCAGGTGCTCGCGCTGCGTCAGCGCGGAGATGACGAGGCCCGCGTCGCGCAGCTTGTCCAGGTAGTTGACGTTGGCCTCGTAGCGGTGGCGGTGGCGCTCGGTCACCACGTCGCCGTAGATGCTGTGCGCCAGCGTGCCAGGCTGCACGTCGGAGCTTTGCGCGCCCAGGCGCATGGTGCCGCCTAGGTCGGACTTTTCGCTGCGCTGCTGAATGCTGCCGTCCTTGTCTTTCCACTCGGTGATGAGGGCGATGACGGGGTGCGGCGTGTCGGCGTCGAACTCGGTGCTGTTGGCGCCCGCCAAGCCCGCCACGTTGCGCGCGTATTCGATGGTGGCCACCTGCATGCCCAGGCAAATGCCCAGGTAGGGCAGGTGGTGCTCGCGCGCGTAACGGGCGGTGGCGATCTTGCCTTCGACGCCGCGCTCGCCAAAGCCGCCGGGCACCAGAATGGCGTCGTACTTGGCCAGTTGCGCCACGCTGGTGGGCGTGATGGTTTCGGAATCCACGTGGTCGATCTTGACCCGCGCGTGGTTGTGCATGCCGGCGTGTCGCAACGCCTCGTTCACCGACTTGTAGCTGTCGGACAGATCGACGTACTTGCCGACCATGGCGATGGTGACTTCGCGTTGCGGATTCTCGACCTCGTGCACCAGCGCGTCCCAGCGCTTGAGGTTGGCGGGCGGCGTGTTCAGGCGCAGCTTGTCGCAGATCAGGCCGTCGAGGCCCTGTTCGTGCAGCATGCGCGGCACCTTGTAGATGCTGTCCACGTCCCACATGCTGATGACGCCCCAGGCCGCCACGTTGGTGAACAGGCTGATCTTGTCGCGTTCTTCCTGCGGAATGGGCCGGTCGGCGCGGCAGAGCAGGGCGTCGGCCTGGATGCCGATCTCACGCAGCTTCTGCACGGTGTGCTGGGTGGGCTTGGTCTTGAGCTCGCCCGCGGCGGCGATCCACGGCAGGTAGGTCAGGTGCACGAAGGCAGCGTTGTTCGGTCCCATGCGCAGGCTGAGCTGGCGCACCGCTTCGAGGAAGGGCAGCGACTCAATATCGCCCACGGTGCCGCCGATTTCGACAATGGCGACGTCCACCGCGCCGGCCGTGCCCACGCCCGCGCCGCGCTTGATGAAGTCCTGGATTTCGTTGGTGACGTGCGGGATCACCTGCACCGTCTTGCCCAGATAGTCGCCCCGGCGCTCTTTTTCGAGCACGCTCTTGTAGATCTGGCCGGTGGTGAAGTTGTTGGCCTTCCTCATCCGGGTGGTGATGAAGCGCTCGTAGTGGCCCAGGTCCAGGTCGGTCTCGGCGCCGTCGTCGGTGACGAACACTTCGCCGTGCTGGAACGGGCTCATGGTGCCCGGATCGACGTTGATGTACGGGTCGAGCTTGATGAGGGTGACTTTGAGGCCGCGCGATTCGAGGATCGCAGCGAGGGAGGCCGAGGCGATTCCCTTGCCCAGGGAAGACACCACACCGCCGGTGACGAAGACGAATTTGGTCATGTCAGGACGAAGGGCTTGCAGCCTTCGCTCGGTGGGAAATGCCGATTATAGGAAAGCCCATTTGCTACATTCAGCGCCATGAATGCGAACCCGAATGCGACCGCCGTCACCGGTGAACTGGCCGGTCGCCACATCGTGCTGGGCCTCTCCGGCGGCGCGGCCTGCTTCAAGGCGGCCGAATTCTGCCGCCTGCTGATCAAGGCCGGTGCCACCGTGCAGGTGGTCATGACCGAGGCGGCCTGCCAGTTCATCACCCCGGTGGCGATGCAGGCGCTGTCGGGTCGGCCGGTGTACGTGTCGCAGTGGGACGCGCGGCCCGACAACAACATGGCGCACATCAACCTGAGCCGCGAGGCCGACGCCATCGTCGTGGCGCCGGCCAGCGCCGACTTCATCGCGCAGCTGGTGCAGGGCAGGGCGGGCGAATTGCTGCCGCTGATGTGCCTGGCACGCCCGATGCATCGCGTGCCGCTGTTGCTGGGCCCGGCCATGAACCGCGAAATGTGGGCGCACCCCGCCACCCAGCGCAACCTGCGCCAGGTTGTCGAGGACGGCGCCGCCGTGCTGGGCGTGGCGCACGGCGACCAGGCCTGCGGCGAGTTCGGCGACGGCCGGATGCTGGAGGCGGCCGAGTTGCTGGAAGAGTTGATCGCCTACCTGGCGCCCAAGCCGCTGCTGGGTCAGCGCGTGCTGATCACCGCGGGGCCGACGTTCGAGGCCATCGACCCGGTGCGCGGCATCACCAACCTGTCCAGCGGAAAGATGGGCTTTGCCATTGCCCGCGCGGCGCGCGAAGCCGGCGCCGACGTCACGCTGATCGCCGGCCCGGTGCATCTGCCCACGCCGCGAGGGGTACGGCGCGTCGACGTCGATTCGGCCCGAAACATGCACTCAGCGGCCGTGGCGCATGCGCACGATGCTCATATCTTCATAGCTACCGCCGCCGTGGCCGACTGGCGGCCCGCCACGCAGGCCGAACACAAGATCAAGAAAGACGGCTCGGGCGACGTGCCGCAGATGGCGTTTGTCGAAAACCCCGACATCCTGGCCGACATCGCGCATTCGCCGCGGGCGCAGTCCGGCGATCTGTACTGCGTCGGTTTTGCCGCCGAAAGCCAGGACCTGCAGGCCAACGCGCAGGCCAAGCGCGCGCGCAAGGGCGTGCCGCTGCTGGTGGCCAACATCGGCCCGGCCACCTTCGGCAAAGACGACAACGCGCTGTTGCTGGTCGACGACGAAGGCGTGACCGAACTGCCGCGCGCCAGCAAGCGCCTGCTGGCGCAGCAACTGGTGCAGGAAATCGCGCGCCGCGTGTCAGGGCTGGACGCATGAAGATCGACGTACAAATCCTGGACCCGCGCCTGCGCGAGCAGATGCCCGCCTACGCCACGCCCGGCAGTGCGGGGCTGGACCTGCGTGCCTGCCTGGACGCGCCGCTGACGCTGGCGCCCAACGCGTGGCAGCTGGTGCCCACGGGCATGGCGATCCACCTGGCCGACCCTGGCTATGCGGCGCTGATCCTGCCCCGCTCGGGCCTGGGCCACAAGCACGGCATCGTGCTGGGCAACCTGGTCGGGCTGATCGACAGCGATTACCAAGGCCAGCTGATGGTGAGCGCGTGGAACCGCAGCGACACCGCCTTCACGATTGAGCCGATGGAACGCATTGCGCAACTGGTGATCGTGCCGGTGGTGCAGGCGACGTTCAATCTGGTGGACGGCTTTGTGGCGACCGAGCGCGGCACGGGCGGTTACGGCTCGACCGGCCGCGGTTGACGCAGCGGTGCGCTGCGTAGGCGCCTTCCTACCTGCGCTGCGCCGCCGCACCTACGGACCAAAGCGCCAGCGCCGCGTGGCAAGGTATCCGGCTTGTCGGTCAAATCGACCTGCGATGCGTTAAATCGACTTGCGATGCATTGAGTGGCGCAGGCATATCCAGCAACACCGCTTTCAAAACAGGAGCATTCCCATGTCAGTCAACCCCCGTCTGTTTTCTTCTTTGGCCGTGGTCGGCGCTGCGGCTGCCCTGGTGGCCTGTGCGCAGCCGGCCCCGCTGGGCAGCACCTATCCCGCCGGCAGTTATCCCACGACCAGCTACCCGGCCGGTCAGCAATATGCCCAGTTTGGCCGCGTCAGCAACGTCGAATACGTGCGTGGCGGGCAGTCGGCCGGCATTGCTGGCGCGGTGGTCGGCGGTGCGGTCGGCGGATTGGCCGGCAACCAGGTCGGCGGCGGCAGTGGTCGCACGGCGGCCACCGTCGCTGGCGTGGTTGGCGGCGCATTGATCGGCCGCGCGCTGGAACAAAACATGAACCGCAACAACGTGGATCACTATCGCGTTACCGTGCAGTTCGACAACGGCAGCGTGCGCCAGTTTGACTACGCGCAGCCGCCCAACGTGCAGATCGGTGATCGCGTGCGCGCCGACGGCGACCAGCTGTACCGCTGATTTGTCCGGCATGAAAAAACGGCACCTTCGGGTGCCGTTTTTTCATGGGCGCGCCGCGGTCAATGCACGCTGTCGCTGCCCGGCGCCGCGGGTGTCAGGCGGAAGAAGCCTGTGCCGGCGCTGCCGCGCTCCAGCTCTTCGTCGTTGGGTTCGCGCACCGCCTGCACCTTCAGGTGCAAGCGCAGCGCCATGCCCGCCAGCGGATGGTTGGCGTCCAGCACCGCGTGCTCGGGGTAAAGCTCGGTAATGGTGAAGATGGCGTCTGGCGGTGCATCGGCGATCATTTCGCGCGGCAGCGCGGCGGCATCCAGCAGCATGCCTTCCTCGATGCCGGCGGGCAATTCATTGCGCCGGGCCAGAAAGACGAGTTGCTCGTCGAAGTCGCCAAACGCGTCCTCGGGCTCCAGATTCAGGTCGAGCACGGCGCCCGGCTCGTGGCCTTGCAGCGCGGCGCTGATGGCGGGCAACAGATCGTCGCTGCCGACCAGGAATTCGACCGGCTCTTGCAACTCATCCAGCGTATCGCCCAGGCTGTCCTTCAAGGTCCAGGTCAGGGCGACGACGCAGTGCGGGGTGATTTCCATGGCGCGCATTGTCGCATCGCAAGGCGGGGCCGGGCGGCTTGCGTATGCTTGCGCGATGGACATCGATCAACCCCTGCAACTTCTGGGCGGCCTCTCGCCCGCCCGCTTCATGCAGCGCCACTGGCAGAAAAAGCCGCTGCTGGTGCGCCAGGCCATTGCCGGCTTCACGCCGCCACTGGCGCGCGCCGAACTCTTCGCGCTGGCGGCCAACGAGGCCGTCGAGTCGCGCCTGATCGCCAGCGGCCCGCGTGGCTGGCAATTGCGGCGCGGGCCGCTGGCGCGCCGCGCCCTGCCCCCCGTCAGCCGGCCGGGCTGGACGTTGCTGGTGCAAGGGGTCGATCTGCACGATGAGCGCGCGCACGAGCTGCTGCGGCGCTTTCGCTTCGTGCCCGATGCGCGGCTGGACGATCTGATGATCAGCTACGCCACCGACGGCGGCGGCGTCGGCCCGCATTTCGACAGCTACGACGTGTTTCTGCTGCAGGCCCACGGCCAGCGCCGCTGGCGCATCGGACGGCAGAAGGATCTGCGGCTGGTCGAGGGCCTGCCGCTCAAGATACTGGCCGACTTCGAGCCCGAGGAGGAATATGTGCTCGACCCCGGCGACATGCTCTACCTGCCGCCGCGCTGGGCGCACGACGGCATTGCGGTGGGCGAATGCATGACCTGCTCCATCGGCTTTCGCCAGCCGGCGCGCGACGAAATGGTGCGCGAAGTGCTGCAGCGCATGTCCGACGATGCCACCGACCTGGTGGGCGATGCGGCGTACCGCGACCCCCGGCAGCCCGCGACCGCGCAGCCGGCCCTGCTGCCCGAAGCCATGCTGGACTTCGCGCGCGCCGCCATCCAGCAGGCCCTGCAACGCCCTGAGCACCTGGCGCTGCTGCTGGGTGAATTGCTCACCGAGCCCAAGGCCAACGTCTGGTTCGATGCCGACCCGGGCGACGCGGCCGGCGCGGGGGATCTGGTGCTGGACCGCCGCACCCGCATGCTTTACGACGCGCGACACGTGTTCATCAACGGCGAGGGCTTTCGCGCCGGCGGCCAGGACGCGCGCCTGATGCGTGCGCTGGCCGACGCGCGCCGCCTGCCCGCCGCTCAAGTGGCGCGGCTGAGTGCCGATGCGCGCGAACTGATGGGCCAATGGCGCGAGGCCGGTTGGGTGCACGAGCGCTGAGGCGGCGGCCCGACCCGAACCGACGCGCACCTGCCGTGCGTACAGAGGGACGACCGACTGGTTGGCGCACGTTGCCGCAGCTTTACCGTGTACCCATTCGGTTTGTGACGTTTGGTTACTCGGCGTGGCGCCGATGCGTCAGGGTTTGCCGCAATTGTGCGGCGGCAAGCTATAATTTTCGGTTGAGCGGAAAGAGTTGAGTTCTTTTCTCTCAGCCAGGGCGCGGCGGTGAGACCTGCAGCGCTTTGGGGCTTTCCGTCAAATAACTCCCAATCCACGACGAGGACCATTGAAATGAACAAATCGCTCCTGCTGGCCGCCCTGATCGCCGCCGCTTCGCTGGCCGCCTGCGGCAAGAAGGAAGAGCCGGCGCCCGCGCCCGCTCCCGCTCCGGCTGCTGCCGAATCGGCCGCCAACGCTGCCGCCGCTGCTGCTTCCGCTGCTGACGCCGCCAAGGACGCCGCTGCCAACGCTGCTGGCGCTGCCGTGAAAGAAGCCGCTTCCGCTGCCGGTGCCGCTGCTTCCGCCACCGGCGCTGCCGTGGGCGCTGCTGCAGACGCCGCTGGCGCTGCCGCCAACGCTGCTGCTGCCAAGGCCGCCGACGCCGCCACCACCGCTGCCACCGCCGCTGCTGCTGGCGCGACCAACGCCGCTGCCGGCGCCGCCAACGCGGCTGCCGCTGCTGCCAGCGCCGCCAAGTAATTGGCCGCTGTCGCGCGCCCTGCGAGGGACGCGCCAACGAAAAAGCCACTCGACCGGAGTGGCTTTTTTGTTTCTGTGCACCCGGCGCGTGCTCAGACCACCAGCCAGTCACGGCCGCGGCGGGCCGTCAGCAGGATGTCCTCGTCGGCGCAGTTCAGCACCGTGGCAAAGGCGCGGCTCACCAGGTCTGGCCGGTTGTTGCGCTCGCTCAGGTGCGCCGCGACCACCGTGTTCAGCCGGTCATGCCGCAACGCCGCCAGCGCGGCGGCGGCCTGCACGTTGCTGAGATGCCCATGCTGGCCGCCCACGCGGCGCTTGAGGAAGTCCGGGTACGCCGAACGTGCCAGCAAGTCCACGTCGTGGTTGCTTTCAAGCACCAGCGCGTGCATGCCGGCCAGACTGGCCAGCGCATAGGCCGAGACATGGCCAATGTCGGTCATCATCCCGAGCCAGCGGTTGCCGTCGGAGCAGCGCAGTTGCAGCGGCTCGCGCGCGTCGTGCGGGACGGTGAAGGGATGGATTTCGATCCCGCGAACCGCAAACACCTGGCCGTCGCGCACCCGGTGCACGCCAGGCGTGCCGTCCGCCAGCCCCATCGCCTGCGCGGTCCCGGCGCTGGTCCACAGCGGCACGCCGTGGCGCGCGAGCAGCGTGGGTGAACAACCGACGTGGTCGCCGTGTTCGTGGGTGATGAAGACGCCGTCCAGGTCTTGCAGGCCCAGGCCTTCGGCGGCCAGCGCCGCCTGCAACTGGCGCAGGCCCAGTCCGCAGTCGACCAGCATCCGGGTGTGGTGCAGGCCGTCGCAGGCTTCGACGAGGGTGGCGTTGCCCGAGCTGCCGCTGGCCAGGCTGCGAAAGCGCAGCATTCGGCGGGCGAGCTTATTTCAGCTCGTCGGCCAGCACCTGGACGATGCGCTGCCCGTCGGCCCCAGAGGCCTGCGCACCGGCGCGGTCCTGCACGGTCACCAGGGTGGACTGGCCCTGCGTGCGGACGGCGACCTGGTACTGGCTGGTGGGCAGCTGCTGGCTGGTGCGGCCGATGAGCTTGCCGAAGAATCCCGGGTCTTTTTTCTCGGCCGTGGGGTCGACGTAGCGCACAAAATAAATGCCTTTGCTGCGGTCGCGGTCCTCGACGGTGAAGCCGGTGCGGTCCAGCGCCAGGCCGACCCGGCGCCAGGCGCGGTCGAAATCCTCGTTCAACTGCACGGCGGGCACGCCGGCCGCGCTGACTACACGCGCGTTGGGTGTGCTGGCCTGCGCCGTCACGGCGGCGGCCTGCATGGCCTTGGCGCGTTCTTGCGATACGCCCAGCTTGACCATCATGCGGCGCAGGAATTCGGCTTCCAATTCGGGGTCGCGCGCGCGCGGCTGCCACACGGTGTTGTCCTTGCGCGTCGATGAATACACTTCTTCCATGCCGCGGTGCGTGACGTAAACGTCGGTGCCGCCCTGGGCATTGCGTTCCATGCGGGTGCGGAACTTGTCGCGCTCGCCGGTCGAATACAGCGAATCGAAGACTTTACCGACGGTGTTGCGGATGAAGTCCTGCGGAATCTTGCCGCGGTTTTCGGCCCAGTCGGTCTCCATGATGCCCATGTTGGCCTGGTCCACGGCCAACAGAAAGCCGCTTTCCAGCCAGAAGTCGCGCACCGTGCCCCACAGTTTTTCAGGCGGGCGATCAACACGCAGCCAGCGCTCGCCGTCTTGCCGCATGAAATGCACGTCGGCCAGCTGGTTGGACGCCGTGGGCGTGCCCGCGGCCTGCGCTGCCGTTTGGCCGGCCTGGTAGCCGGTGGCCGTCACGCTGCCGCCCTGCACGCTGTAGCGCGACTGCCCGGGCAACTGGCTCAGGTCGGGCGGCACCTCCAGCGACACGCCGCGGCCCGAGGATTTGTAGTCGATCTTGTCGGGCTCCAGCACGGAGCAGCCGCTCATCACCAGCGCGGCCGCGGTGGCGGCCATCAGGGCGCGGGGTGGGGTAGGTTGAACACGCGTCACGTTCGCAATCCTTGTGAACAAAATCGGACTCTGGCCCTTGCTGGATCAGCGTCGGCTGTTATTCCGATCAGAGCAGGCCAGCGGCCTGCAGCGCTTTTTCGACGACCGGCTCGTTGGCCTTATCCAGCGGCGTCATGGGCAGCCGCATAGCACCCTGGCACAGGCCCATGCGCGCCATGGCCCACTTGACCGGGATCGGGTTGGCCTCGACGAACAACTGCTTGTGCAGCGGCATCAGCTTGAACTGGATTTCCATCGCCTTCTGGCGGTCGCCCGCGATGGCCGCCACGCACAGCTCGTGCATCAGGCGCGGCGCCACGTTGGCGGTGACGCTGATGTTGCCCTGGCCGCCGCACAGCATCAGCGCCACGGCGGTCGGGTCGTCGCCCGACAACACCGCAAAACCCTTGGGCACGTCGCGGATCAGCCACTGCGCACGCTCGATGTTGCCCGTCGCTTCCTTGATGCCGACGATGCCCGGCACCTGGGCGCAGCGCAGCACCGTGTCGTGCTGCATATCGGCCACGCTGCGGCCAGGCACGTTGTACAGGTACATCGGCAGGTCGCCCACGGCTTCGGCGATGGCCTTGAAGTGCTGGTACTGGCCCTCTTGCGTGGGCTTGTTGTAGTAGGGCACCACCTGCAACTGGCAATCGGCGCCGACCTTCTTGGCAAAGCGCGCCAGCTCGATCGCCTCGGCGGTCGAGTTGGCGCCGCAGCCGGCCATGATCGGCACGCGCCCCTTGGCCTGCTCGACCGAGACGCGGATGATCTCCTGGTGTTCTTCGACGTCGACCGTGGGCGATTCGCCCGTGGTGCCGACCACGCCAATGCAGTCGGTGCCTTCGGCGATGTGCCAGTCGATCAGCTTGCGCAGGGTGGGGTAGTCGACGCTACCGTCCTCCAGCATGGGGGTGACGAGGGCGACGATGCTGCCTGTAATGGGGGTCATGTGACGGATTCGAAGATCGCGCGGGGAAAGCGTGCATTCTAGTGGCCGCCGCCCCGGTGCGACGCGGCCACCCGCTGGGGGTTGGAGCGCTCAGAGCGCATAACGTTCCGGTGGCGCGCCCCGCGCACGCGCGCCTTGTCGCACCGCCGCGATGCGCTGCACGAACCGGTCGGGCGACGGCAGAAAGCCGTCTTCATAGGCCACCACGCGCCAGCCGGGCCCCGCACAGGCGCGCAGCAATTCGCCCGGCTGCAGCAAAAAGTCGGGCCGCGAGGGCTTGCCGACGGTCTGGTTGCCGTCGGCAAAGGTTTCGTAGATCAGCACGCCGCCGGGCGCCACGGCGTCCAGCAGGGTGGGCATCAGCGGTCGCCAGAGGTAGTTGGTGACCACCACGGCGCCAAAGCGCTGGCCGGGCAGCGGCCAGGAGCCGTTCTCGATGTCGGCCTGCACCACCGTGCCCCAGGCGCAGGCGACGGCCAGCGCGTCGGCGTCGCGGTCGATGCCCGTCACGGCGTGGCCCTGCTCGGCAAACCAGCGCATGTGCCGGCCGCGGCCGCAGGCGACGTCGAGCACCGGCGCTCCTGCCGCCACCAGCGGCGACCAGCGGCGGACCCAGGGCGATGGCTGCAAATCGGCGTGCGGGGGGAGGGTGGTCATGTCGAATCGATGAACCTCAATACTATATTAATCATAGCTTAATCGGCTGTCCTGTCGTGGGCTGGTGGGCTGTTTGAGGGCGATTTCGATGCCCGGCCACCGGCCCTTGGTAGCATTCATCTGTGTTTGTATCCAGTAAAACCGTGCGGGCGCGTTAAAATGCGCGGTTATGTCCACGTCTTCCGTTTCGTTCGCCGCCGGCTATTCCGAAGGCTCGATCAAGGTTCTGAAGGGCCTGGAGCCCGTCAAGCAGCGGCCGGGCATGTACACGCGCACCGACAACCCGCTGCACGTGATCCAGGAAGTGATCGACAACGCGGCGGACGAGGCGCTGGCTGGCTTTGGCAAGAAGATCCGCGTCACCCTGCATGCCGACGGCTCGGTCGGCGTGGAGGACGACGGCCGCGGCATCCCGTTCGGGCTGCATCCCGAAGAGAAGGCGCCGGTGGTCGAACTGGTCTTTACCCGCCTGCACGCAGGCGGCAAGTTCGACAAGGGCTCGGGCGGTGCCTACAGCTTCTCGGGCGGCCTGCACGGCGTCGGCGTCAGCGTGACCAACGCGCTCAGCAAGCGTCTTGAAGTGACCAGCCACCGCGAAGGCCAGGTGGCGCGCATCGTGTTCAGCGGCGGCGACGTGGTCGAGCCGCTGACCCTGCGGCCTTTGGCTGCCGGCGAGCGCAAGCAGGGCACCACCGTGCGCGCCTGGCCCGACGCGAAATACTTCGAATCCGCCGGTCTGCCCGGCACCGAATTGGTGCATCTGCTGCGCAGCAAGGCGGTGCTGATGCCCGGCGTCACCGTCACGCTGACCGACGAGAAGAAAAAAGACACGCAAAGCTGGCAATACAAGGGCGGCCTGCGCGACTACCTCGAACAGACGCTGACCGGCGACGTGGTGGTGCCCATCTTCGAAGGCGAAGGCTACGCGGGCAAGGATTCCGACAGCTTTGCCGAAGGCGAGGGCGCCGAATGGGCGGTGGCCTTCACCGAAGAAGGCGCGCCGGTGCGCGAAAGCTACGTCAACCTAATCCCCACCACGGCCGGCGGCACGCACGACAGCGGCCTGCGCGACGGGCTGTTCCAGGCGGTCAAGAGCTTCATTGAGCTGCACGCGCTGCTGCCCAAGGGCGTCAAGCTGATGCCCGAGGACGTGTTTGCTCGCGCCAGCTATGTGTTGAGTGCCAAGGTGCTGGACCCGCAGTTCCAGGGCCAGATCAAGGAGCGGCTGAATTCGCGCGACGCGGTGCGGCTGGTGTCCGGCTACGTGCGCCCGGCGCTCGAACTGTGGCTGAACCAGCACGTCGACTACGGCAAGCGCCTGGCCGAACTGGCCATCAAGGCCGCGCAGACGCGCCAGCGCGCGGGCCAGAAGGTCGAAAAGCGCAAGGGGTCGGGCGTCGCCGTGCTGCCCGGCAAGCTCACCGACTGCGAAAGCCGCGACCTGGCCGACAACGAAGTCTTTTTGGTCGAGGGCGATTCGGCCGGCGGCAGCGCCAAGATGGGCCGCGACAAAGAGACGCAAGCCGTGCTGCCCCTGCGCGGCAAGGTGCTGAATACCTGGGAGGTCGAGCGCGACCGGCTGTTTGCCAACACCGAGATCCACGACATTTCGGTCGCCATCGGCGTCGACCCGCACGGGCCGGCCGACGAAGTCGACCTGAGCGGCCTGCGCTACGGCAAGATTTGCATACTGTCGGATGCGGACGTGGACGGCTCGCACATCCAGGTGCTGCTGCTGACGCTGTTTTTCCGCCACTTCCCCAAGCTGATCGACGCAGGGCACGTCTATGTGGCACGGCCCCCTCTGTACCGCGTTGATGCGCCGGCGCGCGGCAAGAAGCCCGCCGCCAAGATGTACGCCCTGGACGACGGCGAGTTGACCGCCACGCTCGACAAATTGCGCAAGGATGGCGTATCTGAGGGAAAATGGACGATTGGCCGCTTCAAGGGCCTGGGCGAGATGAACGCGGAACAATTGTGGGAAACCACGCTCAATCCCGACACTCGCCGCCTGTTGCCGGTGCGGCTGGGCCGGTTTGACTTCAGCCAGACCACCGACGAGATGACCAAGCTCATGGGCAAAGGTGAAGCCGCGTCGCGGCGCGAGCTCATGGAACTGCACGGCGACGCCGTGGAAATCGACATCTGACGACACGCATGCATTCAGCTTCAAGATTCAATGGGGTTTCGCGCCGCGGGCGCTTGTCCATATTGGGTTTGGTGCTATCGTTTTTGCACCTTACCGCGCACGCCGACCTGTGGGCCTATGTGGACGCCCAGGGCGTGACGCACTTCGCCGCCAGCCAGGTGGACGATCGTTACCAGTTGTATTTCAAGGGCGCCGACGTGGGCAAGGTCGACCTAACCACCGGCGAAAGCGCGGCCGCCAAGCTGGCGCCGCAGAAGGATTCGCGCCTGGGCTTGAAGGCCGGCAAAAAGGGAGAGCCGCAGTTCGATGTGCCCAAGCGCTTTGCCAACCTGGACGCTTCCACCGGCTACAAGGCCGTGCACAAGCACCTGCTGGCCGCTGCCAAGACGCACAAGGTCGACTACGAACTGCTCAAGGCCGTCATCGCCGCCGAATCGGGCTTTGACGCCGTCGCCGTGTCGCCCAAGGGCGCCGTGGGCCTGATGCAACTGCTGCCCACCACGGCCGAGCAATATGGCGTGCTGGCCGACAAGGAAGGCCGCAAGGACCGCAAGGGCAACCTGCTGCCCGCCCGCTCGGTCGAGCAGAAGCTGACCGACCCGCAGACCAACATCAACGCCGGCGCGCGTTACCTGGCCTATCTCATCAAGCTGTTCAAGGGCGAAATGGAACTGGCCGTGGCCGCCTACAACGCCGGCGAAGGCGCCGTGCAGCGTGCGGGCAACAAGATCCCCAAGTACAAAGAGACGCAGGGCTACGTCAAGACCGTGATGGGTCTGTACGGCGTGTTTAAGCCCCAGCCCACCGTGATGGCCGATGCGCGCGCCACGGCGGCGCAGCCGGTGGCCAAGGCGGCCGGGCGCATGGGCAGCGGCCGCGTGCGCGTCGAACTGGGTGGCGCCACGGCCAAGGCGGCCGAGCCCGCCAAGGCCGCCACCGCGTCGCTGGCGGCCGATGCGTCGGGCGCCGCGCTGACGCCCGTGCTGTACACGGTGCCCGCGCTCGGCACCGACGTGCGCGTGAGCGCCGCTGCCAGCGGCAGTTGATTCCCACTTTTTTCGTTTCCTGAATGACAGAACCAACGGTCCAAGGCCTGGCCGGGGAGGGCGGCGGGTCGGACGACGATCTGGCGCTGGCCACCTACGCCCAGCGTGCCTATCTCGAATACGCGCTGTCCGTCGTCAAGGGCCGTGCGCTGCCCGATGTCGCCGACGGCCAGAAGCCGGTGCAGCGGCGCATCCTGTACGCCATGGACCGCATGGGCCTGGGCTATGGCGGCGCGGCCGGCAACACGCCGGCCACCCCGGTCAAGAGCGCCCGCGTGGTAGGCGACGTACTGGGCAAGTACCACCCGCACGGCGACACCGCCGCCTACGACGCGCTGGTGCGCATGGCGCAAGACTTTTCGCAGCGCTACCCGCTGATCGACGGCCAGGGCAACTTTGGTAGCCGCGACGGCGACGGCGCCGCAGCCATGCGCTACACCGAGGCGCGCCTGGCCAAGATCACCCGCCTGCTGCTGGAGGAAATCGACGAGGGCACGGTCGACTTCCAGCCCAACTACGACGGCCGCGAGCAGGAGCCGCGCCAGCTGCCCGCGCGCCTGCCGTTCACGCTGCTCAACGGCGCCAGCGGCATTGCCGTTGGCCTGGCGACCGAGATCCCCAGCCACAACCTGCGCGAAGTGGCCGACGCGTGCGTGGCGCTCATCAAGAACCCCAAGCTGGCCGACGACGAGCTGTTCGCACTGATCCCCGGCCCCGACTACCCCGGTGGTGGGCAGATCATCAACGCCGCCAGCGACATTCACGACGCCTACCGTTCGGGCCGCGGCAGCCTGAAGGTGCGTGCGCGCTGGAAGATCGAGGATCTGGCGCGCGGCCAGTGGCAGCTGGTGGTCACCGAACTGCCACCCGGCGCCAGCACGCAGAAGGTGCTGGAAGAGATCGAAGAACTGACCAACCCCAAGGTCAAGACCGGCAAGAAAGCGCTGACGCCCGAGCAGACGCAGCTGAAAGGCACCGTGCTGTCGGTGCTGGACGAGGTGCGCGACGAGTCCAGCAAGGACGCGCCGGTGCGCATCGTGTTCGAGCCCAAGAGCCGCACCGTCGGGCAGGACGAGCTGATTCGCACCCTGCTGGCGCACACCAGCCTGGAGTCGTCGGCCTCCATCAACCTGACCAGCGTGGGTCTGGACGGCCGGCCGGTGCAGAAGTCGCTGCGGCAGATGCTGGTCGAGTGGATCGAATTCCGCCAGCAGACGATCACCCGCCGCAGCCAGCACCGCTTGCATAAGGTGCTGGACCGCATCCACATCCTCGAAGGCCGGCAGCTGGTGCTGCTGAACATCGACGAGGTGATCGCGATCATTCGCAACAGCGACGAGCCGAAGGCGGCGCTGATCGCGCGCTTCAACCTGTCCGAGCGGCAGGCCGACGACATTCTCGATATCCGCCTGCGCCAGCTGGCGCGGCTGGAGGCCATCAAGATCGAGCAGGAATTGCAAGAGCTGCGCAAGGAGCAGGGCAGCCTGGAAGACATCCTGGGCAGCCCGGCCAGCTTGCGCCGCCTGATGGTGAAAGAGATCGAAGCCGACGCCAGGCAGTTTGCCGACGCGCGCCGCACGCTGATCCAGGCCGAAAAGCGTGCCGTGGCCGAGGTCAAGGTCATCGACGAGCCGGTGACCGTGGTGGTCAGCGAAAAAGGCTGGGTGCGCGCGCGCCAGGGCCATGGGCACGACCCGGCGGGCTTTGCCTTCAAGGCGGGCGATGGCCTGCACGGCACCTTTGAATGCCGCACCGTGCACCACCTGCTGGTGTTTGGCAGCAACGGGCGGGTGTACACCGTGCCGGTGGCCAGCCTGCCGGGCGCGCGTGGCGACGGCCAGCCCATCACCACGCTGATCGACCTGGACGCTGGCACGCAGGCGCTGCACTACTTTGCCGGCGCCGACAGCGCCACGCTGCTGCTGTCCAGCTCGGGCGGCTACGGCTTTCTGGCACGGGTCGAGCACATGCTGTCGCGCCAGCGCGGCGGCAAGGGCTTCATCACGGTGGGCGAGGGCGAGTGGGTCTGCCGGCCGTCGCTGGCGGCGTTGGGGTCAGAGCAAAAGTCGCCTCCAGCGCAGGCAGGACAAGCGCAGGCAGCTATTCCTTTGGTAGCGGCCACGCACGTCGCCTGCGCCTCGGCGGGCGGCCGCATCCTGACCTTCGAGATCGGCGAGTTGAAGGTGATGGAAAAGGGCGGCCGCGGCCTGACCCTGATCGACCTGGAGCCCAAGGACACGCTGGCCGGTGCCGCCGCTTACGCGCGCAGCGTGCGCATCGTCGGCATCGGCCGCGGCGGCAAGGCGCGCGAGGAAACGCTCGAAATCCGCAGCCTGAACAACGCCCGCGCCGCCCGTGCGCGCAAGGGCAAGGCGGCCGACCTGGGGTTCAAGCCCACGGGCATCGTGCGGGTGGAGTGATCATGGTGCTCGAACCCTCCTTCATCGGCATCTTCCTGATGGTGATCATGGGCGTCGGCAGTTTTCTGCTGGGCCGATGGCTGTCGCGCGGCTGGCGCGACCGGCGCCGCGCCAAGGACATGGCCGCCGCCCGCGCGCAGGAGACGCGCCAGCAGCGCCGCGCACGCGAGCGGCGCGAGGGGCGGCGGGGCTGAACGCGCGCAGGCGGTCGGCGCCGACGGGTCACGCGTGGTGCGGACTGAGACTGATACGGCGGTGCGTTGAAAACGACAAGAACCGTTCGAGCTCGGTGCGAGCGGCTTCTCAACATTCGAACACCAATGCGTGTGCGGAAGCGCGCCAGGGCATTCGGCGCGTGCCTGCCCATGGCGTACCGGAGGCCGGCCCTTCGACAGGCTCAGGGCGAACGGGTCAAGCGCTGAACACCCGTTCAACGCGCATCCGCCTGCATGGCCATTCCCTCATTGAATGTGCCGCAAGCACTTGCTGATATTGTGCGAAACGCTACATTTATAGTAGCAATTACTCGTTCACCAGCACCAGCTTGCCCTTCACCTCGCGGCTGTCCATGCGGGCGTAGGCGGCCTTCAGTTCGCTCATGGGCATCTGGCGGTCGATCATCGGCTTGATCTTGCCCTGCGCGTACCAGGTGGCCAGCTCCTGCATCATGGCGGCGTTGGCGGCCGGCTCGCGGCGCGCGAAGTCGCCCCAGAACACGCCCACCAGGCTGGCGCCCTTGACCAGCGCCAGGTTGATCTTGATGGCCGGGATGTCGCCCGCCGCAAAGCCCACCACCAGGTGCCGCCCGCGCCACGCGATGGAGCGGAACGCCGGCTCGGTGAAGGGGCCGCCCACCGGGTCGTAGATGACGTCGGGGCCTTTGCCGCCGGTCAACTCCTTCAGGCGCTCGCGCAAATCCTCGGTGCTGTAGTTGATGGTGTCGTCGGCGCCCAACTGCTTGCAGAAGGCGCATTTCTCGTCGGTCGACGCGGCGGCGATCACCCGCGCGCCGGCCAGCTTGGCGATCTGGATGGCCGACATGCCCACGCCGCCCGCGCCGCCCAGCACCAGCACCGTCTCGCCGGCCTTCAGCTCGCCCCGGTCCATCAGCGCGTGGTGGCTGGTGGCGTAGATCATGATGAAGGCGGCCGCATCCACGGGCGGAAAGCCCGGCGGCAGCGGCATGCACAGCTTGGCCGGCGCCAGCGTGTGGGTGCCAAAGCCGCCGGTGCCGCTGAGGCAGGCCACGGCCTGGCCCACCGTCAGGTCGGTCACGCCTTCGCCCACGGCCTCGATGACGCCGGCGTATTCGGAGCCGGGCACGAAGGGCAACTCGGGCTTCATCTGGTACTTGTTCTGCACGATCAGCAGGTCGGGAAAGTTCAGGCTGGCCGCCTGGATGCGGATCAGCACCTGGCCCTTGGCCGGCTGGGGCGTGGGCAGTTCCTTCCAGGTCAGGGCGTCGACGCCAACGGGGTTTTCGCAAAGCCAGGCATGCATGGGGTTGTCTCCAGGAAAGTCCGAAAAAAGCGGCGCGCAGGGCGCCAGCGTGCATGGGCGATGATAGGAGCGGGCGTGCGCGCCGCTCTGTCCCTGCGGCGACCGCGCCGCGCGGGCCGTTGGGGCGAGGGCGCGCCTACAATCGGTTTCAACTGTGCGTGACGCTGATTCGATGAAGATCCTGCTCTGCAATGACGATGGCTACCAGGCCACGGGCATCGTGGCCTTTCACGAGGCATTGAAGGCGCTGCCGGGCGTGCAGGTCGAGGTGGTGGCGCCCGAGCACAACAACAGCGCCAAGTCGAACGCGCTGACGCTGCGCGCGCCGCTGTACGTGTACGAGGCGGCCAACGGCTTCCGCTACGTCAACGGCACGCCTGCCGACTGCGTGCACATCGCGCTGACGGGGCTGCTGGACTACCGGCCCGACCTGGTGGTCTCGGGCATCAACAACGGCGCCAACATGGGCGACGACACCATCTACAGCGGCACCGTGGGCGCGGCGATGGAAGGCTACCTGTTCGGCATCCCGGCCATCGCGTTCTCGCAGATCGACAAGGGCTGGGGCCACATCGACGCCGCCGCCGCGCGCGCGGCCGAACTGGTGCAGCGCATCGGCAAACACCAGCTGGACGGGGGCAAGCCCTGGCTGCTGAACGTCAACATTCCCAACCTGCCGTTCGATCAGATCAAGCCGCCCAAGGTGTGCCGCCTGGGCCGCCGCCACGCGGCCGAGCGCGTCATCACCATGGCCAGCCCGCATGGCGACACGATGTACTGGATTGGCGGTGCCGGCGCGGCGGCCGACGCGGCCGAGGGCACCGACTTTCATGCCACGGCCGAAGGCCACATCGCCATCACGCCGCTGAAGGTCGACCTGACCGACCGCGACGCGCTGGGCTACTGGGCGCAGGGCCTGGGCCACATGCTGGCGCCGCACGCCCAGGGCGAGGCCAAGGGCTGATGGCGACGCCGCCACGCCCGGGCTTTCCGGCCCGCCTGGATCTGGGTCAGGGCAGCAAGCCGCCGGCCAGGGCGCCCACGCGCGCGCCAGTGGCGCCCAGCATGCCAACGCCCGTGACCAACCATTCAGCCCCGCAGGCGGCCAGCATGGGGCGCGACCCAATCCCCGCGCGCGCGCGCATGGTGCAGCAACTGGCCGCGGACGGCATTGCCGACCTGCAGGTGCTGCGCGCCATGGGCACGGTGGACCGCCACCGCTTCGTCGACGGCGCGCTGCTGGCGCAGGCCTACGAAGACACGGCGCTGCCCATCGGCCTGGGCCAGACCATCAGCAAGCCCAGCGTGGTCGCGCGCATGCTCGAATTGCTGATGCAGGGCGGCCTGCGCGGGCCGGACGGCAAGCTGGGTCGCGTGCTGGACATCGGCACCGGCTGCGGCTACCAGGCGGTGGTGATGGGCCAGATCGCCAGCGAGGTGTACAGCATCGAGCGCCTGCGCGATCTGCACGAGAAGGCGCGCGCCAACCTGCGGCCGCTGCGCATCGCCAACGTGCACCTGATCCTGGGCGACGGCATGGCGGGTTTTGCCAAGGGCGCGCCGTATGCGGGCATCGTGGCAGCGGCGGGCGGCGAGGCCGTGCCGGACGCCTGGATCGAGCAACTGGCCTATGGCGGGCGCATCGTGGCGCCGGTGGCTACCACGCCGGGACAGCAGGCGCTGATGGTCATCGACAAGTCGCGCCAAGGCATTCAGCAGACGCTTCTGGAGGCGGTTAACTTCGTGCCCCTAAAATCAGGCCTTGCCTAGTGCCATAGGAAGGGTTTGTATGTATTTCACAGGTCGCAAGACTTGGGTATCTGCCGCGCTGCTGGCGCTGGCGATGCTGGCCGGCTGTTCCACCACATCGACCAGCCCTGCCCCGGTGGAAGACCGCGGCACCACCGCCGCGCCGCGCGTTGATCCGGCCACGCTGCCGGGGGCAGAAAACGCCGGCAAGCCGGGCTATTACGTGGTGCGTCCGGGCGACACGCTGATGAAGATTGCCACCGAGGTCAACAAGCCGTGGCGCGATGTGGCCCGCTGGAACAATCTGGACAATCCCAACGTGATCGAGGTCGGCCAGGTGCTGCGTGTGGTGGCGCCCGTGGGCGCCCCCGTGGCCGACGCGCCCCGCGCCGCCGCCAGGCCGCCAGCGCCCGCAGCCACGTCGGCGGCCCCGGCGGTGACGCCCGCGCCGTCTGCAGCCGCCGCGCCCGCCCCAGCGGCACCCCCCGCGGTACCGTCTGCCGGTGCCGACGACGTCGACTTCATCTGGCCCGCCAGCGGCCCCACCATCGCCGGCTTCGACGAAGCCAAGAACAAGGGCTTGGGCATTGCCGGCAAGGCGGGCGACCCCGTGCTGGCCGCGGCCGACGGCAAGGTGGTGTACGCCGGCGCTGGCCTGCGCGGCTACGGCAACCTCATCATCTTGAAGCACAACAACACGTTTCTGACGGCTTATGCGCACAACCAGACGCTGCTGGTCAAGGAAGACCAGAACGTCAAGAAGGGCCAGAAGATCGCCGAAATGGGATCGACCGACGCCGACCGCGTGAAGCTGCACTTCGAAATCCGCCGTGCGGGCAAGCCGGTGGACCCGGCGCGGTACCTGCCCGCGAGGTAAAGCTCCCCCTGTGGCGCTGACGCGCCATCCCCCTGAGGGGGACAACGCTGGCCGCCGGCGCAGGTCCGGCGGCGGCGTTCCAGCGTGGCCTGCTCCGCGGCCTTTTGTTGGCTTGCTGCGCAGCCTGGTTTTTTCTCCCTGTCCCGCACGCGGGAGAGGGTTGGGGTGAGAGAAGCGGCGCGCCGGATACTATTTAATTGATAGCTGCTCGCGCTTATCCATCAAGCACAAGCGGCATTTTTCATCATGAACCCAGAGCCTGAGACTGCCTCCGCAGCACCCCCCGACTGGCTGCACATCGACTCGATGGACCTGGACGCGCAAGGCATTGCGCGCCGCGCGGACGGCAAGGTGGTGTTCATCGACGGTGCGCTGCCGGGCGAATGGGTGTCGGCCGCGGTGACCAAGCGCAAGAACCAGTGGGAAGCCGCCACGCTGACCGAAGTGCACCGCGAAAGCAGCCTGCGCGTGCGCCCGCGCTGCCCGCACTTCGGCCTGCACCAGGGCGCGTGCGGCGGCTGCAAGATGCAGCATCTGGACCCCGCGGCCCAGGTCGCCGTCAAGCAGCGCGCGCTGGAAGACAACCTGTGGCACCTGGGCAAGGTCAAGCCCGACATCCTGCTGCGGCCCATCGAAGGCCCGGCTTGGGGCTACCGCTGGCGTGCGCGCCTGTCGGTGCGCTATGTGCACAAGCGCGGCGAAGTGCTGATCGGCTTTCATGAACGCAAGAGCCGCTACGTGGCCGACATGCGCGAATGCCACGTACTGCCGCCGCACGTCAGCGCGCTGCTGATGCCGCTGCGTGACCTGATCACCGGCATGGACGCGCGCGACACCTGCCCGCAGATCGAACTGGCCTGCGGCGACGACGTGACCGCGCTGGTGCTGCGCCACCTGGAGCCGCTGTCGGTGGCCGACCTGACCCGGCTGCGCGACTTTGGCGCCCGGCACAGCGTGCAATGGTGGCTGCAGCCCAAGGGGCCTGACACCGTGCACCGGCTGGACGACGGTGGCCCCGAGCTGGCGTACCGTTTGCCCGAATTCGGCATCACCATGCCCTTCAGGCCGACCGACTTCACCCAGGTCAACCCGCACATCAACCGCGTGCTGGTGACGCGCGCCCTGCGCCTGCTGGCCGCGCAGCCGCACGAGCGCGTGATCGACTGGTTCTGCGGCCTGGGCAACTTCACGCTGCCCATCGCCACGCAGGCCGGCCAGGTGCTGGGCGTGGAGGGCAGTCAGGCACTGGTGGCGCGCGCACAGCAGAATTTTGATAAAAACCAGGCCGCAGCGTTGGCTGGCAAAGCGTATGCAGCTACGCAGTTTGTAGCAAGAAACCTGTTCGACATGACCGCCGTGCAACTGGTGGCCGACGGCACCGCCGATCGCTGGCTGGTCGATCCACCACGCGAAGGCGCGTTTGCGCTCGTCAAGGCGCTGGCGGCGATCCACCAGGCCCGCATCGGCGCCCCCGACGCCGAACCCCTGCCGCCGGGCGCCGAAGCCTGGCAACCCCCGCGCCGCATCGTCTACGTCAGCTGCAACCCGGCCACCCTGGCGCGCGACGCCGGCCTGCTGGTGCACCAGGCCGGCTACCGCTGCAGCGCCGCCGGCGTGGTCAACATGTTCCCGCACACGGCGCACGTCGAAAGCATGGCGGTATTTGACCTGAATTGAAAGCCAGCCGGCGCAGCTGACGGCGCGGAAAGCCAACAGCCAAAGGCAACAAGCAAGAGGCCCCGCACTTTCGTGCGGGGCCTCTTGCTTCTTGGCTCCCCCGACCTGGGCTCGACCAGGGATCTACGGATTAACCGCTGACGCCCGTTGGCCGCGAGGTTGATGCACCAGGGTGGGCGACCTGACGGTGCGGCTGCGCCAGCTGTCCGAGCGCATCAAGAAGGTGGAAACAGCGCTGGCCGACCTGGAGGATGAACCGATCAGCCCGGGCGACATGCCCGAGGTCGAACCGCAGCAGGCCTGCGCGGCGCTGCGCAAGGTCGTGCTGGACTGCCAGGACGTGAGAAAGCTGAGGGAATTTGTCGGTGCATTCGTCGCCAGCGTGAAGGTGACGAAGCAAGAGGTGCTTGTCGACTATCGACCCGAGTGCCTCGTGCGTATGCACGAAGGCAACTCGGCTCGTAGTGAAAGATTGTGGCTCCCCGACCTGGGCTCGAACCAGGGACCTACGGATTAACAGTCCGGCGCTCTACCGACTGAGCTATCGGGGAATAGCCTCGCATTATAGCTCGAATTTGACGATGTTCATGCGCATCGAAAAATTTCGTTCAACGTGGTCAGGGCTGACCGCGTTCGCAGGCAAAAGTCAGTGCCACCCGCTCGTAGTCCGTGGCAGGCGCGCCGCGGCCAAAGATGCCGCCGCGGCTGGGCAGGCGCTCCTTGCGCACGTCGAGCATGCGCGCGGACAGCGATACGCTCGAGCAGTAGGTGATGGCCTCCTGGCGCGCCGATTCCTCGGGCGACAGGTCGCCTTCACGGCCCGTGACGGGGCCTTCGCGATAGATGGTGCGCGCCTGCGGATTGCCGCGCAGGGCCTGCGTGGCGTCGCGCTTGGCCGCGTCCGGCGTGCCGTAGGCGCCGCCATACGGGTACGGCAGGCTGCCGTTGGTCGCGCATGCGGCCAGCAGCGCCGCGGCGGCGCAAGCCAGGGTAAGACGGATGAGGGGCATGTCGATCTCCTTTTCGCGCTATTATGAACAGGCACTCCGGGGTGCGCGCGCCAAGCGAGCTGAGATGGCTGAAGAGCAGCCGAACCCGTCGACTTGATCCGGCTAGTACCGGCGTAAGTAAGAGCAGTCGTCATGCAGCAGGCACCGTTTCTTGACGGGGCAAGGTTGCACCAGGCGGCCCCGGAGTCCTTTACAGGCACATCCAGGAGACCGCCATGAACGCCCCCGACAAGATCGCCCAGTTGCTTGCCCTGACGCGCGAGCCGCTGCCCGCCTCGACCAAGGGCGCCATCGCCGGCAGCCGCGCCGACATTCGCGTGCCGGTGCGCGACGTCAAGCTGACCAACGGGCGCGAGGTGTCGTTCTATGACACGTCGGGTCCCTACACCGATCCGTCCGTCGTCATCGACGTGCGCAAGGGGCTGCAGCCGCTGCGCGCCGGCTGGATCGCCGAGCGCGGCGATACCGCGCTGTATGAGGGGCGCCTGGCGCATATCCTGGACGACGGCGGCAAGCATGAAGGGCGCGATGCCGAGCGCATCGAGCAGTTGCGCCACGAAGCCGCCGCGCTGCAGCGCCAGCCGCGCCGTGCCAAGTCGGGCGCCAACGTCACGCAGATGCACTACGCACGGCGCGGCATCGTCACGCCCGAGATGGAATACATAGCCCTGCGCGAAAACGGCCGTCTGGAGTGGACGCGCGAGCACCTGGGCGATGCCAAGCGCGAGGCGCGCCGGCGCGGCAACCCGATGGGCGCCGTGATGCCCGAGGTGATCACGCCCGAATTTGTGCGCGACGAAGTGGCGCGCGGCCGCGCCATCATCCCGGCCAACATCAACCACCCGGAAATCGAGCCGATGATCATCGGCCGCAACTTCCGCGTGAAGATCAACGCCAACATCGGCAACAGCGCCGTCACCAGCAGCATCGAGGAAGAGGTGGAAAAGCTGGTGTGGTCGATCCGCTGGGGCGGCGATACGGTGATGGACCTCAGCACGGGCAAGAACATCCACACCACGCGCGACTGGATCATCCGCAACTCGCCCGTGCCGATCGGCACCGTGCCGATCTACCAGGCGCTGGAGAAGGTCGGTGGCATCGCCGAAGACCTGACCTGGCAAATCTTCCGCGACACGCTGATCGAGCAGGCTGAGCAGGGCGTGGACTACTTCACCATCCACGCCGGCGTGCGCCTGCCCTTCATCCACCTCACGGCGGATCGCGTGACGGGCATCGTCAGCCGTGGTGGCTCGATCATGGCCAAGTGGTGCATTGCGCACCACCAGGAGAGCTTCCTCTACACGCACTTCGAGGATATCTGCGAGATCATGAAGGCGTACGACGTGAGCTTCAGCCTGGGCGATGGCCTGCGCCCCGGCTGCGCGAGCGATGCCAACGACGAAGCCCAATTCGCCGAGCTGCGTACCCTGGGCGAGCTGACGCAAATCGCCTGGAAGCATGACGTGCAGACCATGATCGAAGGCCCCGGCCATGTGCCCATGCACATGATCCAGGAGAACATGACAGAGCAGCTCAAGCACTGCGGCGAGGCGCCGTTCTATACGCTGGGCCCGCTCACCATCGACAGCTCGCCGGGCTACGACCACATTGCCAGCGCCATTGGCGCCGCCATGATCGGCTGGATGGGCACGGCCATGCTTTGTTATGTCACGCCCAAGGAGCACCTGGGCCTGCCCGACCGCGACGACGTCAAGCAGGGCATCATCGCTTACAAGATCGCCGCCCACGCCGCCGACGTGGCCAAGGGTCATCCATCAGCGCGCGCGCGCGATGACGCGATCAGCAAGGCGCGCTTTGAATTCCGCTGGGAAGACCAGTTCAACCTGGGCCTGGACCCCGACACCGCGCGTGAATTTCACGACGAGACGCTGCCCAAGGACTCAAGCAAGACCGCGCACTTCTGCAGCATGTGCGGCCCCAAGTTCTGCTCGATGAAGATCACGCAGGAGGTGCGCGACTATGCGGCGGCCAAGGGCGTGAGCGAGGCCGAGGCACTGAAGGCCGGGATGGATGAGAAATCGAAGGAATTTGCGGCGAAGGGCGGCGAGTTCTATGTGCCGATTCACAAGGCTTGAGATTTTTTGAGGCTCAGGCGCTGGCTGGATCAGCGTCTAATGCTATGAAAATTGAAGTCAACCATGTCTGATCGACTGCACGTCGGCATTGCGGGCGCCGGGCTGCTCGGCCGCCTGCTGGCGTGGCGCCTGTCGCAGGCCGGTCGCCGTGTGTCGGTGTTCGACCCCGCAGTCGATGAACGGGCTGTCGTGCGCAGCCAGGCGCCAGAACCGTACGTGCCCACGGCGGCGGGGTTCACGGCGGCGGGCATGCTCAGTCCGCTGTCTGAATTGGACAATGCCGAGCCTGCCGTGGCGGCGCTGGGGTGGCGTTCGCTTGCACTGTGGCCGCAGATCGCGGCGGCCTTGCCGGGCTCGCCCACGGTGATGGTCGGAGGCAGCCTGCTGGTGGCGCACCGGCCCGACCTGGGGGCCGCGCAGCGCGTGCTGGCGCGCATGCAGGCGGCGGCAGCCACGCCCGAGTGGCGCGCCGCCAGCCCGGCCGAGGGTGTGCAGACGCTGGATGCGCCGGCCTTGCGCGAGATGGAGCCATCGATACAGGGGCCGGCCCATGCCTGGCTGCTGCCGGGCGAAGGCTTCGTCGACACCGTGGCGATGATGAATGCTCTTTATTCAGGAGCAGATGGAGCGCACTGGCATTGGGGTCAGCGCGTATTGGCCGTTGAAGCGGGCGAGGGCGGCGGCACATTGCGCATGGCCGATGGGCGCATGCTGGCGTTTGATGTGGTGATCGACGTGCGGGGTACGGGCGCGGGCCTGCTCCCTCGCCCCTCTGGGGAGAGGGCTGGGGGGAGGGGTGCGGAAGGTGATGGGGGCGTGGTCGGCCCTCACCCCAACGCTCTCCCAGAGGGAGAGGGGGTCAGAGTACGCGGCGTGCGCGGCGAAGTGATCTGGCTCGACTGCCCTGGCCACGGCCTCACGCGCCCGGTGCGCCTGCTGCACCCGCGCCACCGCGTGTACATCGTTCCGCGAACGGAGCGCGACGTGATTGTGGGCGCCAGCGAGATCGAAAGCGAAGACCGGTCTCCCGTCAGCCTGCGCAGTGCCGTCGAACTGATGGCCGCCGCGCACAGCGTGGTGCCCGCGCTGGCCGAGGCGCGCATCGTGAAGATGGACGTCAACCTGCGCCCCGCGCTGCCCGACAACAACCCGCTCATCGAGCAGCACGGTCGTCTGCTGCGCATCAATGGCCTGTTCCGCCACGGCTGGCTGCTGGCGCCGGCGTTGGTCGAGCAGGCCGCACGCCGGGCCGATGCGTGGTGGCTGAATATCTCTGACCAGGCAGCGCCGCCGGCTGAGCGCGCCACGGTACAGGTCGCATGAACATGAACACGCCCGAACCGACCGGCCGGCCCACAGCCGCCGCGCCGCCCGACGTCACGATCCGCCTGGACGGCGCGCCGCGCAGCGTGCCGGCCGGCACCACGCTGGCCGATCTGGTGGGCCAGTTGGGCCATGCGCCGCAGGCCGTCAGCACGGCCGTCAATGGCGAATTTGTTGCCCGCGCGGGACGCGCCGCGCGCCTGCTGGGCGAGGGCGACACGGTGCTGCTGTTTCAGCCCATCGTCGGCGGTTGAAAAAGCGCGCTGCGCTGCCGGCGGCGGCGCGCCAAGCCGGCGCTGGCTCAGGCCTGCGCTGGCATCGGCGCACTCGCCAGGCGCGCTATCAGGCCGTGCTCGGCAGGTCCGTCGACCGGAATCCATACCCGCAGGGGGTTGCCCGCCGCCACGTCGATGGTTTCACCCTCGGCGTTCTTCATGACCTGCAACTGCACGGTGCGGTTGCCTTGCGGCGTGATGATCTCGATCCAGTCGCCCACGGCAAAGCGGTTCTTGGTCTCTATCTCGGCCCAGCCGTCGCGCGTGGTTTTTACTTCGCCCACGAACTGGCTGCGCGTGGCGACCGAGTGGCCGGTTTCATAGTTCTGGTAATCGTTGGCGGGGCGGCGCTCCAGAAAGCCGCTGGTGTAGCCGCGGTTGGCCAGCCCTTCCAGCTCGCTGATCAGTTGCGGGTTGAACGGCCGGCCGGCCACCGCGTCGTCGATGGCGCGGCGGTAGGTTTGCGCGGTGCGGGCGACGTAGTACAGGCTCTTGGTGCGGCCTTCGATCTTGAGCGAATCGACGCCGATCTTGGTCAGTTTTTCGACCAGCTCAATGGCGCGCAAGTCCTTGCTGTTCATGATGTAGGTGCCGTGCTCGTCTTCCATGATGGGCATCAGCTGGCCGGGGCGGCCTTCTTCCTCGATCAGGTACACCTTGTCGGCCGACGGGTGGCGCTGGCCGTTGCCGCAGGTGGATTCGCCCGCGTCGGCACGTTCGGCCTCGGCGGCGAAGCTGAAGCCCTGCAACTGCTCGCCCAGCGCCAGCGCCTCGCCGGTGTTGGGGTCGATGGCGGCGTCCATGGTCTTGTAGTTCCAGCGGCAGGCGTTGGTGCAAGTGCCCTGGTTGGGGTCGCGCCGGTTGAAGTAGCCGCTCAGCAGGCAGCGGCCCGAATAGGCGATGCACAGCGCGCCGTGCACGAACACTTCCAGCTCCATGTCGGGGCATTCCTGGCGGATTTGCTCGACCTCGGCCAGGCTCAATTCGCGCGACAGGATGATGCGCGCGACGCCCATGTTCTGCCAGAACTTCACCGCCGCCCAGTTGGTGGTGTTGGCCTGCACGCTGAGGTGGATGGGGATGTGCGGCCACTTTTCGCGCACCAGCATGATGAGGCCCGCGTCGGCCATGATGAGCGCGTCGGGCTTCAGGGCGACCACGGGTTCCAGGTCGCGCAGGTAGGTGCGCAGCTTGTCGTTGTGGGCGATAAGGTTGCTGGTGACGAAGAATTTCTTGCCGCGCGCGTGCGCCTCGGCAATGCCGGTGGCGATTTGCTCCAGGCGGAATTCGTTGTTGCGCGCGCGCAAGGAATAGCGCGGCTGGCCGGCGTAGACCGCGTCGGCGCCGAAGTCGTAGGCCGCGCGCATCTTGTCCAGGCTGCCGGCGGGCAGCAGCAGTTCGGGGGCTTTGGGCGTCATGGGCGGTATTGTCCGCGTTCGCGGCGTTTCGCGCGTGGGCCAGGGCCGTGGCTTGACTCGCGTCAAGACGGGCGCGGCCGCCTTGGGCTATGGTGCAGATGAACAGAAGCTTTTTAACCACCCCAAGGAGCATCCATGATCCGTGAAGTCGAAGGCGACATCCTCTTGAGCGACGCCCAGGTGATCGCGCACGGCATTGCCACCGCCGATCCGTTCGATTCCGGCCTGGCGCTGGCGCTGCGCGAGCGCTTTCCGTCCATGGTCAAGGACTACCGCCACGCCACGCACGCCAAGCAGCCTGACACGGGCGACATTTGGGCCTGGGGCGGCGTCAACGAAGACGGCAGCGTGCGCGGCATCGTCAACCTGCTGACGCAGGGCATGCAAAGCCAGGCCAAGTCGGCGCGTCCGATGAAAGCCAAGCTCGAAGACGTGAACCACGCGCTGCGCGAGTTGGCCAACCTGGTGCGCAAAGACGGCATCAAGAGCGTGGCCCTGCCGCGCCTGGCCACCGGTGTGGGTGGTCTCGACTGGGCCGACGTCAAGCCGCTGGTTCAGCAGCACCTGGGTGATCTGGGCGTGCCGGTGCTGGTCTATGAGGTGTACCGCAAGGATCAGAAGGCCGACGAGAAGCTGGCCTGATCAGGAACCCTGATCCCGGGCGCGGCGCTAGGTCGCGCACTCGGCCTACACACAGCCCGCGCGATGGAGCATCGGCGCGGGCTTTTTTGTGCGTACCATGGCGGCCGTTCTCTTACCCATTCATCGCAAAAACACCATGAAACCATTTGTCATTGCGCTGCTGGCGCTGTCTGCGCTGGGCGCCGCACAGGCTCAATCTTCTGGCCTGAAAGCCGGCCTGTGGGAAAGCCGAACAACCCGCATGACGGTAGACGGCAAGGACATGATGCCGCAGATTGCCGCCGCCGCGGAGCAAATGAAAAAACAGCTGGCCAGCCTGCCGCCCGAGCAACGCAAAAAGGTCGAAGCCAGCCTGTTGGCGCACGGCAGCGACCCGACGGCGCAGCACCTCTGTATCAGCCCCGAGATGGCCAAGCGCGACGAGCCCATCTTGCCGCGGCCCCGCGGTGCCGAGTGCGACACGCCCAAGCTTGACCGCAGCGGCAACCGCAGCACGTTTGAGTTTGTGTGCAAGCAAGGCGGCGGCAGCATGACGGCCAAGGGCGACACCGTGGCCGAGGGCGACCTGGTCACGACAAAAATGGACACCACCGGCAAGGATGCCGCTGGAAAGGCGCACACCATGCAGGTCGAAACACAAATGAAGTTTCTGGGCAGCCAGTGTGGCAAGGTCAAGCCGTTCGATCAGCTGGCGCATGCGGCGCAGGCTCAGCCGGCCGCAAAAGCGCCGGCCGCGCCTCGCGCGCCCGCCAAATAAGCGCTGCGGCGGCAGCCGTCATGCTATTGAGGCGATAGCGCCTTGCTCAGGCTGGGCGCCCGCGCAAGGCATTTTATTTTTCAAACGAGGTTGTTGCCGCGGGCGCTGGCAACGTGTCCGGCGCCCTGCGACAATGGCTCGGAAGCGGCCGCTGAAATCCGCGTCGCGCGGCCGCCGGTTCCTCCAGTTCAACGCACAGGAAATACCGCCATGGCCACTCGCACCGCCCACGCTTTCGCCGCCACGCGCAAGACCTTCAAGACCGCTTCCGGCAAGACCGGCCAGTTCTATTCGCTGCCCGCGCTGGCCAAAAAATACCCCAACGTCAGCCGCCTGCCGGTGTCGATCCGCATCGTGCTCGAATCGGTGCTGCGGCATTGCGACGGCCAGAAGGTGCTGCCCGAGCACGTGGAGCAACTGGCCAACTGGAAGCCCAAGGCCGCCCGCAGCGACGAAATACCCTTCACCGTGGCCCGCGTGGTGCTGCAGGATTTCACCGGCGTGCCGCTGCTGGCCGACCTGGCCGCCATGCGCTCCACCGCCCAGCGCTTGGGGCATGACCCGAAGAAGATCGAGCCGCTGGTGCCGGTCGACCTGGTGGTGGACCACTCGGTCATGGTCGACTACTACGGCCGCAAGAACGCGCTCGACCTGAACATGAAGCTCGAATTCCTGCGCAACCGCGAGCGCTACGAATTCATGAAGTGGGGCATGCAGGCCTTCGACACCTTTGGCGTGGTGCCGCCGGGCTTCGGCATCGTGCACCAGGTCAACCTCGAATACCTGGCGCGCGGCGTTCACAAGGGCGCTGACGGGGTGTACTACCCCGACACGCTGGTGGGCACCGACAGCCACACCACCATGATCAACGGCATCGGCGTGGTTGGCTGGGGCGTGGGCGGCATCGAGGCCGAGGCCGCCATGCTGGGCCAGCCTGTGTATTTTTTGACGCCCGACGTGGTGGGCTTCGAGTTGAAAGGCCGCCTGCGCGAAGGCTGCACCGCCACCGACCTGGTGCTGACGGTGACCGAGATGCTGCGCAAGGAAAAGGTGGTCGGCAAGTTCGTCGAATTCTTCGGCGAAGGCACGCGCACGCTCAGCCTGCCCGACCGCGCGACCATCGGCAACATGGCGCCCGAATACGGTGCCACCATGGGTTTCTTCCCGGTCGACGAGCGCACCATCGAATATTTCGAAGGCACCGGCCGCACCAAGGCCGAGATCGAGGCGTTCGAGGCCTATTTCCGCGCCCAGGGGCTGTTTGGCGTGTCGCGGCGCGGCGAAATCGATTATTCGCAAGTTGTGACGCTGGATTTGGGCGACGTCACGCCCAGCCTGGCTGGCCCCAAGCGGCCGCAAGACCGCATCGAACTGGGCAACGTGGCGCGCCAGTTCGAGTCGCTGTTTTCCAAGCCCATGGCCGACAACGGTTTCAACCGGCCGGCCGACCTGCTGCACACGCGCGTTGACGTCAGCCGCGACAACCAGCCGGACGTGGACGAGCGCCCGCCGCAAGCCCAGCCAACGCCGCTGGGCGCGCCGCGCGCGATGGTCGAGATGGTCGCCAACAAACCCACGCTCGAATCCGCGCTGGCCGAAGCCGACGTCATCGAGCCCATCTCGCCCTACCAATACACGCTGGGCAACGGCGACGTGCTGATTGCCGCCATCACCAGCTGCACCAACACCAGCAACCCCAGCGTGCTGCTGGCCGCCGGCTTGCTGGCCAAGAAAGCTGTGCAGGCGGGCTTGACCGTCAAGCCGCACATCAAGACCTCGCTGGCGCCCGGCTCGCGCATCGTCACCGAATACCTGACCGAAACCGGTCTGCTGCCGTATCTCGAAAAACTCGGCTTTGCCGTGGCCGGCTACGGCTGCACCACCTGCATCGGCAACGCGGGCGACCTGGCGCCCGAGATCAACGAGGCCATCACCCGCAACGACTTGGTGTGCGCCGCCGTGCTGTCGGGCAACCGCAATTTCGAGGCGCGCATCCACCCCAACCTGAAGGCCAACTTTCTGGCCAGCCCGCCGCTGGTGGTGGCCTACGCCATCGCCGGCAACGTGCTGACCGACCTGATGACGCAGCCGGTGGGCCAGGGCAAGGGTGGCAAGGACGTGTTCTTGGGCGACATCTGGCCGACCAGCGACGAGGTGCAGAAGCTGCTGAAATACGCCATGAAGGGCAAGGCCTTCCGCGCCAACTACGCCAAGGTCAAGACGGAGCCGGGCAAGCTGTGGGAACAGATCAACGGCGTGGCCGGCGACGTGTATGACTGGCCGGCCAGCACCTACATCGCCGAGCCGCCTTTCTTCAATGATTTTGCTATTGATTCGGTAGCTTATGGCGCTGATTCAGAAAGCGCTGGCGGCCAAAAGGATGCCGCGGTGCGCGGCGCGCGCATCATGGCGCTGTTTGGCGACAGCATCACCACCGATCACATCTCGCCCGCCGGCAGCATCAAGGAAACGTCGCCCGCCGGGCAGTGGCTGCTGGCCAACGGCGTGCAGAAGGCCGACTTCAACAGCTATGGCGCGCGGCGCGGCAACCACGAAGTGATGATGCGCGGCACCTTTGCCAACGTGCGCATCAAGAATCTGATGCTGCCGCCGCTCGAAGACGGCAGTCGCGAAGAAGGTGGCCTGACGCTGTACCAGCAGCCCGGCGAGCTGCAAGGCAGCAAGCAGTTCATCTACGACGCGGCGATGAAGTACTGCGCCGCCGGCGTGCCCACCGTCATCTTCGCCGGCGAGGAATACGGCACCGGCTCGAGCCGCGACTGGGCCGCCAAGGGCACGCAGCTGCTGGGCATCAAGGCCGTGGTCGCCAAGAGCTTCGAGCGCATCCACCGCAGCAACCTGGTCGGCATGGGCGTGCTGCCCCTGCAGTTTAAGGGCGGCGAATCGTGGGAATCGCTGGGGCTGAAGGGCGACGAGCTGATCGACATCGTGCCGGCGGATGACTTGGCGCCGATGAGCGAGGCCAGACTGGTCGTCACGCGGGCCGATGGGTCGAAGCACGAAACCACGCTGACGCTGCGCATCGACACGCCGATCGAGGTGGACTATTTCCGCAATGGGGGCATCTTGCCGTACGTGCTGCGGCAGTTGCTGGCTTGAACGGCGCACAGCTTTTCTACCCATCGGGGCAGTAGGGCGGGACTTCGTGCCCGCGCGAGCCACACCGCCCGACTGCGCGTGGCGCCATGCCTGCACACCGGGGTGCTGCTGGGTGTCGTGCACGCCCGTGCCATCGCCCGGCGGCTGATGCGCGCGCACCCAGTGCAATTTTGATAGCGCCATGCGCGGTGGTGGCAAGCGGCGAAGGGCTTTTTCATGCTGAAACGCGCTGTCCAGGCGGTGCTTGCGTTGTGTCAGCCGGCGCGACGCGCGGCAGCGGCACAATCGGTGCCATGAAGACACAACAGCTCCTGATTGCCGGTGGCGGCATCGGTGGCCTGGCGTCGGCGCTGGCAGTGGCGCGTGCCGGGTGGGAAGTGCGCCTGTACGAGCGCGCGGCCGAATTTTCCGAGGTGGGCGCCGGCATTCAGCTGGGCCCCAACGTGACCCGCATCCTGCACCACTGGGGGCTGGAGGGCGAGTTGCGCGCCGTCGCGGCCTTTCCAGACCGGCTGCAGGTGCGCAACGCGCTCAGCGGTGCCGAACTGGGCGCGCTGGACCTGGGCGCGCGCTGCCTCGATCATTACGGCGCCCCCTATGCCACCGTCCACCGCGCCGACATGCACCGCTTGCTGGTGCGCGCCGCGCTGCAGCAGCCGGGCGTGCATCTCAACCTGGATCAGTGGCTGGCCAGCTACCAGGACGACGGCAAGGTGGTGCGCCTGGAAACCGTGCGTGGGCTGGTGGTGGAAGGCGACGCGCTGCTGGGCGCCGACGGCGTGTGGAGCCGCGTGCGCCAGCAGCTGCTGAACGACGGCCTGCCGCGCGTGACGGGACATCTGGCCTATCGCACCATGCTGCGCCAGTCGGCGCTGCCGGCGGCGCTGCGCTCGGGCCAGGTCACGGCCTGGCTTGGGCCGCGGCTGCACGTGGTGCAGTACCCGGTGCGCGGTGGCGAATGGATGAACCTGGTCGCCATCGTCCACGGCCAGGCGCCCGGCGCGGCCGAGAACTGGGACCACAGCGCCAACGCGCCCGACCTGGAGCGCGCCATGGGCGGGGTGTGCGCGCCGCTGCGCGAGCTGATTGCCGCCGCGCCCCAAGCCACCGTGAACGCGCACGCCTGGCGCCTGTGGGCGCTGGCCGACCGACCGCCGGTCGAAGGCGCCGAGCAGATGGCGCGTGGCCTGGTCGCGCTGGCGGGCGATGCCGCCCACCCCATGCGTCCGTACCTGGCGCAAGGCGCCGGCATGGCTATCGAAGACGCGGCCGAGCTGGCCCGCGCGCTGGCCATGGACGCGGTGGACGTGCCCACGCGCCTGAAACGCTACGCGCTCGCGCGCTGGCAGCGCTGCGCGCGCGTGCAGGCGCGCTCGATCCGCAATGGGCAGGTTTTTCATTCGACCGGGCTGGTGCGCCTGGGGCGCGATGCGTCGATTCGCCTGCTGGGCGAGCGGATTCTGGACGTGCCCTGGCTGTACGCGGGGTGAGTTGATTGCGTCCAGCGGTGATTGTCTTAATACCGGACGCGAAGGACGCAAAGGGTTCGCGAAGGACGCGAAAGGAACAGCCAAAGAGAATGCTTTTTTTGGCTGTTTTTTTGCGTCCTGTGCGGAATCTTGGCGTCCTCTGCGTCCGGCTGTTGGGGTGGCGGTTGGGCAATCCTGCAACTCGTGCGAACTCCAGAGAAATCGGGCTTCAGCGCTTGCCTGATCAGCGCAATAAGCTATTGATTCGATCGTGTGTCCGCCTGTCACAGGCACAGCATGGCAGCCAGGGTTTGTCATCTGTCTCATTCGGTTATAAAATTTGTCTCCATTGATGGAGGCCGCCATGTCCGCATCGCTTTCTTCTACTGCCGCGCCCCAGGTGTCTGACCGCCTGGCCACCTACGTCCTGCACGGCCCTGCCACGGCGGCGTATTGGCTCTCGCCCATGGAGCGGTCGCAGCGCGTCAAGCAGGGCGTGCCGGCGCGCGAAGTGGTCACGCTGGCCGAGGCCATGGGCCTGCCGCGCGACCAGTTCATGCGCGTGCTGGGGCTGGCGCGCTCCACCGTCGAGCGCAAGATCACCCAGCGCGGCCCGCTGTCGCAGTTCGAAGGCGAAAAGCTGGTCGGCGTCGAAAGGCTGATCGGTCAGGTCGACGCCATGGTGCGCGAGGCCGGCACCGCGCCCGACGACTTCGACGCCGCCCGCTGGTTCGCCCGCTGGATGGCCGACCCGGTGCCCGCACTGGGCGGCCTGGCGCCGCAAGACCTGCTGGACACCGCCGATGGCCGCGAAGCCGTCAGCACGCTGCTTTATCAGATGAAATCTGGCGTGTACGCTTGATGGATCAGCGCAAGCAGCTCTTAAAAGTATAGTGAACTCCGCTGCCCAACAAGGCGCCATCAGCGTCTGGCGCATCGCCACCGACACGCCCGACTACACCGCCGACGACCTGAGCGGCGCCGGCGCGCGCGCCACCGGCGGCCGCTGGAACGCGCGCGGCACGCCGCTGGTCTATGCCAGCAGCTCGCGCGCGCTGGCCTGCCTTGAGACGGTGGTGCACCTGGGCGGCAGCATTGCGCTGCCGCTCAACCGCTACCTGGTGCGCATCGACATCCCGGCCGCCGCTTGGGGCCTGCGCACCGTGTTCGACGGTGACCAGCACGTCGGCTGGGACGCATTACCCGCCGGCCGCGTCAGCATCGCCTGGGGCACGGCCTGGGCCGCGCAGGGCGGCAGCCTGCTGGCGCAGGTGCCCTCGGTCGTCGTGCCCGAAGAGCACAACCTGCTCATCAACCCCGCGCACCCGCAGGCGGCCCAACTGCGCGTGGCCAAGCTGCGGCGCTGGCTGTATGACCCGCGGGCGCTGGGTGCGTCAGCTTGAGGGCAAGGCCATCCCTAGAATGGCCGCATGAACACCCCCGCCGCACGCCCCCGCATCCTCATCGCCCGCGCCGTCTTTCCTGAAGTCATCGACAAGCTGGCCCAGCACTTCGACGTCGCAACCAACCCATCCGACGACTTGTGGCCGCGCGATGAACTCATCCGCCGCCTGCAAGGCAAGCAGGGCGTGTTCACCACCGGCAGCGAGCGCATCGACGCCGACCTGCTCAAGGCCTGCCCCGACCTGAAAATCTGCGCCAACATGGCCGTCGGCTACAACAACTTCGACGTGCCCGCCATGACCACCGCCGGCGTGCTGGCCACCAACGCCCCCGGCGTGCTGACCGAAACCACCGCCGACATGGGCTTTGCGCTGCTGATGGCCGCCGCGCGCCGCGTGGCCGAGTCCGAACACTTCCTGCGCGCCGGCAAGTGGGACCGTTGGGCCTACGACATGATGATCGGCCAGGACGTGCACGGCAGCACGCTCGGCATCTTGGGCATGGGCCGCATCGGCCAGGCCATTGCGCGGCGCGGCGCCTTAGGTTTTGGCATGCAGGTCATCTATCACAACCGCTCGCGCCTGCCTGAAGGCGACGAGGCCGAAGTCAAGGCGCGCTATGTCAGCAAAGAAGAACTGCTGAAAACCGCCGACCACGTCGTGCTGGTGGTGCCGTATTCAAAGGAATCGCACCACACCATCGGCGCCGCCGAACTGGCGCTGATGAAGCCCACCGCCGTGCTCGTCAACATCGCGCGCGGCGGCATCGTCGACGACATGGCGCTGGCAGCGGCCCTGCGCGAGGGCCGCATCGCCGCCGCGGGTCTGGACGTGTTCGAAGGCGAACCCAAAGTCCACCCGGACCTGCTGGCTTGCACCAACGTAGTGCTCACCCCCCACATCGGCAGCGCCACCGTGCCCACGCGCAAGGCGATGGCGAATCTGGCGGCGGACAACCTGATCGGCTACCTGACGCAGAGCAAGCCGGTGACGCCGCTCAATCCCGAAGTGATAGGGGCACGCTAAACGATTTGCATAAAAACGCTGCCTGCGCACGCCAGTGCATCGCCAGCAGCTATTGAATCAGGAGTGAGATGAGCAGTTCTTCGTGGCCCGAGGGGGTGTTGTGGCTGGCATTGGCGGCACTGGGGCTGAACCTTTTGCTGGTGATGGCCTTGCTGCTCAAGCGGCCGCGACGGCCGGACGACGTGGCCTCGCGCGGCGAGGTGCAGCAACTGGTGGGCGCCGCCGTCGGCCAGCACAGCGAGCGGCTGGAGCGTGAGCTGCGGCAAGAGATCGGCGGCAGCGCGCGCGAAGGGCGGCAGGAGTTGTCGCACGCGCTGGCGACGTTTCAGGACGCGGTGGTGCGCCAAGGCGCGGAGGGTCTGCGCACGCAGAACGCGCAGGTCGATGCGCTGTCGGCGCAACTGACGCAGTTGCGTGGCACGCTGGGCGACACGCTGGTGAATCAGCTGCAGGCGCTGGGCCTGGGGATGGCGCAGCAGGCGGCCGAGGCCACGCGCACGCAGAACGCGCAGATCGACGCCTTCGCGCAGCAGCTGGCGCACCTGCGCGGCTCGCTGTCTGAGACGCTGACGCAGCAGCTTCAATCTTTAAGCGAAACCAACGCCCGCCGCATCGCCGAAGTGCGCGGCACGCTGGAGCAGCAGCTGGCGCAACTGCAGGCCGCCAACACCGCCAAGCTGGACGAGATGCGCCAGACGGTGGACGAGAAGCTGCAGTCCACGCTGCAGGCGCGTCTGGGCGAATCGTTCAAGCAGGTGGCCGAGCGGCTGGAGCAGGTGCACAAGGGCCTGGGCGAGATGCAGACGCTGGCGCAGGGCGTGGGCGACCTGAAGCACCTGCTGACCAACGTGAAGACGCGCGGCATGTTCGGCGAGGCGCAACTGGCCGCGCTGCTGGAACAGGTGTTTGCGCCCGAGCAGTACGCGGCGCAGGTCTGCACGCGGCCGGGCAGCCGCAACGCGGTGGACTTCGCCATCAAGCTTCCGGGCCGGGGTGCTGCGGATTCAGGAGCGGCCAGCGCCGTCTGGCTGCCGATTGACGCGAAGTTTCCCAACGAAGACTACGAACGCCTGCTGGACGCGCAGCAGCGCGCTGACGCGCTGGGCGCCGAGGCGGCGGCCAAGGCGCTGGAGGCGCGCATCCGGCTGGAGGCGCGTGGCATAGCCGACAAATACGTCGAGCCGCCGCACACCACCGACTTCGCCATCCTCTTCTTGCCGACCGAAGGGCTGTACGCCGAGGTGCTGCGCCGCCCCGGCCTGATGGAGGCGCTGCAGCGCGACCACCGCATCACCCTGGCCGGACCGACCACGCTGCTGGCCATGCTCAACAGCCTGCAGATGGGTTTCAGAACGCTGGCGCTCGAAAAGCGCAGCAGCGAGGTGTGGCAGGTGTTGGGCGCGGTGAAGACGGAGTTCGGCAAGTTCGGCGGCATGCTGGACAAGGTGAAGTCGCAGGCCGACGCCGTGGTTAAGACGTTGGAGACGGCGCAGACCCGCACCAACATGATGAACCGCGCGCTCAAGAAGGTCGAGGCGTTGCCCGATGGCGAAGCCCAGGCGCTGCTGCCGGGCGTGACGGACGCGGGCGTGGGGGATGGGCAGGATGGGTGAGGGATGGGGGCGCTCATTTTTTGAACGCAAAGGGTGCAGAGGTGACGCAAAAGTCGCAGAAGGAATTCTTGCTTCGAAAGCAAACGACTTGAAGAAATCCGTCATTCCCGCGAAGGCGCACTACTGTCCGGGGAATTTTTGCTGCCTGCAGCTAAGTTGTTGCGCTGCTTGGCGTAAGGGGCTATACCCCGAGCGCCAACTCAATTTCCGCCAAGAAAGCGCAACGTGTTCAGCATAAGCCG
>Ga0208823_1000303_pt1 | contig 42629 bp, 40 predicted proteins | sample AD_UKC075_MetaG_FD_184440 | JGI IMG/M metagenome (GOLD analysis project Ga0208823, IMG submission 184440) | Active sludge microbial communities of municipal wastewater-treating anaerobic digesters from USA - AD_UKC075_MetaG (SPAdes) (version 2) | ecosystem: Engineered > Bioreactor > Anaerobic >...
GGCAAAGCGGACGGCTTTATCCGGAATCTTCCGGACGGCTACGATACCTTGTTGGGCCGGGACTTTTCGGGAGGCGTCGATATCTCCGGCGGCGAATGGCAAAGGATCGCGCTCGCCCGCGCCTTCATGGGAAACAAACCGGTCTTGCTTTTGGACGAGCCGACGTCCCAGCTTGACCCGGTCGCGGAAGCCGGGCTATACGGCGAGTTCGCCATGATGGCGGAGGGGAAAACGGCGCTTTTCATCACTCACCGGCTCGCCTCGACGATGATTACCGACCGGATATTCGTCATCAGCGACGGGAAAATCGCGGAGTCGGGAACGCACGAGGAATTGATGGGACGAGCGGGGATCTACGCGGAAATGTTTAACGCGCAGAAGAAGTGGTATATAAAGGAAGGGGGGGATAACGATGGCGGGGAATAATAAAGCGCCGCAGCCGGCATATGAAATCAAACACGACGATAATACCGCCGTTTTCGAACGCGATATTTTGAAGGAAAACGCGGCGCGGTTGCCCTTCCTGACGAGGCTTTTCGTCTACGTGTTCGGCTCGGCGAAAGCGATGTGCGGCGTTTTTCTCGGCCTGGCCGTTTTCTTAAGTCTCCTGCAACCGGCCCTGGCTTTTATTTGGGGGAAATATATCGACGCCGCGAACGCCCGCGCCGGCGCGATCGACGTCACCCTCCCGCAAATGCTCTCGCTCGCCGGCCTTGCGACGTTGTACTGGCTGATCGGCTTCGCGGAGCGTCTCCTCAACCGCTACCTTTACGGCGGCGAGGATATCGAACGCTTAAGCAAGGTTCAGGATCACCGCCTGCAGGAAAAGTTCCGCGCCAAACTATATCAAAAAATCGCCCGGCTTTATCCCGATTATATGGAAGCGCCGAAAATAAACGATATTATTAAGCGCAGTTTTGACGCGATGGGCAGCGAGTGGAGCTCGCTCCAAAGAGGAGTCATCATCGAAGGATACGTCATCATCGCGAAGATCGTCTCCGTACTCGCCGTCGCCGCCTCGTTGTATATTTATCACCCGATTTTGTGTTTAATCGTTTTGGCGGCGCCGCTGCCTACTCTTTACACGACGTATGTCGGAAACAAGCTAACTTTTAAGTTCACGCGCGATCATTCGAAAATTTTGCGCGAGGCGCGATATTACCAAAACGTCATGCTCGACCTTTCGGCCATCGAGGTTAAGGCGCTCAATCTTCATGATTTTTTCTATCATAAGTGGAAAACCTTGGCCGACGAATATCTCCGAAAGGAAAAGAAGAATCAGTTCAACGTTTTTTTGCTTAACACGGCGAGCAGTTTCATAAGCAATATCGTCACGCTCGCCGCGAATGTCTTTGCGATTATTTTGTTGACGCGGGGGGAACTCTCGGTCGGCGCGCTCGGCGCCGTCCTGGCCTTAAACGGGACGCTGATGCACAGCACCGGCCGGCTTTTTAGCGCCATCGCCAATTTTCTTTCCAAAAAGCACGAGGCGGCGCAGTTTTTCGAGTTTATCGATTTAAACGAGCAACCGACGGGCGCGGAGGACGCCCCCGACCCGCTTTCGATCGAGAAGTTGGAAGCGCGGAAGGTTTCATACCGCTACCCCTTTACCGATATCTATCGGATAAAAAACGTCGATTTCACGATCCGCCGCGGCGAGAAGGTGGCTTTCGTCGGCGAGAACGGGGCCGGGAAGACGACGTTTATAAAACTCCTCACCGGGATGCTTCAACCCGCAGCGGGCGAGATTTTGATAAACGGAGAGTCGGCGGGAGATATATCTTTCGCCAGCCGCTATCGCGCGCTTTCATATGTCTTCCAAGAACCGAACCGTTTTAAATCCTTTACCGTCGGCGATAACGTCTTTCTCGGCGATATTGGCGCGGCTCGCGACGAGGGGAAGATTGCCGAGGCTTTAACCTTCTCCGGGTTCGCGGCGGCCGACAAAGAGGCGCTTTTGGGAAAGGATATCGGCGGGATCGATCTTTCCGGCGGCGAATGGCAAAAAATCGCCATCGGCCGCGCTTATTACCGCGAGCGCGATTTCATTATCCTTGACGAGCCGACGAGCAATCTCGATCCCTTCACCGAGGCGGAGATTTTTCGGAGATATATCGAGATGTCGCGCGATAAGACCGTCATTATGGTAACGCACCGGATAAGCGTCGCCGCGCTCGCGGACCGGGTCGTCGTCTTCAAGGACGGCCGGATTGTCGAGGACGGTCGGCACGAGGAACTGCTTGCGAAAGGCGGCGAGTACGCCCGCCTGTATTCGACCCAGGCGCGTTGGTATGACCGCTAAAGAAACACGCGTTAGAACAGAAAAAGGAGCGAATGACGAAAGAAAAACAAAATAAAGCCAACGGCGAGGAAAAACTGATTCTCGTTATCTTCGGCGCCGCCGCCGCGGCTCTCGTCGTCATTATCGTCTTGCAGTTGGTCAAGATTTTGTCGGCCGCGATGGCGACGACGATTTTTATGTTCGTAATGACGGCGATCAATTTGCTTTGTTCCGTGATTATCCGCAAAGATAACCGAAAACTGGCTAACTTCTTTCTTTACAACACAGTCCTGCTCTTGATATTGTCTATGTTGATGGTATTGAGTTTGTTGTAGGGAAAAAGATCGGAGGTTTGTTATGGAAATTTATTACCGCGGCGAGCCGCGCAAATACAAAAATATCCGCCCGGCTTTGACGCGCGAAGAGATCGGCCGCGTTCCGCTTGCGGCGGAGAGCCGTTATTACCGGGATAGCGTCGAGAATCTCGAAGAGATCCTTCATATCGCTCGCCCGCGCGACTACGGCGGGGACGAACGGGATTGCGTCAAGGCGCTCGCGACCCTGCAGCACTACGGTTTTAGGACGCGGTTGATCGACGTCACGCGAAACAAGGGCGTCGCCCGGTATTTTGCTTGCGCTTCGCATTTCGACGAGGACGGTTATATCCATGTCATTAAAGAAGACGCCGGGTTTATACCCGTGCAAAGCGAGTGGGCTTATTCCGTTAAGCGGAAGATTCACCTGCTTTTTACCGGCGTCGAATTTATCGAGTCCGGAGCGGATTTAAGCGCATATTTTGCCCGGCGAGACAAAATCCCCGCCGGATATATTCAGCACTGGACGATATCCGATCCCGTTATCCTTGATTACGAGAAGGTTTTCGGGACGCAGGAAGCGATAAACATCCGCTATCAGCGGCAGGAAGCCGGGTTTATCCTGCTCGGGAATAAAATCGAGCGAAAAAGGGGCCGGCTCGTCCTGCGCGACGAAATAAATCACGGCGCGCTAGACCGGCTTGAAAAAGTCGTCGTAAAAAGCGATGAAAAACTGCCGGCGCTTTACGAACTTTCCCGGCGAACGCCGGCGATTAATTTCGTTCGGCTTTTCCCCGACGCGACGAGAAGCATCGAACTTTCGCGAATGTACCGCGACGTTTATTTTCTTGTTTCAAGTCCCGAAAAGAGCGCCGAGTTATTCGGCGGTTATTTGGAACGCGAGTTTTCGGGCGCGGGCGGAAGGCGATTCTTTGAATCGACGCTTTTACCGCGGGTCCCGGCAATATATCAAAAACTTGCGGAAGAGGACCTTTTCTATTTCGTTTTCGGCGAGCTCGCGGGATATTGCCGGTATTATCAAGACCTGCCGGCGGACGACGCTTTCGTTAGGGCGGCGCGCGTTATCGACGGGATATGCGCCGGGGCATAAAAATAGGCGGCCGAAGCCGCTTATTTTTTGATTTTCAGGTAAAGTTTCGTCAGGGCCCGCTTTTCAATCCGCGAGACGTAACTGCGCGAGATTTTCAAGCTCCGGGCGATTTCCCGCTGCGTCTCGATTTCCCGGCCGTTTAGGCCGAAACGGCGGGAGATAATGTCGAGCTCGCGGGGAGTGAGGATCTTTAGCGCTTCCTTGATCGTCGCGATCTTTTCCTCGAGAACGAGTTTTTCGAAAGCGGATTTCCCGGGGTCCTCGATTACATCGCAAAGCCTAATCTCGTTTCCTTCCTTGTCGGAGCCGATCGTCGAGTAAAGCCAGGTGTCCTGTCTTTTCCGCTTGGAACTGCGCAAAAACATTAAAATTTCATTTTCGATACACCGCGCGGCATAAGTCGCGAGTTTCGTGGAAGAATTAAAATTGTAGGAATCGACGGCCTTAATCAGGCCAAAAGCGCCGATGGAAAGCAAGTCGTCCTTGTCTTCCCTGGTGTTTTCAAATTTCTTGACGATATGCGCGACAAGCCTCAGGTTATGCTCGATTAAGATATTGCGCGCTTCCTCGTCGCCTTGTTCCCAAAGTTTGAGATATTTTTCTTCGTCTTCCGGGGATAATACTTCCGGGAAACTTTGCGAGCCGATCGCGCCCAATATCGGTAACAATAACAAACTTAATAAATCAATCATTTTTTCACCTTTTCGCTTTTACTTTTCACGTCGTTTTTGATATAATTGTTTTACGGAGGTTTAGGCTGATTTGTTTAAGTTGAAGAATTTATTGCCCAAAGAAGTTTATAAGACAGTTTTCGACATCGATTACAATAAATTATATGAGGCGGGCAAGCGAATAATACTAATGGATATCGACAATACCTTGGTTTCTTACGCCGAAAGCGAGCCGGGCGAAAAACTGATGGCGCTTTTTAAACGGATCGAGGAAATCGGGTTTGAAATAATATTTATTTCCAACAACCATAAAAAACGCGTGGAAACATTCGCGCGGGCCACGGGCTCGCGCTATATTGAAAACGCGCTGAAGCCTTTTAAGCGCGGTTACCGCAAAGCGCTTAAACTCGTAAAACCTTTCGGGAAAGACGCGATCGTCTCGATCGGCGACCAACTCGTCACCGATATTTTGGGATCGAACCGGTTCGGAATCGACGCCTATCTCGTGAAACCGATCGCCGTCCGGACGGAAAAGTGGTACACGCGGCTGAACCGGAAAATCGAAAACTACGCCCTCCGGAAAATAAAGAAGCATTATCCCGAGGTTTACCGGAAATTCGGGGTTTGGGATGAGTAAATGTCGGGGTTGCGGGGCTCCCGTCCAGACGACGAACCCCGGGAGCCGCGGGTATGTTCGCGCAGACGTTTTGAAACGGCGGGAAGATAGTTTTTATTGCGAGCGATGCTATAATATCATTCATTATAACCGCCCGCTTCCAATCGGGGCGGAAGATTTGGACATGCGGGAATTTATCGCCGCGGTCGCGGAAAGCAAGGCTCTCGTCGTCAACGTCGTCGACGTTTTCGACCTCGAGGGAACGTATGTCCCCGAGATAAACGATTATTTTCCGGACAACCCGAAGTTATTCGTCGCCAATAAATTCGATTTGTTCTTACCGTCGGTAAAGCGGGGAAAAATCCTGGCATACGTCCGCGCTTTTTTCGAAGAAAAAGGCATTGACGCGGCGGACGCGCTCGTTATCTCCGCCCGCGACCGGGAGGATATCGACGCGCTTTTGGCCGCGATTAAGTCCCGACAAACGGGGCGGGAAGCGTATTTTTTCGGGATGACCAACGTCGGGAAATCGACGCTAATAAACGCGCTCGTCGGACGCGCTAAAAAAACGCCGGGGGAAATTACCGTGAGCGGCTATATCGGCACGACCCTTGATTTTATTGAGGCGCCGCTCGCGCCGGATCTCTCGCTTATCGACATGCCGGGGATCATAAACGCCCGGCAGGCGACTAATTATCTCGATTACGCGAACCAAAAGAAACTCGTCTCGAAAAAGCCGATCCGCCCGCGCGTTTATCAGCTCGACCCGGGACAGACGCTCTTTATCGCCGGTTTCGGATTTTTAAAATTCATCTCCGGGAGCCGTTCGTCCTTTGTTGTTTACGCCGCGAACGCCTTGCCTGTTCACCGGACGCGGCTTGAAAACACCGGGGAGTTTTACGAGCGCCATCGCGACGATATTTTAAAAATCCCCAATCCCGCGGAGCGCGAAAGGCTGGGGAAATTCGCCCGCTATGATTTTACTTTCGGACCGGAAAAGGTCGACATTACCATAAGCGGGATCGGGTTCGTGACCCTGGCCGGCGCCGGCCGGGTCGAGGTTTATTGCTTTGAAAAAATCAAAGTCGGAATCCGGAAAGCGATTATTTGAGGTTGGATATGAAAACGCTGGAAGAATACAAAACGCTTTTATGGCATAAATACTTGCAAAGCGGGAATCGGGAAATTCTTCACCGTTATTTGCATTCGCTCGCGGTCGTAAAGAAGAGCGAGGAGTTGATCGACCGTTTTTCCCTTCCCGTCGACAGGGAAAAGACGCTCATCGCCGCCGCGCTTCATGATTACGCGAAATTTGAAAAGGAAGAGCGCTTCCTCGAGCTCGCCCGGAAACACGGGGTCTATGACGAAATCATAAAAATCTCACCGAAGACATGGCACGCCCTCCTCGGACCTTTCGTTTTGGCGGAAGAACTGGGCGTCGACGATCCCGTGATCGCGGGCGCCGTCCGCTGGCACACGACCGGGAGCCTGGAGATGGATCTTACGGCGGAAATCGTCTTTCTCGCTGATTTTATTGACGACACCCGACTTGAGGATTACGCGAAAGAAGCGCGCGAAGCCGCCCGGCATGATTTTCGGAAGGCGATCGCCCTGAAAATCAAGAAAAAGATGAAGGATTTGAATGACTATTCCCGGGAACAGATTGACTTGTATAATAAATACGCGGAGGTAAAATGGAACTACTAAAAAACATCGTTCGTTGCATTGACGAGGCAAAGGTAAAAAACATCAAGATTTACGAGACGAAATCGCTCACCCCGTTTTTCGATTACGTGATCGTCGCCACGGCCAGCTCCGGCCGTCAACTCAGGACCACGGTCGAGCGGGTCAAAAAGGACGGCGACGAGAAGCGATACGAGATCCGCGGCGTCGAGGGTTTGAGCGGCGGTTATTGGGCGCTGGTCGACGCCGATTCCGTCCTATTAAATATTTTTCTTCAGGAAGAACGGGAAAAATACGATCTAGATAAGTTGTGGAAGGATTTGCCTCAAATCGACGCCGATAATTTATTATAAAAACTTTCATGCCGGGTAAAATAATCCCGATGGCATGATGAAAAATTACTACTTTATCCGAAACAAAGATAATATATACCGTTTTTATATCTTTCCCCAAGCGTTCCGCGCCCGCGTTCGCCGGCGGCCGACGAAAAAGAAAAAAGACTTGGAAATCGCCTACGAGTTATTGCTCGAGCGGCTGAAAAACGCAAAATAAAGTATATAATCGCCGACAATCGTCATATAATGCTGTAGGTGAGGATTCATGCTTTTGGGGGAGCTCCAGTCCAAAGACGTGATCAACGTTGTTGACGGGACGAAAATGGGCCGCATCGCCAATATGGAAATCGATATAACCACCGGCAAAATCGCCGCCATTATCGTGCAAAGCAACACGCGGCTCGTGAATTTTTTCACCGGCGGAAACAATATCGTCATACCGTGGAACCAAATCGTCAAGATCGGCGGGGAAGTAATCATCGTCAATTACAGTAATTTTTTAAAATAATTTTTTTAATTCTATTCGAAATATCCCGACCTGCTTGCCGGGTTTTTTTTCTTTTTCCGCACTTAACTTTTTTTCGCCCCTATGGTATAATGAAACGGTAGAAAAGATTATTCGCGAAGATAAGAAAATATCCGGAGGAACAACATATGGAGTGCGTATTTGGAATCGATATTGGCGGGACCAATATCAAAATCGGCAAATTTTACGGCGACGAGCTGGCGGAAAGCCGGCGGATCAAAACCGATAAAAGCGACGTCGGAGCCAACATTCTCGGTGACGTCGCCCGCGTCGTCCGCGAGATGCGGGGCGGGGACGAAATCGCCGGAATCGGCATCGGCGTTCCCGGTCCGGTCGTCGGCGGCGTCGTTCTCGGCGCGCAAAATCTCGGCTGGAAGGAGTTTAATGTCGAGGAAGAACTGGGGAAGTTTTTCCCCGGGGTCGTTATCAGGGTGTTAAACGACGCCAACGCCGCGGCGGTTGGCGAGTGGGCTTACGGCGGCGGCGCAGGTTTCAGCAGTTTTATTCTCATGACGCTTGGGACCGGGATTGGCGGCGGCCTTATCGTCGATAACGAGCTCGTCGAGGGCGCCTCGGGGTCGACGGGGGAAATCGGCCATATCCGCGTCGGTTATCACAACGAACGGCTCTGCACTTGCGGGCTATATGATTGCATCGAGCAGTACGCGAGCGCGACCGGCGTCGTGATAACGGCGAACCGACTCCGCGTCGGCCGGGAAACAATCTTGAATGAAATCGAGGTGACCTCGAAGAACATCTTTGATCACGCCAAACTGGGCGACGAGGTTTGCCTGGAAGTCGTGAATCATATGGTCGAGAAACTCGCCTCGGCGCTCGCGGCGATCACCAACACCGTCAATCCCGAGGTGATCGTTTTGGGCGGCGGCGTAAGCAAGGCGGGCAAGTTTCTCCTTGACCGGGTCGAAAAAAGATTTCGCGAGCTCGCCTTTTTTTCCGTGCGCAATACCAAGTTCGCGCTTGCGGAAATGGGGAACGCGGCCGGGATGTACGGCTGCGCGTATGAAGCGAGGAAGAAAATATGCAAATTAAAAGATTCCGCGCTAAATTAATCAAGGCGAACTGTTATCTCGTCGCCGAGAACGGCCGGGGGATCGTAATCGACCCCTCTGTCGATTACGACGAGGCGACCGATGGCGGCGCGATAACCTTGCTCGGCGTTTTTATCACGCACGGACATTTTGACCACATTGCCGCGCTCGATTCCTACGTTAAAAAGAGCGCCGCGGCCGTCTATCTTCACCGCGCCGCTTATCCGAAGCTGGGGAACCCCGAGCTTAACTGCTCGGCGCTTTTCCCGTTTGAAATCAAGGTCGCCGTTCCCGAGGAACGGGCGCGTTTTATCGGCGATGGAAGCGAGATCGATCTCCTTTCGACGCCGGTCCGGGTAATCGAGACCCCGGGGCATAGCGATTGTTCCGTCTGTTTTATGATCGCCGACATGCTATTTACCGGCGACACTCTTTTTAAAGACGGGATCGGCCGCGCCGATCTTCCGGGTTCGGTCCCGAACGCTCTTGTTGATTCGTTTTCAAAACTCCGGAGTTTAAACCCGACGCTGACAGTTTATCCCGGTCACGGCGAGGCGACGAGCCTCGGCCGCGAAATCGCGGGAAATCTTTATATTCCAAGGTAGGTTATGTATCGAATTATAAAAAAGGAACAATTAAACCCCGTTGTTTTCTCAATGGTAGTCGCCGCCCCGGCGGTCGCGAAAAAAGCGCTGCCCGGTCAGTTCATAATCCTGCGAATCGACGAGCGCGGCGAGCGGATTCCGCTCACGATCGCGGGATTTGACCGCGCCGCCGGAACGGTTCGGATTATTTTCCAAACCGTCGGGAGCACGACGCACCGTCTCGCGGGGCTTGAGGAGGGCGAAGCGATTCTTGATTTCGCCGGACCGCTCGGAAAGGCGAGTGATTTAGAGGGGATTAAGAGCGCCGCGGTCGTCGGCGGCGGCTTGGGAGCCGCGATTTGTTATCCTTTGGCTCGCGCCCTTAACGAAACGGGCGCCGAGCTTGACGTTGTTTTGGGATTCCGAACAAAAGAGCTTGTTTTTCTCGAGAATGAGTTCCGGTCCTTAAGCGGCCGCTTTTTTCTCGCGACCGACGACGGGAGCGTGGGAGAAAAAGGGTTCGTAACGTCGCCGCTATCGCGGCTGCTCGGCGAGCGGAAGTATGACGTAGTTTACGCCGTCGGGCCGCTTCAGATGATGAAAAACGTCGCCCTGTTGACTAAGGAACATGGGCAGAAAACGGTCGTCAGCATGAACCCGATCATGATTGACGGCACGGGGATGTGCGGCGGTTGCCGGCTCACGGTCGGCGGCGAGGTGAAGTTCGCCTGCGTCGACGGCCCGGAATTTGACGCTCACGCCGTTGATTTCGACGAGGCGATCGCCCGCTGCGCGATGTATGCGAAAGAGGAGAGGGATGCTTTATGCCGGCTCATGAAGATTTAAAAAAGCGGGTAAAAATGCGCGAACTTCCGCCCGCGGAACGGATAAAGAATTTCTCCGAGGTCGCTCTCGGCTATAACGCCGCCGAGGCCCGCGCCGAGGCGAGACGTTGCCTACAATGCAAAAACGCGCCCTGCGTCGCCGGTTGTCCCGTTAATATTGATATCCCGGCCTTTATCGGGAAAATTAAAGCGGGCGATCTTCGCGCGGCGCATGATGTTATTACCGCCGCGAACCTATTGCCGGCGATTTGCGGGAGGGTATGCCCGCAGGAGACCCAATGCGAGGCTGCTTGCGTCCGCGGCCTAAAAGGCGAGCCCGTCGCCATCGGCCGTCTCGAGCGTTACGTCGCCGATAATTATCGGGAAGAAGCGGAAGATGAAATCGCCGGGACGCTCCGGGGCCGCGTCGCGGTCGTCGGGTCGGGCCCCGCCGGCTTAACCTGCGCCGGGACGCTCCGGCGTCTCGGTTATGAAGTCCGCGTTTACGAAGCGCTCCACGCCGCGGGCGGGGTGTTGACTTACGGCATCCCGGAATTTAGGTTGCCGAACGATGTTGTCGAAAGGGAAATCGGGAAGTTAAAAAACGCGGGCGTCGACTTTTGTCTTAACACCGTTATCGGAAAAACTTTCGCGCTTACGGAACTTTTGGAGCGCTACGACGCCGTCTTTATCGGCGCCGGCGCCGGTCTTCCCAAATTCATGGGCATCCCCGGCGAAAACTTAAACGGCGTTTTCGCTGCGAACGAGTTTTTAACGCGCGTCAATTTGATGCGAGCCGGCCGGGAAGGTTACGAAACGCCGTTAAAACCGATAAAGAAGGCCGTCGTGATCGGCGGCGGAAACGTCGCGATGGACGCCGCGCGAACGGCGCGCCGCCTGGGCGCGGATGTCGTTGTCGTCTACCGTCGGACCCGAGCGGAAATGCCGGCCCGAGCGGAAGAAGTCGAACACGCCCTCGATGAAGGCGTCGATATCCGTTTTCTTTCCAATCCGACGGCGATTATCGGCGAGCGCGATTTTGTCCGGAGCGTGAAGTGCGCGCGGATGACTCTCGGCGAGCCCGACGAATCGGGGCGACGACGGCCCGTGACGCTCCCCGGATCGGGGTTTTCCCTTCCCGCCGATACCGTCATCGTCGCGATCGGCAATCACCCCAACCCGCTTCTGAAGAACGAAACACCGGGCCTCGCCGTTAATAAAAATGGCTGCCTTTTCGTCGACGAGCGCTTGATGACGAGCATCCCCGGAGTCTTTGCGGGCGGTGACGTCGCGACCGGCGCGGCGACCGTTATCGCGGCGATGGAAGCCGGGAAAAAAGCCGCTTATGAGATTGATTGTTATATAAAAAAATCCGGCGCTGTTAGCTATTAGTGGATAGAAAATAAATAACAATAGTTTGAAAAAAGCATCTCAACCGAATGCTGGTGAGATGCTTTTTTGATTAATTAAACGCGTTTTTTATTATTTTGTCGTTCGAATATACATTAATTTATGAAGAATCTAAACTAATAAGCAAAGGCATTTATGATTTTTTGTATGATGAAGCAGAAAGATTATATGGATTTGTAAAACTCAATGATAATCTCACTTGTAATGAATATTATTATGTTAGAGGCATTATAGGCAATATCTTAATAATTTTTATAATTGCAATTTGGAATATTATGTTATAAAATAAAAATATAATCATCAAAATAAAAAATGGGGATAAGTATCGTAATATTATAAATTGGTTAACATTTTCATATATTTAGGGGATGATATTAATACGAAGAAACTAAACCTGCTAGGATCTTCGATAATAGAGGAATCGGACTGGGCGAGAAAAATCTGTTCAGATTAAAAGTTACTATTAGGATGCCGAGACTAAATTCTATTATCTTAACTCAAAGTATTATGATTCCTTTATAGGGAGATTCATTAGATATTAGCATGATATTATCGGGTGAGACAAATCTATATTGCTATTGCGCCAATAATCCGGTAAACATGCTTGATGATGCGAGGTATTGGCCAAAGTCGGCAAAAAAACTCCTAATTAGCGCAGCTGTTATTGCAACTGTGGCAGCTGCAGCTACAGGGCTTGTTGCGGTGGTTGCAGCGAGCGCGTTGAAGGGGGCGATATCTGGTGCAGTTTACGGTACTCTAGGAGCGCTGCTGTAAGCGCTGGAGTGCATTTAGTGAATACCGGCAGTTTTTCAGGAATAGGTGAAGCTGTGCTAAACGGCGCTGCAGATGGATTTATGGTCGGGGGCGATAACCGGAGCCATAGTGGGAGATATTCACGGTTATTGTCAAGTTCAAACTGCAAACCTACCAATAATGCCTGATTTCGTACCTGATAAAGCGCCCGATAAAGCTTTTAAGGTTGCTGAATATAAGGATTTTGTTTATCGAAATTTATTGTATCTCGATTCCGGGTCTTTTTCCGTGGATGCCCTTTTTAAATGCGCTAACATTAACTTTGGGTTCCCGAGTTTGCCAGTTAGTACTCAAAGGCATAAAAAAAGAAATGATACTGTTCTGTCTCGCACCTTACAAGATTTAAAAGATTCAAGAGAAATGATATTTAAATTAATAGGAGGTTAGTTAAATGGAAAACAAAAACGGTCAGGATTTACGTCCAATCGATGGAAAATTAATTGATAGTCAATTACTGAAGGAAGTAAATGATTGCGGGTATAATTACAAGAACTATCTTCAAATTGGAGCGATATCAAAACAGGATAAAGTTCTCATTCCTGTTTTACTGAAACACTTAAAACTGCTTAAGTCACCGCAATGGAAGCAGATTGTTGTCAGATCGTTAGGCGTAAGGGGTTTTTATGACGCGACCGAAACTTTGCTTGAAGAATTCCACTCCAGCGATAATAACTCATACAAGTGGACTATTGGAGCGACGATCGATAACATCAAGGATAAACGATATGAGGATGAATACATAAAAATCATTAATGACAAAAAGAATGGGACATCCCGGCAAATGTTTGTTTGGCTCCTCGGCAGACTAAAAAGCGCCAAGGCAATCGATTCATTCATTAATTTATTAGATGATGAAGACATTAATGGTCATATTATAGTAGCCATGAAATATTACAAAAACAAAGATTTAATACCCTATATAGAACCATTTTTGAATCATGAAAAAGCCTGGATTCGCCGTGAAGCAAAGAAGGCTATCAGCAAGTTGGAAAAGTAAAACCCGGGCTTAATAATCTAGTATGATACTCCTAATGTAGACAGCGAATGAATATAAAATGGAGATTTCAATAATTCTATTGATATATTAGGTGAGTAAGCATAGGGGCTGAATGGGATTGCAAAAGCAAACCGACCCGTTCTGATGGGACAGTAAAGATTTCATATGAGGCAGAAATACTTATAAATCGAGGATATTATTATCGTATTTCTAGTATCGAATTTAAATATGATTTGATTATCATGACTGAAGAAGTTATTGAAAAGAAAGGAGGACTGATTTCATGGCAAAGACAATTGGAGAATTATTTGCAAACAGACCAACTGACAAGGATCATATTATTTATTTGTATAAAAGGGGACATACGGCAAAAGAAATCCGACATTTTCTTGGGCGTTATTATGATGGTAACCCCGATTATCGTCTTCCAACGATTGATGAAATAAACCAAATAATCAAACAAAATTCAAAGGCCTAACAACTAGGCCTTTTTTCATTGCCATAAGTTCACCCTCTCCTTTCCTACTAGGGTCGGCATCGCCGGCTTTTTTCATGCCTATTACGCAATTCCGGCGGCCATAAGATGTTTGTTCCATTTCGCCTTCATTCTGCTAATCGATTTAAGACAATCTAATCATTACTTTCAATTAAATCACATCTCAATATGTTATAAAAGACCCCTTTGCCGGACAAGCGTGATGTTATCTTTCATGAACAATAGCGTCAAACAATTTTTCGTGCGCCGAAAAGCGCTCCCTTATCAAATCGATATAATTATCGGATAATATGAATTTCTTAAACTCGTCATAAGGAAGATACCGATAATCTATGGTTTCGCCTTCTTGCAGGCGGATTATTGTTTTTTCTTTATTTATGAACACGATAAAACACTTGCATATCACTGGAATGTCCTTATATAAATAAGAGTATACAAAATGCAAATCGGATTCTTTTACTTCTATGCCCGTTTCTTCCTTTAGTTCCCTTATCGCGCCTTCTTCGGGCGTTTCGCCTTTTATAATGGAACCTCCGGGTATTTCCCATTTTAATCCCCATGGCTTGTCCGGATGTCTTTTCGTTATCAAAACCTCATTATTTTCCGTTATCGGGTAAATTTCAACCACGATATGAAAAACGCCTTTTTTGATGGGTTTACCCCTTACAAGTTCGAATCCCAGGGGATTGCCGTCCTTGTCATAGGCGTCCCATATTTCTTGTGACATATTCCATATCCTTTCAAATTGTTTTTATTCTGTTAATAGTATCACAAAACATTGATTAAATAAACACTTTTAGTCAGTTTCTTATAAATTCCAAAAAAAATAAAAACAACTATTCCTTTTGGATTATCCAATAAAGGAATAGCCTGTGAATCAATCAATCATTGGCTTTGATATGGTCATACACTCTTATTTCTTTAAATCAAAATAATGTCCGTCTCTTGACTTGTTATAATAATAGAAAGAATGAGGCCTTTCCACAATCATATCTAAGAATGCGAATAAACCCAAGACCGCTGGATTATCATTTAACGTGTAATTATCAATGATTTCATCATCAAGTTCCAATTTTGAAACATTAAGAAGTTTAAAATCAATCAGCAAATCTATGATTTCCTTTGCTCTTTCAAGAGGAATTGATAGTTCCTTGACAAATAGATTCGCGGTGAAACTGTTGTTAACGCGGGAATTGATCAGAATCAAGGCATTGAAGAAATTGTCATTGCTTAATTCTTTTAGGAAGGAAAGCATCTTTTCCTTATTTTTCAGGAAAGCATTATAGTTTTTGTTTTCAAGCCTTGGAAACAAGGCAAAAAAGGGTTTTTCCTTGTTAAGTTGATTTAACGCGATGCCTTCTTTTGATAAGACTTGAGAAGCGCATTTTTCTTCCATTACTTTAAAGACATCATATGGTTTAATATCGACAAGACCATTCAGGCTTACTTCAATATAGTAACACAGCGAAAACGCCTAGGCAAAACCCTCTTCATTGCTCGGTAAACTACCCAGGTATATGGCTACTCTTTGTTCAATGTTTTTGCAATCATTGACCGGTAGACCAAACAACTCGTCGGTAGTCACATTGAAATATTTCGCGATTCTCGGTATCAGTTCGATATCCGGGTATCCTCCGGATTCCCATTTTGATACCGCCTGGGTTGACACTTGTAGGAACGGCAGTTCAAACTTATCTTAGCAACTATAGCCTAGGTAGAAAGATTGAAATTACCTTTTGCACAATTTTTATCATTTATTGTGCACAAAGCCTCGATTACTTATTTTTGCAGTTTTGTATATATTCTAATATTACCATTCTTTGATCAATTCATAAAGATAATTATTTTTATATATTTTTTCCTTGCCAACTCTTTCTGACAGCAATATGCCTACTTGCTCTAATTCGTTTAAATACTTGCTTGCAGTATTTCTTGATATAGATAAATTATTCCTTAAGTATACATTTTTTGTATAAAAATCATAAAACAAATATTCCAATAATTCTTCTGAGTAGATTTTAGGGCATTTATTTTTTATCATTTCTCTACAATGACTCATACTCTCTCTAAACTTATTAATAAAATTCAAAGTAAATAATGCGGTTTTTTCAACTCCGTTAATCATGTAGAGCAAATAATCTTTAATATATTTTTCATCTAATCTCATGTTATGCAAACATTCATAATATTGTTCTTTGGTGGAATTGATATATTTAGACAAATACAAAATAGGTAATGATAATTTATCTTGTAATACCAAATATAAAACATTTAGTATTCTTCCTGTTCTACCATTCCCATCATGAAATGGATGGATTGATTCAAACTGATAATGAATCATAGACATTTTAATAAGTGGATCTATATCTTCTATTTCATTATCATTAATATATTTCTCGAGATTACACAAGTATTCCCGAATCTCTCGTTCACTTTGTGGTGGATTATGAAGAATCTCTTTTGTTCTAGTACTCATAATGACAGTTCCGGGAATCTTTCTAATACCACCTACATTAGGTTCTATAATATGATGAATATCCTCAAGCATCTTAGTACTAATGAATCCATTTTTTTTAACCTCATTATATCCATATAAAACCGCTTGCCTATAGTTCACAACTTCTTTTGAAGCAGGGTTTTGCTTGTTTAAAGTGATTTCTTTAAATATATCATCAAATGTAGTTACTATATTTTCTATTTCACTGGATTCCTTTGCTTCACCCAAAATAACAGCATTTAAAATTATATTTGGATTAGGCATAGTATTAATGATACCATTTAATTCGCCAAGTTTACTATTAGCTGTATTTAACGCTTTATAAATGTCAATATCATCATAGTTTAATCCAAACGGTAAATAGCGCATATTATCACCTTCATGCACAAATTTTATCATTTTTTGTGCGCAAAGTCAATATGTGCACAAAAAACATTCTAACTAAACTATATTCATCTTTTTTTATTTTATTATATCTAAAAGTCTTTAAAATAATAATATCAGGTTTATAGGCATAATTATGAAAGTATCCCATATCAACCTCTTTTATCACATGTTGATTAGTTTATATCACAACCATTTTATCAAACAAAGCCAAATAATACAAATTTTCTATAAAAAGAAAAAGCCTCATAATAGAGACTCGTGTTAAATATTTTTCATAATGACCGATTCGATAACATCGGCGACGTCCTCGCAGGCGTCACAACAATTTTCAAACTGCAAGAGGACCTTATCCCAGATAATCAATTCTATCGGATCGACCGTATCAACATAGAGTTTCCTGACGGCTTCCGTATAAAGGCGGTCGGCCTTTTCCTCAAGATTATTAACCTCGACGATATAATCTCTTAATTTTGTTGATTTCTTAAAATCATGAAACTCATCAAACGCCTTTACCAAAGCTTTACAACTGTCGATAACGATTCTCGAGAACTCGACGAGTTCCGGTCTCAACTTCTTCACGTTATACATGTAGAAACACAACAAAACGTCCTCAATGGCGTCGGTAACGTTGTCAATCGTTTGGCAGATCGCGATGATGTCTTCTCTTTCAATCGGCGTAATAAATTCCCTGATTAATTTAAAGATGACGGTGTGATTCGCGGTATCGGCCTGATGTTCGATTTCATGCATATTATTCAATTCTTCTTTAATGTCGCGGTTGTCATAATCAATAATGATTTCGTTTAAAAGCTCGGCTTCCCGCAAAGAATACTTTGCTAGCTCGGAAAAAGAAACAAAATAATAATTTTTTTTCAGTTTCGACATTTCCTTATTTTCCTTTCTCTAAAAGATCAAAATAAATAATTTCGCCATCCCGTAGCCGATAAGCCCGCATCCGGGAAAAGTCAATAGCCAGGTCATCACTAAATCGCCAACGACGTTCCACTTGACCGAGGAGAATCTTTTCGCGGAGCCGACGCCCATTATCGACGTCGTTTTCATGTGCGTGGTGCTCACAGGGATTCCCCACACCGACGAAAGCAAAAGACAACCCGAGGCCGCGAGATCGGACGCGAAGCCTTGATATTGTTCAAGGCGGACCATGTCCATCCCGACTTTCTTAATGATTCGATACCCGCCGATCGAGGTTCCCAAAGCCATCACTGCGGAGCTTAAGATCATCAGCCAAACGGGAATAAAGAATTCCGTAACCTGGTACTGTCCCTGGGACAGGAACACGCCGAGCATGAAAACGCCCATAAATTTCTGACCGTCCTGAGCTCCGTGCATGAAAGCCATCGCGGACGCGCTGACGATTTGTCCCTTTCTAAAGAAATTTTGCGCTTTGCTGCGGCGGACGTTTTTAAAGATTTTCTCCAATAGTTTTACAAAAAGCCAGCCCGAACCAAACCCTAAAACCGTCGAAAGGCCGATGCCGTAAAGCACTTTGACCCATTCGGAGGGATTGATGCCGGAAAATCCGTTTTGCAGGGCGATTGCCGCGCCGGAGATACCGGCGATCAAGGCGTGGCTTTCGCTTGTCGGGATTCCGAAAAACCAGGCAAGAGTCGCCCAAATAACGATTCCAATCATCGCCGCCGATAGCGCGGTTATCGCCAGTTTCGCGTCGCCGCCAAAATCGACCATATTATAAATGGTCGCCGCGACCTTGGCGTTAAACATCGTCATGATGAAAACACCGAGAAAATTAAAGAAGGTTGCCAAAATAATCGCGTTCCGCGGGGTAATGGCTTTTGTAGATACGCATGTGGCGATCGCGTTGGGGGCGTCCGTCCAACCGTTTATCAAAATAACGGCCAGAATCAGGAGAACCGTGACTAAGGCGATTGGATTGGAAATCACATGTTCAACAAACTCGAAAAAATCAATTGACTGCATAAGCTTCCTTTTTCATATTGTTTTTTCAAAACATCATATCCGATTATAATTATTGTTTAATTTAATCCCGTGGATATGCAATAAAAACGTATAACTTGTATGCGAACAAAAAAACCAAGTAAAATTATATCATAAATCAATATTTTTGCCAATGTGTAAAGATAATGATAACGGTTTTTTGTCATAATTTGGCTGTGATTATATGTATTTGCTTCCTTCCCTGACGCTCAGTCTAGCGAGCCGGCCTCGGTATCTATCGAGAAAATCACGCACCCAAACGGGATTCGTTTTGCTGTATTCGCGCAAACTCCAACCGATCGCCTTGTTTATGAAAAATTCATCGCTTCCCAAATTATTGCGGATAATCTCTTCCAATAAGGCGGTGTCGGTTTTGTCCTTTCGCTTGCGTTGATGATTGATGGCGATGCGCCGCAACCAAATATTATCGTCACGGCTCCAAGAAAGAAGAATCTCGTCTACCCGCCGGTCGCGAAAAGCGATATCGCCGATAATGGTATCCAAACTATCAACCGTGTCCCACCACGATTTTGTAACGGCCAAGCGTTTTAAGCGATCGATGTCATCGATCGTCAAGCGGGCGCGGATTCTATCCAAATAAGAAAGCGCCACGTACTGCAACTCCCTGCGCGGGTCTTCCCAACAGGAAAAAACAAAATTCCAGTCGACATCCTTTTGCTTACTCATTTCCATAAGAATCGGGGCGATTATTTCCCGCCGTTCGGGTGTTTTTATGCCATAAAAAAGAAACTGGTTGCGCATGTAGGCGGCCATTTCTTTCGCCCGGCGCGGGTTTTCTCTTTTCTTAAATTCTCCGACAATCACTTGATACATTTTTAGATCTCCGTTTCTTTTATTTTTTATCCGCAATATCGAATAAATTCATGTATATTCTACCCTTTTTTTATTATCAATTCAACATCCTTCTTGTGAAATAAAAAAAACACTAAAAACTTTAACAGCATTTTAGTGTTTTTTCGTCAATGTTTTATAACTCTTCTATCATCATGATATCAATGCTTAAACCGAAATAAGTGGAAACAGACACTTCATCGGGGCTTAACCCGATTATCGTCGTTTTGGAATATTCCTTTTGCTCATCAACAAAATCAGCAATCGTTTTGTCGGAAATATTCCACAGCCATAAAGGCGGCGCGATATCGATAACGCCAAATCGGACTTCTTCAAAATCATCCATTCGCGATAATATGTCGGCGACATGCATAACGTTAAAATACCCGGGTTCCGTTAATTCTAAATATAAATCATTAAAGCCTTTGCTCACGGAAGTAAAATCCAGATAAGGAAAATCATCAACGGTATAAGTTTTTTCTCGATCAAGGTTTGCCGGTCTTACTTTTAAGCCTTCATATCCTAAACGGAGGATGGAAATATTTACAATCGCCCGTGACTTCGATTACCAACTCTTCCCCACCCTTAATCGTTTTGGTCCGGGCAAATAAATCGCGGTTATCATAACTCTCAAAAGCTCACTTCTCATTGTCCCCCTTAATTAATATCATATGCGGGCACAAAGGAAAAAAAACACCATGTTTCAATCATAAGTTTACATATTCTAAATTTTAACGTATTTTTCCTTCATAAATATTTTACCAAACATAACCATTTTTTTGATGGAAAAGTAAAAAAACCATACCGCTTCGGTATGGCGTTTTTCGAATGGTGACCCGTACGGGATTCGAACCCGTGAATGTAGCCTTGAGAGGGCTATGAGTTGACCGCTTCTCCAACGGGCCTTTTCACAACTATTATACTAAATATCGATAAAAAATACAATATGGAATTATAAGAACTTCTCGATTGCTTATTTAGTGAAAACACTTACTTTAAACCAACCTTGAACAAACAAAAAAATTATGGTAATATATTATATGGAATAACAAAATCTGTCAATAATTTTTAAAATAATTATACAGAAAGAGGGTAAAGAATGAAAGAAACCATGAAGGCCTTGGTTTATCACGGTCCGGGTAAAATTTCGCTCGACGAAGTGCCCGTTCCCAAAATCATTGAGCCGGATGACGCGATTGTCCGCGTCACGACTTCCACGATCTGTGGAACCGACATTCACATTTGGCATGGCGGTTTGCCGGAAGTAACGCCGCCCAGGATTCTCGGTCATGAGTTTTGCGGCGAGATAGTCGAGGCGGGGCCGGCCGTCAGAAACGTTAAAGTCGGGGATCGCTGCGCCATATCATGCGTTACCCAATGCGGCGAGTGTTTTTATTGCCGGACGCAAACATATTCGCATTGCGATACCGGGAGTTGGATTTTTGGTTACATGATTGACGGCTGCCAAGCCGAATACGTCCGCGTCCCCCACGCCAATCTGGGGTGTTACGTTATTCCCGATAATCTAACCGACGAGGACGTGCTGCTTGTCGGCGATATTCTATCCACCGGTTACATGGGAGCCGAAAACGCGCGCATCCAACCCGGCGATGTCGTCGCCGTAATGGGTAGCGGTCCCGTCGGAATGTGCGCGATGGCGACCGCGAGGTTATGGGGACCGTCCCGAATCATAGCGGTCGACACGATTCAATCGCGGCTTGACTTTGCCGTGAAGAACGGCTGGGCCGATGTCGGGCTCAATCCCAATGATTGCGATATCATTGAAGAAATCAAGAAATTGAGCCACGGCCGCGGCGCCGACGCTTGCATCGAGGCAGTAGGCGTGACGCCGACGATGAAATACGCCTTAGACGCGGTCCGTCCCGGAGGCAACGTATCCGTCATCGGCGTTTTCGAAAAACCGTTCGAACTGGAAATGAACAAATTATGGATCAAAAACATCAACATCAGCATGGGGCTTGTCAACGCCAACCGCATCCCCCAATTAATCGATTTAATCGCCGCGGGAAAAATCAACATGAAGCCGCTTATCACTCACCGCGCGCCGCTTGATGACATCTTAACAGGCTACGACGTTTTCGGCGGTAAAAAAGACAATTGCATCAAATGGGTAATCAACTATTAATAAAACAACAGCGCATGAGCGCCGACATTATCGGCGCTCATTTTTTTATACGCGCGTAAAAAAACTACTTTTTCAGTTTATCCTGAAAAAGTAGTTTGCATGTCTCGAATCATTTTTAATCATAAGTGATGGCGTCAACCGTTTTACGGTCTAATTTTTTAATTACCGCCGTCATCAACCGGATCGCGTTCTCATAATCATCCTTATGAACAATCGACGTATGAGAATGAATATACCTGGTGGCGATGCAGAATGACATCGCCGGGACGCCGCTATGCGTCAGGTGCACGGCGCCGGCGTCGGTGCCGCCGCGACGGAGATAATCAAGCTGGTAAGGGATGTTTTCCTCTTTCGCGATTTCAATGACTTTCTCGCGCAGGGCGACATGACCAATGAGCGCGCCGTCATAGACCAGAAGGCACGGTCCGGCTCCGAGTTTTATCGACATATCGGTTCCCGGGGTATCCTTGGCGATTCCCACGTCAATCGCGAAACAAATGTCCGGTTCGATCGCGTATCCGGAGGTGCGGGCGCCTCGCAGGCCGACCTCTTCCTGCACGGTACCGACGCCGTAGGCGATATTCGGATGAGTCTCGTCCTTAAGACGCTTGAACACCTCGAGAACGATCGCGCAGCCCAAGCGGTTATCCAATGCCTTGCCGAGAAGATAATCGGGGTTGGCAAGCGGGCGGAAAGCAATCTTCGGGCAAATCATGTCGCCGACACGGATTCCCAAGTTTTCCGCTTCCTCTTTGTTTTTAACGCCGATATCAAGAAACATATCGTCAATTGTCGCAGCGGCCTTCGCTTCCTCGGGTTTTAAAAGATGCGGCGGTTTCGACCCGATCACGCCCTCGTAGGTTTTCCCCTCGACGGTCGTTACCGTGTATTGCTGGGCAAGCATTACCTGGCTCCACCAGCCGCCGATTGTCTGAAACTTCAAAAATCCCTCGTCGGTAATTTTAGTCACGATCATTCCGATCTCGTCCATATGACCGGCGAGCATGATTTTCGGGCCGGCCGGGTCGCCCGTCTTCCGGGCGATGATCGAACCCAACCCGTCATACGAAATCTCTTCTTTGGACACGACTTCCAAGAATTCGCGCTCCATAAATTTGCGCACGTTTTTCTCGTGGCCGCCGATGCCGTCAATCTCGCAAAGTTCCTTAAGGAGTTGTGCTTCTTTAGTCAATTTCACGCCCTGATTTCATCGCCTTTCTCTTCTTCGGGAATTATGACCTCTTCCTTCTTCGGCAAAGGATCCTCTTTCCTATCTTCTTCTTCGATTACTTCTTCTTTTTCCTTCTTTTTCTTTACTCTTCGCGTTTCTTCTTTCGCAAGCCATTCGTAACGGTAATTCTTATAGTTCTTATACCCGTCAAAAGCGATGACCAGCGCGCTTAAAATGGAGAAAATCAACAATATCCAGGCCAAGTTTTTCTGATTAAAGAAATCGGTAAAAACGATAATCGGCCCCAAGGTGATCACGCCGATATGGGTCGCGAACTGCGCGTAATCGGTCGATTCCTTCCGCAAAACCGTGGCGAAGAAATAAAGAACGCCGCGCAGCCAGAGAATGCCGCCGACAGAATAGCGCAAGAGGCTTTGGGAAGCATCGTCTTTCCCGCCCTCGAGAACCAAAAGGATTCCGACCACGACATTAAGCAAAATCTCAACAAGATAAATTGACATCATCAACCTGTCTTTAGTCGTCTTAAGCAGCGGATATAACCTGAACAAGCCGAATATAATCAAGGCGATGCCGGCGATATACAGGAAAATATCCGGGGTGACTACAACAACGATACCGACGGCCAAAAGGATGGCGGCGCCGATCCATTCAAAAACAAATAGATATTTTTTGAAGAAGTTTTTCATGATGCCTCCTACATTCTTTCTTTTACGCTAACTCCGATTAAATCTAAGCCGTTCTTCAAAACCGTCCGGACCGCATCCATTAACGTCATCTTTTCCGCCGTCTCCAGCGGGTCGTCCGTGATAATCTTTTCGCTATTATAGAAACTGTGCAAACCGGAGGCTAATAACAACAAATATTGAGCTATCTTATGCGGCAATCTTTTTCCCGCCGCTTCCTCGACATATAAGGGGTACACGGCAAGTCCGAGAAGCAAATCCTTCGCTTTCGCGACGTCCAAAACCTTAAATTCTTTAACCGGCTCGTACGTCAAACCCTGCTCGGTTAATACCCGAAAAAGCGAACAAATCCGGGCGTAGGCGTACTGGACGTAATAAACCGGGTTTTCGTTTGACTTTTTCACCGCGAGATCAAGATCAAGATCAATGTGCGTGCTGAGCGCTTTCTCGACGTACATAAAACGCAAGGCGTCGCTACCGACCTCGTCGATCAAATCGCGCAGCGTGATCGCCTTCCCGCTGCGTTTGCTCATTTTTACTTCCTCGCCGCCTTGGATGACGCGCACCATCTGCAAAATCTCAATATGAATATTTTCCGTATCGTATCCGAGTAGTTCTAAGGCAATCTTCAAGGGAAGAATATGACCGTGATGGTCGGCGCCCAAAACATCAATCAAGTAATTATACCCGCGGTTGATTTTATTGGCGTGATAAGCGATGTCGGGAGTGATATAAGTAAAGTTTTTATCGCTTTTCACGATGACCCGGTCCTTATCGTCACCGCGCAAGGTAGTTTTTAGCCAAAGCGCGCCGTCGGCTTCGTAAACGTAATCTTTGGCCTTATAATAATCAACTACTCTTTGCACTTCGCCGCTGTCATAAAGGCTTTTCTCGCTGAACCATACGTCAAACTCGACGTTAAACTCCCGCAGGTCCCGCTTCAAGCCGTCAAGCAAATATTCGAGCCCGAAAGAGCGGATATCGTCGTACCACTCGTTATGAAGATAATAATCGCCTTTTTCTTCTTTGATTAGTTTGGCAATCTCGATAATCTCCAGGCCGTAATAGCCGTCCGGGCCCAATTCGCACGGAAGCCCGAAAAGTTCCTTGTATCGCTCGTAGATGGAAAGGGCGAGGTTATGAACCTGGTTGCCGGCGTCGTTAACGTAATGTTCCGTCGCGACCTCATAACCCGCCTTGCGCATAACGCGCGCCAGGGAATCGCCGTAAGCGGCGCCGCGGCCGTGTCCGATATGGAGATATCCGGTCGGGTTGGCGCTCACGAATTCCAGGTTTACCTTCACGCCGCGACCGATATCGCTTGCGCCGAAGTCTTCCTTTTCATTTAGAATCTGGAAAACTACCCGGGAAAGATACCGACGGTCAAGGTAAAAATTAATAAAACCGGCGCCGGCCACTTCGACTTTCTCGAGATTCAGCTTCCGACAATCAAGTCTTTCGACGATCTTCGCGGCTAACGCCCTCGGGTTTTTCCGCGCCCGTTTTGCAAGGCGCATCGCCAAGTTCGTCGAGAAATCGCCGAAAGCGGGATCCTTCGGCGTCTCGATTTCAATCGCCGGGATATCTTCAATCTCGTAATCGGCGATGATCGTTTTTAATTCTTCTTTTATCGTTGTTAATATTCTTCTAATCAATGCAATCACCGTAAATTCTTCGATGTTAATTTTCCCAAAAACGCGGATAAAATACGGCGCAAACCGTTTTAAAAATTATATCACAATCTTGAATAATTGTTAAGCATTATGTATAAATAATGTAAAATTGTTCCGGCGGAGAGCGGTTAAATCGACAATGATTCCAAAAAGAATATTTTGGATCCCCGCCGTTTGGTTAGCGTTAGCTTTCTCGCCCCAAATTAAATCGACAAATTCCGGGTAATCGATAAACGGGTTGCGGTTATTTTGGTAAGAATAGATTACCTCGTTCCGGTTCCGCTCGAAATCATCGACCGGGTCTTCCTTATGCCAGATAAGAAGAACGGAAAGTTTGCCGTGATAAGGCTCCGAACCGTTCCCGACGCAATCGTTTAATTCCAAATCTGGCTCGCCGCTCTCGCCTTCATAACGCGTCGCCATATAGAAAAGGATCCTGGCGACGTCGCCCTTAACCTCGTCGCGCGGCTCGAATGAGTTGCTGTCGCTATAATTAAACGAAGAACCCGGCGCGTAACCGCGTTCGGGGCTTACCAAAGTGCCGCCTTCGTCGAAATCCTTGTTTCCGCGTATGCTGTTGACTTGCGAGTCCGTCGGCCGCAGATTATGAATATCGCTTCCGGCCGGACGGCTCGTGCCGAAGTTGCCGTGAGATTTTGCCCAAACGTGTTCCTTATTCCAAACTTGGGAATTGTAAGAACTTTTCGGCTCGCTCCTGCCGGTGTAAAACAAAATCACGTTATTCGGGTTTTCCGGATCCTCGTCCGTCTCCATAAGCAATTCGGTGGTTCTTGTATAAGCGTATTCGTAATGATCTTTGATAATATTGTGCAGGAACGCCTTCAGTTCCGCGCCCGTAAGCCCCTCCGCGCCCCGATAATATTCCGATAGCGTCTGTTCAATTTTCTTAACCGTGATCAAAAAGACGGCTTCGTCCGTCAAACCGCGGTATTCGAGACTCACGGTAACCGTGACGAACTCGTCCTTAACGCCGCGCGTTACCGCGCCCTCGTTATCAATTACCGCCGGATTATCGCTCTCCCAAGATAATAGGACCTCCCCGACTTCCAACGGGAAATACAAATTCTCGGTAACGTTATCGAGATCAACGCCCGAAAGAAGGCTTTCCTTTACGGATTGTAACCATTCCCAATCGTCGACCTGAGTATCCCGCGCCTTTACTTTCAATGTGAAAGTTTTAGTCGCTTTAACGCGGTTATAGGTGAGGGTTGCCTTAAGCGAAACCATCCGGTCATCATCCGCCCGAAACACGCGGCCTTCGTTGGTCACGACCGCGGGATCGCCGCTTTCCCACTTGATCGCCACGCCGGAAACAAGTTTCGGCAAATCCAAATCCTCGGTCACTTCGTCGAGGTTTTCGTTTTGTAAAAGATTCGCGAGAACCGCCTGAACCAACGCGTTATCGGCGGTGTCATCGGCCAAAACGGTAAAAACAAAAGTTTTCTCGCCCATTGCCGAGCGATAGCTAAGTTTTACGGTCACGCTCACGGTAACGTCTGCCGCGCGGCGATAAACTATCCCCGCGTTATCGATTGTCTCCGGGTCGTCGCTTTGCCATTCCAGCCGCACCCCGTCGATTTCCGTCGGGAAATCAAGATCGGATACGACGTTATCTTTATCAATCCCGGCAAAGAGCCCGTCGCGAACGGCGATTAGTTTATCCATATCGTCTCTATCATAGGCCGCGACGGTAACTTTAAATATTTTATTGTCATTTAAGCCGTTATAAGAAAGATAGGCGTAAAGATCGACCTCGACCGCCGCGGCAAGCGGGTAAATCTTGCCGGTATTGTCGAGAACGTCGGGTTTCGAGCTGACCCAGGAAATTGCGACGCCGCTTACTTCTTCCGGCAAAACCAAATCGGAGCGCAAAGGCGCAGACGTTTGCCCGCGTAAAAGTCGCCTTTTCACATATTCGATCCTCTCCGCGGCCGAGCGCGATAGACCGACCACGGTCAAGGTATATTTTTTATTATCCGATAAATTCTCATAACTGAAATAAGCGTAAAGATCAACGGTGACGTCTTCTTCCTGCCGGAATACCTCTCCCTCGGAGGTAACAACGTCCGGGTCGCCGCTGACCCACGTAATGGCGACGCCTTCGATTTCCGAAGGTAGGATTAAATCGTCGGTCACCGCCTGCAAATTAATGCCAGCAAACACTTTGCCGGCAGCGATTTCAATCGGGTTTTTCGTTTTACAGCCAATTAAAATAATAAACAACGCAAAATAAAAAAAAGTTTTTATAATTCTTCTCATCATCTATTCACCTTCATTTATTATACCATAAAACAAGGGAAAATTGTGTAAAAATATATTATTTTGTCATTAAAAATTTGTTATTCATATTTATTTTTTTCCTGATAAGCATAAATTTAAAAAACAAGGATTTTCCCGGCAGGCGACGGCGCGATAAAACTGAAATTTTTTATAAGGGTAATTTATTATATTGGTCAATGCTTTCTCATATTTATGGTATAATACATATAACAAGGTGATGACCATGCGAAAAATTTTAGGCCTGATATTGGAGCTTAACCCTTTCCATAACGGCCACGCATATTTTCTTAAAGAAGCGTCCGCAAGGGCGGCTCCCGATCTCACGGTCGCCGTCGTCTCGGGGAATTACACGATGCGCGGCGATCTTTCCGTGATCGATAAATTCGCGAAAACGAAGCTTCTGCTTAAAGCGAGCGTCGACATCATTCTCGAGTTGCCGTTTGTTTCCGCGGTCAACAGCGCCGATTACTTCGCCGCGAACGCCATCGCCATCCTCAACGAGATGGCGATTACCGATATCGCCTTCGGCGTCGAGCTTGACGACTTGGCCCGGTTAACGCGGATGAAAGAAATAATTGACGACCCCGGTTTTGACCGGGAAGTCCGTGCGCATCTCGCAAAAGGGCTGTCTTACTCCGCGAGTTGCTATCGCGCGCTAAAGGAGCTGACTCGCGACGGAGAAATTATCGAAAACTTTACGCTCCCGAACAATACCTTGGCCGTTCAATACTTAAGAAGCATCGACAAGACGGGACGGGATATCGCCGTCACCTTGGTTAAAAGAATCGGAAACAATTATTTCGACGAGGAAGCGACCGGCCCGCTGGCAAGCGCGACCGCGATTAGGAATCTTCTCCGCGAACATCAAGACCCGACGCCCTACCTTCCCGAAATATGCAAAGACACGCCCTTTATCGATCTCGCGACGGCGGAAAAAAACATCATGCTCCTGCTTAAATACCGCTTTCTGAGCGGCGCCGCGGCGATGCGTTCCGTTTTAGGCGTCGCCGAGGGCATCGAAAACCGTTTCGCGGGACTACTTACCCGGGAGAACGATTACCGGGAATTCGTCGGGAAAATGCAAACGAAGCGTTATCCCCGCAATAAAATCAAACGATTGATAATGCATATTTTGCTTGCTACGGACAAAAAATACGAGGAGACGAACAGCTATTATCTTCGCCTTCTCGGCGCGAGCCAAAAGGGGCTTGCCCATATCCGCGGACTCCCGAAAGCCACGAAGGATAAAATCATCACCTCTTTTAAAAACACGACCGACGAGATCGCGATGACCGAACTGAAAGCCAGCCGGCTTTACGATTTGCTAACGGGCATGACGACCGCGGACAATGAATTTAAAATACCGATAATAGGAGAAACAACATGAATACGAAACTAATCCGGGAAAAAATCGGCCGCTTGATTGACGAAACAAGCGGAAAAACGCTCGAAGCCGAGGGAGCAATCCGGCATGTCGGCGTCGACGCCGAGAAAAACCTTGCGGTTCTTATAATCGCCCTTCATAAAACGGGCGGCGAAGCCGAGGAAAAACTGAAACGGGAAATCGCCCGCGTCGTGAAACTAGATTTGGGCTATAGCGGCGTTAAGATCCAGTTTGAGGAGAAAAGAAAAATCGAGTCGATCGTTAACCGCGACGTCCGGTTTATCATCATCACTTCCGGAAAAGGCGGCGTCGGGAAATCGACCGTCGCCGTAAATCTTGCTTACGCCCTCGCCAAACTGGACAAGAACGCGGCGATAATCGATGCCGATATCTACGGTTCCAGCGTCCCGGCGATGTTGGGAATGACGCTTGAATATCCCCGGGCGACAGCCGAGAAAAAAATAATTCCTTTCCGCCGCCACGGGATCGAGATCATGTCGACGGCGTTCTTTACCGAACCGGGAAACCCGGTCATCTGGCGCGGCCCGATGCTTCATCAAATGCTGGAGAACTTTTTTTATCAGGTCGCCTGGAACAAAAACCTTGATTTTATGATTATCGACGCGCCGCCGGGAACCGGCGACGTTACCATTGACTTGAAGAACATCGTGCCGACTGCGGAAGCGATAATCGTCACCACCCCGCACCTGGCCGCCAGCGACGTCGCCACGAAAGCGGGAATCGCGGTCCGGAAACTGAAACAAAGTATTATCGGCGTGGTGGAGAACATGGCTTATTACGAAAATCCGTCGACCGGGGAAAAGGAATATATATTCGGTCGGGGCGGCGGCGAGGCCGTCGCGGAAAAACTTGATTGCGAGCTCATCGCGCAAATCCCCATCCGGCAGCCGAAAAAACATCTCGCTCTTTACGAACCCGAGGAGGAAAACGGAAAGAAATTCATCGAACTTGCTTCTTACGTAATCGCTTTTGAAAGTTAAACCGGCGCTTTAAAAAGGTGAAGCCTAATCGGCTTCACCTTTTTTGCGTATTTATGCAGTTCTTTATCTTACTTCTAACCATTTATTATATTTTTCCACAAGCTCAAGAAATTCTTTTTTATACTCATCCGCCGGATATTGGCGTAACCCGCCGTCGAGGTATCCAAGGCGAAAGCCGAAACGCTTTGTTCTTGGGCGGACACGAACGGGTTTTCCGTTATGTCCAAATAACTCTCGCCAAGCGCGTCGGGATTGACTGCCACCGGATAATTATAACTGCCGTAATTATGGCCGTCGCAACCGATGAAAACGAATAAAAAGAAAACGAAAGCGAAAAGACAGAATATTTTTCACCTCAACCTTAATACGAATTAACTGCTTATTTGACAATTATTAGATTTTACAAAGCAATAAAAAGGCGAGATTTTGGTCTCGCCTTACATTTTCGGCCGTTTTCTTTTTGACGGCCCTTTTCGGTTTCAAGCAAGAGATTTATTGCTCGTCTTCGTCGTCTTCATCATCTTCGAAATCGTCTTCATCATCACAATCTTCGCAATAATCTTCTTCTTCATCTTCGTCTTCGTCTTCGTAGTCAAATTCTTCGGCGTTGTCTTCCTCGTATTGCTTCAGCACGCGTTCGATTAATTCCCATTCTTCGTCCGTCTCGATCGGGAACAATTCCCCGTCGCCGTCCTTGCCGGGAACATAGGAAGCGGCCATCACTTCGATATTGTCTTCTTCGTTTTCGGAAACCGGGTAAAACAATACGTAACTCTTCTTAAACATTTCCGAGTCGAACGTGAACAGTATCTCGCAAAGGATCTCGTTGCCGTCTTCGTCGATAAAGGTAAGATGTTCCTTATCCATTATTTTTTACTCCTTTCTGCTTATTTATGGTTGAATCAAGATAGCTTTGTAGGATAACGGCCGCTGCAAGCTTGTCGACATGCTTTTTTCTTTTTTTCCGGCTTACATCCGCCGACAACATTACCCTTTCGGCTATCCGCGATGTCAACCGTTCGTCGATCATTATCACTTCCAAAGCAGAACTTTCCGATAACAGTTTTTCAAATCTCCGGCAATACTCGGCCAGAGTACCCATATCGCCGCTCATATGCCGCGGCAATCCCAAGACAATTTTTTCAACCCGATATTTGTCGATGACATCAAGAGCGGCCTCAAGCGCCGCCTCCAAATCGTATTCGGGAATGCGAGCGGTGCCAAGCGGCGTCGCGATCGTGGCCGTTTCGTCGCTGATCGCCATTCCCAGCGTTTTCGATCCCAAATCCAGCCCTAGTATTCTCATAGACGTTCCGTTATCATGGTCCTGACCGCGGCCACGGCCTCGGCGAGGCGCGCCGCGTCGCGGCCGCCCGCCTGGGCGAAGTCTTTCCGACCACCGCCGCCGCCGCCCAAGATCCCGGCCGCCAGTCGGACGGTCTCGCCGGCATGAAGTTTGTCGATTTTATTTTTCGAAACAAAAACGACCTTCTCGGCAACGATATTGGCGATAAACACGATTGAGGAAGGAAGTTTGTCGGAAAGACGGTCGGCCAGGTCTTTTTGTTGTTCGACGTCCATTCCCTCCGTTGTGATAATTAAAACATTATAGTCGCCGATTGTCAAGACATTTTTCAAATAATTGTCAAGGGAAACGGCGTTTTTCTCTCTTTTGCTTTTTTGGTAAGTTTTATCCAATTCCCGCGCCGCCTCGCGCCACGCCGCGGCGTCCCGGCCAAGGTTGATAAGGTAACGGTAACCGGGCCGGGGGGCGCTTAACGCGGGCGGTCGGAATTCGAGTTTGATATCCTCTTCCCGGGCGGCGGTAAGAATCTTCTCCGCCTTCGTGGCGAGGTCCCTGATCTCCGTTTTCAAATGCGCCGCTGCGCTATCGACGGCGGTCTTGACGGCGTCGCCGGTCGCGGCCTCAATCCGGAAGATCCCCGATCCCTTGCTTTCGATATTATAGATTGCGAATCCGCCGATATCGGCGGTGTTCGCGACATGGCAGCCGCCGCACAGTTCTTTGGAAAAGACGGTGTCGACGACGCGAACGATCTCATCATATTTTTCGCCGAAAACGGCCTGGACATTCATTTTTTGCGCTTCCTTAAACGGCAGCTCGTAAATAGCGACCGGGAACCCTTCCCTGATTTGCCCGTTGACCATATCCTCGACCGAAAGGATCTCCTCTTCGGTAAGGTTTTGATAATGATTAAAATCAAAGCGCAGGTATTCGTCGCCGACGAACGACCCTTGCTGGCGGACATGGGGACCGAGAACGCGACGCAAACTCTCGTTAAGCAAGTGAGTCGCAGTATGGTTTCTAGTCACGCGGGCACGGAACTCAGGATCGACTTCGAGTTTCACCCGTTCGCCGACGGCGAGACTATCCCGTCCCAATTGTACCACCGAAGCGTGTTGAAAGTTGGGTAATTTTATCGTATCCGTAACTTCGTATGTTTTTCCTTTGAATATGAGCCGGCCCTTATCGCCGATTTGGCCGCCCGACTCGGCGTAAAACGGCGTCTCTTTAAAGACGACGAGCGCCTCGCCGGAGGCCAAGTCGACCCGTGCTCCTTCCTTAAATAGAGCTAGAGTTTCTGTTTCCGCGCTAAGCTCGCGGTAACCGAGGAACTCGCTTTTCTCCGTAAATGACAAAAACGCCTCGTTTTGCGCGGTCATCGATTCCTCGACCTGCCGGGAACCGCGGGCCCGCGCTTTTTGTTTCTCAAGCTCGCGATTAAAACCCTCGACGTCGACGTTAAACCCATGTTCCCCCGCGACTTCAAGCGTGAGTTCCATCGGGAATCCGAAAGTATCGTAGAGAAGAAAAGCGATCTCGCCGGGAACGGTCTTTCCCGGGGCGGAAGCGATAAACTCAAGCAGGCGGTTCTCGCCCGTCTCCAGGGTCTGGAGGAATTTTTCTTCTTCCCGCTTGATCTGCGCGGCTAAAAGTTCGGTCTTTTCAGTCAGGTACGGGTAATATTCTTTCATTATTTCCGCCGCCACCGGGACTAACCTGTAAAGGAACGGCCGATCCATGCCGAGTTTTTTCCCGAAGCGCCCGGCGCGTCTAAGCAAACGCCTCAGGACATAACCGCGGCCTTCGTTCGAGAGAATCGCGCCGTCCGCCAATGCAAAAACCACGCTGCGCAAATGGTCGCTTATCACCTTAAAGGCCATCTCGCCATGATACGGGACGCCCGTAATCGCTTCCGTCGCCTTGATTATCGGCAGGAAAAGATCGGTCTCGTAATTGGTTTTAGCGTCCTGCATAATCGCTGCCACCCGCTCCAATCCCATGCCGGTATCGATATTCTTGCTCGGAAGCTCCCGGTATTCGGAACGGTCCTTGCCGGATTCGGCGTTATATTGACTGAAAACGATGTTCCAAATCTCGACGAAACGGTCGGTGTCGATATCGCGGCGGATCGCCTCGACGCCGAGTCCTTCCGGATCAAATTCGGAGCCGCGATCGTAGAAGATTTCCGAACAGGGACCGCACGGGCCTTCGCCGATCTCCCAGAAATTCGATTCCAGCGCGATAATATGGTCGCGGGGAACGCCGAGACTGATCCATTTCTCGACCGACTCGACGTCCGCGGGGTAGACGGTAAAATACAGGCGATTAATATCGAAACCGAACCAGCGGGGCGAGGTCAAAAGCTCAATCGCCCAGGTTAAGGCCTCGTCGCGAAAATAATCGCCGATGGAAAAGTTTCCGAGCATCTCGAAGAACGTATGGTGACGGGCGGTCTTGCCGACGTTTTCGATATCGTTGGTCCGGATGCATTTCTGCGAGTTGACCATCCGCCGGTTTTTGGGGATTTCCCGACCGTCGAAATATTTCTTTAGCGGCGCCACCCCGGCGTTGATCCACAACAGCGTCGGGTCGTCGACGGGGACGAGCGAGGCGCTCGGGATAATATCATGCCCTTTTTCCCGAAAAAAATCCAGCCACATCTGCCTTATTTCGCTGCTTTTCATCTTTTTCATATCCTGCACCTACTGTTTCTATTTATCCGATTCCACGTCTACCAAAGACGGAATAATAATCGGGTTTTTCTTCGTCATTTTGAATATTTCTTTGCCGATGGCGTCGCGCAAAGATGTTTTCAAGTCGTTCCAATCGATATATTTTTTTAGGAAATAAATATCGATAATATCGCGAGCCACATTCTCGATCTTCTTCTCGACCTTCTCGGCCGTCGTCCCGGTCATAAAGCCTTTCAGTATCACCCGCGGGCCGGAAACAATCTTTTTCAGCCGGACGTCCAAAACGACGATGACGAGAATTATTCCTTCCTGAGACAAAAGCTCGCGGTCACGCAATACGATCTCGTTAATGTCGCCGACGAAGGAGCCGTCAACGAGTACGTCGCCGACGGGAATTTTCTCGCCTTTGGTCTCGAGTTCCCTGTTAACGAAACTCACCATATTCCCGTTATCGAGGAGGATGACGTTTTCTTTTTTATAACCGGCGTCGAGGGCGATATCGTACTGCAGCCGCTGATGCCGGTACTCGCCGTTAATCGGGACGATATATTTCGGTTTGAGAAGCGAATATAATAATTTTAAATCCTCGCTGTTGGCGTGCGAGCTTTGCAAGATCTCCTTGGGGATAACCGTGACCTTGGCGTCAAGCCGATAGAGAAGGCCGATCGCCTTTTGGGCGAGGCGCTCGGTTCCGGGCCGCGGCTCGGAAATGATGACGACATGGTCGCGGCTCGTTATCTCGATCAGCCGGTCCTGGCCGGTGCTCATCCTCTGAAGATTATAATACGGCTCGTGTCGGTTGCCGGTGACGATAATCACGAGATCCTCGTCGTCGTTTTTGTTATCGTCGGTTATGTATTTTAAATTAACGAGCCTATCCGGGGGGATATTTAAATAATCATTTTTTAGGGCGATGTTAATCGTCTTTTGGGCTTTTTTCCCGATAATGGCGACGCGGCGGTTCTTCTCGACACTGATGTTTATAATTTTTTGTATCCTTTGCAAATCGTCGGAAAACATCGAGAAGATAACCCGTTTCGACGACTGGAGTATATCGCCGACTTGATGGATCAAAATATAATCGTTGGTCACGCGATTGATATTGCTCACGCCGTTGCTTTCCGAAAACAACGCCAAAACGCCGTCTTTCGCCGTCTCGACGATCTTTCGGAAAGACGTTTGATACCGGCGGTCGGTATTATGAATAAAGGAAAAATCGGGGGCGTACACGAGTCCCCCGTCGGGGGTCATGATCGTGATCCCGTAGGTCTCCGGGATGCTGTGGCCCAAGGCGAAAAAGCCGACGCGGACGTTCCCGAAAATAAGAACCTTATCGTCGGTCACCCGGTAAAGGCGGTAATCCTCGACCGGCATCCCCGCGTCGATCAAAGCCAGTTCCGCAAGCGCCATCGTGAAACGGGAGCCGAAAACGCCGACGTTTATTTCTTTCAATAATTCCGGCAAAGCGCCGATATGGTCCGCGTGACCGTGGGAAAGAAATATTCCCTGGATCCTGTCCTTGTTCTCCACCAAATACGAAAAATCGGGGATAACGACGTCGATGCCGTATAAATCGAAACTCGGGAACTTTAGCCCGCAGTCCAAAACAAATATCTTCTCATCCACCTCGGCAATATACATATTCTTGCCGGTTTCCCCCAAGCCGCCTAAAGCGCAAAACTTAATAACACTCATCTTATCACCTGTTAAAATTCCTCAAATATTCTTCTTCTTCTTTTTCTTTTTGACGATTTTCCCCGCCCGCGACCCGCGTCAACTTTTCGTAAATATCGGGATAGCGACGGGAAATATTCTGCGGTTTAAAATTCTCGTTCAGCCAGGCGAGCGTCGTCAGACCGGTATTAATCAACTCGCCTTTTTGGTTATAGATCTCGTACGCGAAGACCAAACGGACGCCGGTCACGGCAACGAGCTCGGTCATGAGTTCCAATTCGTCGCCGTAATACGCCGGGCGGTGATACTTCACGTTTAGCTCGACCAAGGCCTGGGAAAGGCCGCGCTTCTCGATTTCGTGAAACGGCATCCCGAGGGTTTTGCAGAAATCCGTCCGCCCGCACTCGTACCACACCGGGTAGACCGAGTGATGGATAACCCCCATTTGATCGGTTTCCTGATACCGGGGAATTATTTTGGTCTTAACGCGCATGCTCCGCCTCCGCTGTTGATTATATATATAACAAGTATACCATTTTTTCCGAAAAAAATCAGCAAAAATGAAAAAAACTTACCGGCAAAAAAAACAGAGTTAACGAATAACCCTGTCTTTAGCGCGCCGCTTTTATTTCACCTCGAAACTAGAACAAAAAGTCTGATCCGGATGCAAGGCGCGGGAACCGTCGATTTTAATCTCCTTGGCGTAGCATATCCGGTGCGAATTATACTTGCAATTGACCGCCTCGCAGTAAACCGGCATTTGATAATTAATTTCCCCGATGCTGCCGATTTCCATAAGGTAAGAGTCGTCCCTTTTGTCCGGGACATCGCGGGAATAACTTTGGCACCGGGTTTCTTCCTCGGCGAGCGCGGTCGCGCCCTTGACGATAATGCTCGCGCGCGTGCAATGACGCTCCCGGTAAAAGACGCAGGTTTTAACCCCGCATTTTAATCTTGGCATTGGTAACCTCCTGTTTTTGATTTTTATAGGGATAGCGGATGAGTATTTTTAAAAGCCGTCTAAAGTTAAACGGGACGAGCGGGTAAAGGTAAGGCTTCCCGACGCTTCTCAAGCGGGAGAGATAAACAAACCAAATTATTGCGGAGACGATTAGCCCCCAATACCCGAAAAGAAAAGTCGCAGCGATAAAAAAAATCTTCGAGATCTTATTGGCGAGCCCCAGCTCGTAACTTGGCGTCGCGTAAGTCCCGACGGCGCTAAGGGCGACGACGAGCACCGTCTGGATGGAAAAGAGACCGACGGCGACGGCGATATCGCCGAGTAGGATTCCCGCGATCAAGCCCATCGCCGTCGAGAGCGCGGTCGGCGTGTGAATCGAAGCCATCCGTAAAAACTCGACCCCCACCTCGGCTATCGCCACCTGCAGGTAGATATTGACGGCGCCGGCCGCGGGAACGAAAAGCGCCGCGATGCCTTTAAGCGCCCCGACGTCCAACAACGCGAGCCATACCGGGGTCAAAAATAGCGAAATCAAAATCCCGAAATAGCGGACGGCGCGCAGATAGGTCCCCGATAGGGGCGTCTGCCGGTATTCCTCGGTGTGCTGGAGATGATCGGCGAAAGTCGCGGGGGCGAGAATCACGCTCGGCGAGGTGTCGACAAAGAGCGCGAACATCCCCTGGTAGAGATGAACGGCGACGGTATCCGCCCGCTCGGTATAACGGACAAGGGGATAGGGGTTAAAACGCTGACGAACGATGAGTTCCTCAAGCGCCTTGTCCGCCATAATCAGATGGTCGACCTTGATTTTTTCGAGCTCGCCGCGAATTTTATTCAAAATGGCCTCCGGGCACAGGCCGACGATATAACTTAAACAAACCGCGGCCGGGTTGGCCGCGCCGACGGTAAAAAGCTCGTTGCGCAGGCGCATGTCTTTAACCCGGCGGCGCAGGAGGGCGATATTGGTATGAAAGTTTTCCGTAAACCCGTCATGGGCGCCGCGAATAACCTTCTCCATATCCGGCTCGTCGATCGAGCGGTTCGGGTAACTGCGAACGTCGACCGATAGCGCCCGGTCTTCGCCCTCAAACACCATTACCAGCATCCCGTTAAGGAAGTCGAGATACAACTCTTCCTCGCTTTCAATAACCGCGACGGAATGATGCGAGAGGTTATCCAGCACGAGTTCGAAAGAATACTCCCGTTCCCGGGGAATCGCCAGAATGCTTTCGATTATCTTTATCGCCTGCATTCCGTCGGCGAGTCCGGAAAGATAATAGATGTTGATTTGCCGGGGGAAAACCTTGATTTCTCGTTTCTCGACGTCATAGGAAGAGCCGATGCCAAGTTTCTTCTCAAAATCCGATACAAAACCCGCGAAATCGTCCGTGTTCATCATCTATCCCTTCGGGCGGAAAATAAGGGCGATAAAGAAGGCGAAGATGATCGAGGCGGCTATCCCGGCCGCCGTGAGATTAAAAACGCCGGTCAGGATGCCGATATAACCCACCTCTTGCGATTTTTCCAGGGCGGCGTGGACGAGCGAGTGTCCGAAGGAAGAAATCGGGATCGTCGCCCCGGCTCCCGCCTTTTCCACAAGCTTATCGTATAGGCCGAACGTGTCGAACATCGCCCCCAGTCCGACAAAAAGCGACGTGATATAAATAGGCGCGAGTTTAATAACGTCGAGAATAATTTGCCCGAGCGCGCAAATCGCGCCGCCGACCAAAAAGGCCATTAAATAAATCATCTAGATACCGCTCCTTTCGATCACCGCGGCGTGGGCGACGCCGGGAATCGTTTCTTTTTGGGCGACGATAATCGGGTTGAGAAGCGCCCCGGTCGCCACCACCAATATTCTTTTATATGTTTTGTCCCGCAACTTGGCAAGCAAATACCCGTAGGTAACCGCGGCGCAGCAGCCGCATCCCGAGCCGCCCGCGAAAACTTGTTGTTTCTCGCGGTCATAAAGCATGAGTCCGCAATCATGATATCGTTCGGAGATATCGATCCCGACCTCGCCGAACATCCTTACGAGCATGTCCTTCCCGTAATACGAAAGGTCACCGGTAACGATCAAGTCGTAATCTTCCGGCTTGGTATTAAAATCCTTGAAGTGAGCGTCGATTGTGTCAAACGCCGCCGGAGCCATCGCCCGGCCCAAATCCAGAGGGTCCTTCAGCTTCGCGTCGATAACCTTCCCGATCGTGACCCCCGTAAGTTTAATATCGGTCGGCGAGTTTTTGAGCAGAACGACGCCAGCCGCCGTCGCGGTGAATGTTAAAGTGTCGGGCTTTTGCCCGCCGTATTCCGTCGGATAGCGGAATTGTCGTTCGGATGTCGCGTTATGCGACGAGGTCCCGGCCAAAACGCTGTTAAAGGCCCCGCCCGCGATCATCCCGGCGCCGATAATAATCCCCTCGACGCTCGTGCTGCAGGCGCCGAATATCCCTAGATAGGGTATATCGTATTCGCGCATTACGTAGCTTTGAATAACGATTTGATTGTTTAAATCGCCGCCGATGAAGCAATCGACCTCGCCGCTGCCGATATTGTTTTTTACGAGGCACTGTTCGACCGCGTCGCGCAACAATCTCATCTCCGCCTTCTCCCATGTTTTCATCCCGCAATAAAGATCGTCGTAACCCCGGTCAAAGTAAGCGCCCAACGGTCCGAGTTTTTCTTTCGGCCCGGCGGCGACCGCCGCCTCGCCGACGTAGACATTATCGAACGCGATGCTTTGTTTGCCGAGTCTCATCGTTATATCCTCAATAGAAAGCGGATTGTCCCGAATATGAACGCGCTAATAACGCCGACGACGATCACACTTCCCGCCACTTTAAACATGTTCGTAAAGACGCCGAGAATAATGCCTTCGCTTTTTGATTCCAGCGCGGCGCTCGTCATTGAGTTCGCGAAACCGGTTATCGGGATAATCGTCCCCGCCCCGGCAAACTGGCCGATTTTATCGTAAATCCCCAAGCCCGTTAAGAGCGATCCCAAAAAGACCATAATCGCGACGCCGACGCTATTCGCCAGCTCATTATCGAGCTCGAATTGTTTCTTCAAAATATCGATAATGATCTGGGCGAGTAAACAGATCATCCCGCCGACAAAAAAAGCCTTCGCCGTGTTGAAAAGGACCTTGCGCTTCGGCTTGGTTTCTTGTTTTGCTTTTTCGATCGCTTCTTTCTTTACATTATTCATTCCAAACACTCCTTTATTGCTATTGTTTGATTTTTTCCCCCGTTTATACAAAAAAAACTACCGCTTAGCGGCAGTTTTTCTTCGTTTTCTTTGCCTCGCGCGCAAAATTATTTGAATGATTACGGTCGGCGCGACGGCGAAAACATACACCCGCAAAACCTGCGTTTTCGTGAGCGGATAGGTCGCGAAAATTTTTTGAAAATACGGAACGAACAGGACGAGATTGATTAATATCATCCCCACGATAAACGAGAAAATCAACGCCCGGTTCCCCACCCGACCCCGGAAGAGGATTTTGTTTCCGCGACAGTTAAAACCGTGAAATAGTCGGGCCATGCAAAGCGTCCCGAAAACGCAAGTTCGCGCGGTGAAACGGTCGACGGCGAGCCCGGTATAATAAGCGAGAACGGTAAAGACGCCGATCAAAAGCCCCTCGAACATGATAATCTTCATCACCCGCGGGGAAAGGAGCGATTCCTTGACGTTTCGGGGCGGCCGCCCCATCAAGTCGTCATCGTTTTCCTCCATGCCGATGGCGATCGCCGGGAGGCTGTCGGTCAAAAGATTAATGAAAAGCAGGTGAACCGGGGCGAAGGGCACGGGAAGCGACAGCAAGCTCGTGTAAACGACGGTTAACAGTCCGGCCGCGTTTCCCGAAAGCAAAAACATTATCGCGTTTTGGATATTGTTATAAATCTTTCGCCCGTTCCGAACCGCCTTCACTATCGTGTAATAATTATCGTCGGTTAGGATAATCGCCGCCGCGTCCTTCGAGACCTCCGTGCCGCTTTTCCCCATCGCGATGCCAATATCCGCTTTCCTAATCGCCGGGGCGTCGTTGACGCCGTCGCCGACAAAGGCGACGACCGCGCCCAGCTCCTGCCAAGCCGACACGATCCGGATCTTATGCTCGGGCGAAACACGGGCGTAGACCGCGGTCGCGGCGATTTTCTCCCTTAATTCCGCATCCGCCATTTTATCAAGCTCTGCTCCGGTGATCACGGAATTGCCGCCGGCGGAGATTCCGAGCGCCGAAGCGATCGAGAGCGCCGTGTTTTGGTGATCGCCGGTAATCATCACCGGCTTGATGCCGGCCGCGATCGCTTCCTGGATCGCCGGCCTCGCTTCCTTCCGCGGCGGGTCGATAATCGCAAGCATCCCGAGGAAGGTAAGACCGCTCTCATCGGAAAATGTAATTTGCGCGTCTCCCGCCCGCGCCTCAAACACGCGGTAAGCGAAACCGATCGTCCGGTAGCCCTCGCCCGCGAGCCGGCGGTTTTGAATTTTCAGGTCGTATCGGTCGCCGGCGCCAAGGCGACGGATCCTGCCGTTAATATATAAATTCTCGCACTTCTCAAGGAGAATATCCACCCCGCCCTTTGAAAATATTAAGAGTTCGCCGCCGACGCGGTTCAGGGTGCTCATCATCTTCCGCCGGGAATCAAAAGGTATCGCCGACAGGCGCGGGTGTTTCTCGTACTCCCGGTAAACGTTGATCCCCAAACTTTTTACGTAATCAAGAAGCGCGTACTCGGTGGCGTTGGCGTTTTCGCGGGAGAGAAAAACCGAGTCGTTGCATAAGAGCGAGCAAAGAAGCAAAAGCCGCGCGCCTTTCTCTCTCTGGTTCAAACTGGCGGCGGGAACGGTCTTCCCCGCGAGATTCGCGCGATGAACTGCCATCCGGTTTTGCGTCAATGTCCCGGTCTTATCAGAACAAATCACGTTCACGCAGCCCAGGCCCTCCACCGCTTTTAATTCCTTGACGATCGCGTTTTCCGCGGCCATTTTTTGCGTTCCAATCGCGAGAACAATCGTGACAATCGAGCTTAAGGCCTCGGGAATCGCCGCGACCGCGAGCGCGACCGCAAACATCAAAGCGTCGACTAACGCGACGCGCCGGTAAAGCGAGAGGCCAAAAATCACCGCGCAAATTATGATAATCCATACCGCGAGCCGGCGGCTGAATTCGTCCAGGGAAATTTGGAGCGGCGTTTTATGACTCTCGGCCGCCTCAAGCATTTTCGCGATTTTCCCGAGTTCCGTTTCCATGCCCGTGCCGGTAACGACCATCAAACCTTTTCCGGCGGTGACGAGCGAGCCGGAGAAAAGCATGTTTTTCTGATCCGCAAGCGGAGTGTCCGCTTTTTCGATCGTTTTCGAATTTTTTTCCACGGCGAGAGACTCGCCGGTAAGCGAGCTTTCGTTCACCTCGAGAGCCTCGCTGTAAAGAACGCGACCGTCCGCGCAGATGACGTCTCCAGCCCGAACGACGACGATATCGCCGGGCGTGATTTCCGCCGACGGGATATCGTATTCCTTGCCGCCCCGGACGACGCGGGCCGACGGCGCCGAGAGACTGCGCAGGCTCTTGAGCGATTTCTCCGCTTTGATGTGCTGGTAGCTGCCCAGGACGGCGTTTAGGGTGATAACGAAAAAGATTACGATCGTGCTTTCGATTTCCCCCGTGAAAAGCGAGAGTATCGCCGCGAAAATTAAAATTATAACGAGCAGATCTTTAAACTGCTCAAAAAAAACACGGGCCCGCGATTTCGTCTCCTTTTCCCGGATGATATTAAGCCCGTATTTTTTCCTGTTTTCGACCGCCCGTTCCGGCGATAGGCCGTCGTAACCGACGCCGAAATGGGCGAGAACCTGCTCTTTGGCAAGGTTTGAAAAGCGGATCATGAATCCCCCTTTGGAAAAAGGCTTTTAATATTATTAATACTAAAAGCCCGGCGGTTCTAGTATGTCGCCAGAACTGTTTGTCTGGTGACATATTATATATATTAAGAAAGGAGGCGATTTATACCTGGATGCCGGTCCCGAGCAAATACTTTCGCATTTTCTCAAGCGCCCGCGACTCGGCCCGCGAAATATTGCTTTGCGAGGCGTTTTTCATTTTCGCGACTTCCGCCTGCGTGTGGTTTTTAAAATAACGCAGGAAGATTATTTCGCGGTCTTCGGCGGGAAGGCTCGCGACCGCTT
>Ga0208823_1000304_pt1 | contig 42451 bp, 34 predicted proteins | sample AD_UKC075_MetaG_FD_184440 | JGI IMG/M metagenome (GOLD analysis project Ga0208823, IMG submission 184440) | Active sludge microbial communities of municipal wastewater-treating anaerobic digesters from USA - AD_UKC075_MetaG (SPAdes) (version 2) | ecosystem: Engineered > Bioreactor > Anaerobic >...
AGCTATCGCATAGAGTGACAGATAGCAACTTAATATGTGTGAAGCAAAAGAAGGAATTCAAAAAAGCTGTGAAAGGGACCAAAAGCAAAAAAGTTGTTGTAAACAAAACGCAGATTAGACGCGGTGTATACAGTGTACAAGTAGTCGATAAGCATATAGATGATTTCAAGGTTTGGTTGCGACGATTTAGAGGAGTGGCTACCAAATACTTGCAGAGCTATCTGATGTGGTTTGTAATCACACATAAATACTTGACAAGTGAGATTGAATCAGACATTGGTAGGCTTTTAAATCTCGCATCCTCGGACAGATGGGCGTGGGATGAGTATTGGCGGCTGGTGAATACGAAATATAGATAAACTACTTCAAGTAAAACAATGATTTGTTTCTAGACCCTTTTCGATTCCTTTCACAATTACAATAATTTTTTTGGTTCTATAACGTTTATTGTGTAATAAAATTTTAGATTATTACAAAAAATAACTATTTTTTTATTATTTAGGTTGATTTTTTTACCACAAAGGGCACCAAGTTATTACACAAAGTCCACAAAGTGCCATTTGTAGCTTTTTTAATTCCATCCTTCTCTGCGTTCTTTGTGCATTCTTTGAGAACTTTGTGGTTAATATTTGATTATCCTATAACAAATAAACCAATATTAACAAATTTTTTATAAAATCACTCTTTTTTAATTTTTACCTATACAAAACGTTATAGAACTTTTTTTTAGTCTTTATTCAAATAAAAATGGATAGGAAATTTAGCTTTGTAAAAATTGCGCTTCGTAAACGCGATTTGTGAACAGAGCTACATAAAAATATCCTTTGTTTTACTTTACGTATTTTATAGTATAATTAAATAATTTGACGCGGTGTATACAGTGTACAAGTAGTCGATAAGCATATAGATGATTTCAAGGTTTGGTTGCGACGATTTAGAGGAGTGGCTACCAAATACTTGCAGAGCTATCTGATGTGGTTTGTAATCACACATAAATACTTAACAAGTGAGATAGAATCTGACATTGGTCGGCTTTTAAACCTTGCATCCTCGGACAGATGGGCGTGGGATGAGTATTGGCGGCTGGTGAATACGAAATATAGATAAACTACTTCAAGTAAAACAATGATTTGTTTTGTAATCTTTAACAAACTCTCTTTTTTAAATTTTTACATACTATTAAAAAGTTAAATATAAAGAAACTCTACATTACTTAATGCTTTGGAGAGCATAGATGCATTTATGTTAATATATATATTAATATCTTTGATTGGAATATTTGACAAACGATCATTTCTATTAATTTATCAATAATGTTTATGATATTAAAAATTATATCCACTTTTAAATGAAAATTTTTCTTAATTTTTATCTTACTTGTTTATGAATAATTATTAATTTTAAAGAGAGATTAAAAAAAATTAAATTTTAAAATAAATATTTTTCAATATTTTTGCAGATAAAATAAATTTTATTTTTATCAGTTATTATTTAAAAATTATCTAATGCATAAGTTATTTTGTTTTATCTTTACTTTTTTACCTATATTTATTTTTTCACAAGAAATATTAAATAAACCATATGTTTTGGAATATTTCAATGGTACTGAATTACCATATTATATAATGCCATCTAAAAAAATTCCTGTAAATAGTAAATGGGATTATTATTTAAACATTGATAGTACGTATTTTGTGTCTTCGAATCAATTATCAAAATATTCACATAATATCGCTAGTGATTTTCAAATATATTATCAAGAGCAAATAGTTAGTGGTGAAAAACAAATTATATTTTTTGTATGTCCATTTCGCAAGGTATCTGATACACTTATAGAAGTTTTATTTACCTGGGAGATAAAAACTATTGTGTCACCATATACTGAAGATTTAATTACTCAAAAAAGAGCTTATACAAATGAGTCAGTTTTATCCAAAGGCAAATGGATTAAACTCAGTACTACTCACAAGGGATTTCACTGTATTAATTATGAGAATTTACTATCATGGGGGCTAATATCATCTTCAATACCATCTGATCAATTAAGAGTTTTTTGTAACGGTAGTAGAATGTTGCCTGAAGCTAACAATGATTTTAGATATGATGATTTGCACGAAATCTCAATAGAAGTATATGATGGTGGTGATGGTATGTTTGGTCCAGGTGATTATGCTATATTTTATGTAGAAGCACCTATATATTGGGATTTTGACCATGGTAATAATAGGTATGTACATTCGAGAAATTTGTATAGTGAAAAGAACTTCGTTTTTGTAACTATAAGTAACGAAGGTGTAGCACAACGTATCAATTTAGCTAATACTCCTATTGATAATGAAGATATCAATGTCACTACTTTTATGGATTATGCTCTTTCAGAAAAAGAATTATACAATTTCAATAAAAGTGGTAAACTATGGGTGGGCGATAAATTTGATTTCACACTTATGTATAATTATAATTTTTCTTTTCCAAACATTATAGCTGATTCAAATGTTTATATACGTACCATTGTTTATGGTAGATCAGAATTTCCTTCATCATTTAGACTCACTTATAATAATTACAATTATAATATACCTATATCTACTATACATGGATATTTAGATGATTATGCTAAAAAGGGAGAGGCTAATATCATATATAAATCATCGACACCAGATATTAATATAACTTTGAGATATCAAAAGGGTAGCAATAATAGTGCTGTAGGATGGCTCGATTACATCGAAGTGTTAGCTTGGCGTGAGTTAAAGTTTTATGGTAATCAAATGAGCTTTAGTCATCCATTTTTACCAAAAAATAAAATTGCTAAATACCAAATATCTAATACTCCTAATACTATTTCTGTTTATGATATTAGTACGCCTGAGCATCCTTCAAAAATTTCTGGTTTACATAATGCAAATGTTTTTCAGTTTACTGACAGTACTAATAAATTAAAAGAATATATAGCTATTAATGGTAACTATTACACACCAAATTATGAAGGAATAGTAGAAAATCAAAATCTACATGGTTTATCTCAAGTAGATTACATCATTATAGCTCCTGATAAATTTTATCCAATGGCAAAAAAAATAGGTGATTTACATAAGTATGAAGAAGAGCTTAGCTATATCATTGTATCACCTGATAAAATTTATAATGAATTTAGTAGTGGCAAGCAAGATATTTCGGCTATTAGAGATTTTATCAAAATGTTTTATGATAGGGCCATTAATGAAGATGAAAAACCTAAATATGTTTTGTTATTTGGTGATGCTTCTTATGATTATTTGAATAGAATTAAAAATAATACTAATCTAATACCAACATTTCAATCTCTTGCATCAGTTAGTCCCACAGCTAGTTATGCGTCTGATGATTTTTTTGCCTTATTAGATGATGGCGAAGGGTATGATTGCTATGGAGCTTTGGATGTAGCAGTAGGTAGATTTCCTGTAAATACAGAAAATGAAGCATGGGCAATGGTAGAAAAAATAGAAAGATATTACAAAAAACAAGGAGCTAATACAGGCATCACTATTTGCGATGATGCTGAATGCTTGGTACCGCAATTAGGTGACTGGAGAAATCGAGTAGTCTTAATAGCTGATGACGAAGATGGAAATACATACATTAATCAAGCTGAAAATATAGCCAATATAATAGAGACTAAAGCACCTCAATTGAATATTCAAAAAATATATTTAGATGCTTACCCACAAATATCTACACCCGCTGGCCAGCGAGCGCCAGAAGTAAATAGTGCTATTAATGATGCTATGAATAATGGTATGCTATTATTTAATTATATAGGTCATGGAGGCGAAGAAGGGTTAGCTCATGAAAGAATTGTGCAGATATCTGATATATTATCGTGGCATAATGCGTGTGCTATGCCACTAGTGGTAACAGCTACTTGTGAATTTAGCAGATTCGATGATCCTGAACGTACATCAGCGGGTGAATATGTAATCTTAAATCCTAAAGGTGGAGCTGTAACTATGATGACTACTTCTAGAATAGCATATAGCTCTTATAATGCTGTATTAAATAATGCATTAATAGATACTCTGATGGATTTTGTTAATAGTGATAGACCAGCATTTGGTGATTTATTTAAAATAGCTAAAAATTCTGCTAACAATGCTGTTCCTTTACGTAATTTTGTCCTATTGGGTGATCCTGCCGCTAGAATTACTCTCCCTTATAATAAAATTATTATTGATACTATCAATAATAATTCCATATCTGCCATTGATACTTTATCAGCTTTTGAATTTGTTACAATAAAAGGACATATTGAAGATTTTCAAGCAGATGTTGTTAATAATTTTAATGGTACTATTTATGTTACAATGTATGACAAAAAACAAACACTTTCGACATTAGGAACTGACATCAGTAGCTTTCCAACAACTTTCGAATCTTTTACCAATATTGTATATAAAGGTTCTGCTACTGTAAAAAATGGTGAATTTAAGATCGATTTTTTTATGCCTATAGATATACAATATGATTTTGATAAAGGAAGATTGACACTTTATGCAGAGAATGGCATGGAAGATGCAAGCGGATATACTCATGATTTTTTAATTGGTGGTACTGCTATTCCTATAGCAGATAATGAAGGTCCAGAAATTAATTTATTTTTGAATTCGATTAATTTTCGTAATGGTGATATAGTAGACGAAAATCCAACGATACTAGCATTAATTAGTGATGAGCATGGTATCAATCTGACTGGTCAAGCCATTGGACATGATTTAGTAGCTTGGATAGATTATGATTACAAAGATCCATATATTCTTAATCCTTATTTTCGCTATTTTTTGGATTCTTATAAAGAAGGTTATTTGATTTTCCCATTACACGATCTCTCTGCTGGATACCACTCTCTTACATTAAAAGCTTGGGATGTTTTTAATAATTCTTCTGAAGCCACGGTAACTTTTCAAGTTATACCTAAGCATAATTTAACTATCAATACTGTAATTCCATATCCTAATCCTATGACTACGAGCACCACATTTTTTATTCAGCACAATCAGGCATGTTGTGATAATAAAATAATAATAGAAATTTATGATCTTTTAGGTAAAAAAATAGCAAAATTATATGATGAGAGTTATAATGAATCATATGCTAATACAGAGATATATTGGGATGGCAAGTCAATTCATGGTAATACTGTAACTCCTGGTACTTATGTTTACAAAGCTTGGTTAGAAAATGACAATGGTACATCTGCATTATCTTCTGGAAAAATTTTAATATTACCTGAAAAATAAAAATATATAATAAAATTAAAAAATTTACGTAATTTTGTAATCAAATTGCTAGTAAAATAATATGCGAAAAATTGAAATTAGTTTTTTAACATTAATATGCTTTTTTAATATATCAGTATTAAAATCACAAAGCTATCCTGACATATTAGGACAAGAAGGTGATAGATTAAATACTATTACTACCGCTGTACCATTTTTATTAATAGCTCCTGATGCTAGAGCTGGATCTATGGGAGAGGTTGGTGCAGCTACTACTCCAGATATTAACTCCATGCATTGGAATCCTGCTAAATATATTTTTATTGATGGGGATTATGGTGTTACTATTTCATATACGCCTTGGATGCGAAAGCTTATTCATGATATTAATTTAGCTTATGTGAGTGGGTATTATAAGTTTGATAAACAGCAGGCTATTGCAGCTTCGCTTAGATATTTTACTCTAGGTGAAATCCAGTTTACTGGTATGACTCCTGATGAAAATTTAGGTACTTTTTCTCCTACTGAGTTTGCTATTGATGTTGCTTATAATAGATTATTTGGTGATAATTTTTCTTTTGCTATTGCTCTTAGATATATTTATTCTAATCTCTCGGGGGGTGCTACTGTGGGGACAGGACATGCTGAAACTAAACCAGGACAATCTGTCGCAGGCGATATTGCGATCTTTTACAAAAATGACTTTAAAATAAATAAGCAAGATGCTCGTATAGCTTTTGGTATGGATATATCTAATATTGGTGCTAAAATTACTTATAGCGAAATAGGCTATAGAGCTTTTTTGCCTACCAACCTACGTATTGGACCTAGTTTCACTTATAATATTGATGATTTTAATGCCATTACAGTTGCTTTTGATTTGAATAAATTATTGGTGCCCACTCCGCCTTATTATGCCTACGATTCTATCAATGAAGAGTATGTAATAGCTAAAGGTAAGGATCCTCATAGAAGTGTAGTAGATGCAATATTTAGCTCTTTTTGGGATGCCCCTGATGGTTTCAAGGAAGAATTACACGAAGTTATTTTTTGTGGAGGTGTAGAATATAATTATGCTGAACAATTTTTTGTAAGAGCAGGATATTTCAATGAACATAAAACAAAAGGAAATCGTAAATTTGCTACATTTGGTGTAGGTGTTAGATATAATATTTTCGATTTGAGCTTCTCTTATTTAGTACCATTCGAGCAGCATCATCCATTAGAAAATGTGTTACGCTTCACAATGAGTTTTAATTTTTTTAAACCACAAAACAAACCTAAATAGTGGATAAAATCTATAGAATAGGTATAGGATATGATATTCATCGATTAGTTAAAAATAAAAAATTAATTTTAGGTGGCGTAGAGATTTATTATAAATATGGATGTAGAGCGCATAGTGATGGTGATGTTTTGATACATGCTATTATAGATGCTATGCTAGGAGCTATAAATCTAGGAGATATTGGCTCTCATTTTCCTGATAATGATCCAGCGTATAAAGATATTGCTTCTGTTGAATTACTTAAAAAAACAATCGAAATTTGCGAACCTTATAATTACAAAATTTCAAATATTGATAGTATTATTATCTTAGAAAAACCAAAATTAGCACCATATATAGAAATGATTCAAAAAAATCTATGCAATATTTTAAATATTTCAAAAGACAAATTATCTATTAAAGCTAAAACAAATGAAAAATTAGATAGTATAGGTAGAGGTAAATCTATTGCAGCTTATTGCATTGTATTGTTAGAAAAGATATAATGATGTTATGCAAAAATAAATCTAGCATCCTACAATCTAATAAGCTTTTTAAATCTTTAGTGATTACTCATCTTTTCCTTACTTACTTCATATCAACTTATCTCCTACCGCTAGATGTTTTTATTTCTCATTGATTCTTTAATATTGGAATTTATTTACGTAGTTTAATTATGATATTTTTTGATTAGTTAATTTTTAATAATAATATATTATTTAATATTAATGTATTATATTTGTAAAAAAATATTATTTGTATTATGAAAAAAATTAATCAATTATTTTGTATTTTAATGATATTTATAATAAAATTTTCAATATTAAATGCACAACAAATAATTATTAGCACAGAAATAATAGAAGAAAATGGTAAAAATTTTTATATTCATACTGTAGAAGCAGGACAAACTGTTTATTCAATTGCTAAAGCTTATAATGTCAGCTTAGACGACGTATATAAACATAATGAGTGGGCAAAAGAAAAAATAAAACCAGGAGAAAAACTAAAAATACCAATTATTAAAACTGAAACTACACCAAAAGCAGTTCAATATGATACTGTTTTTCATATTGTTAAACCTAAAGAAACTCTTTATAGTATTAGCAAAGAATATAATGTAGATATAGAAGATCTACGCGATTGGAACAAAGAAATTTTAGCATCTGGAGTACTAAAAGTAAATGATAAAATCATTGTAGGTTTTACTGAAAAAAAACTAACCATCCCTGATGATATACAACAAATCTCAAAAGATGTTTCTACTAATATCATTAACTATAAAGTAAAAGAAGGTGAAACTTTATATTATATCGCTAAACAATTTAATACTTCTATCGATAGCATAGTTAAATGGAATAAACTACCTTCGCATTTTGTTAAATCTGGGCAAATTTTAACATTAAAATTGCCTATAGAAGATCTAAATGAAAAAAAATGTAAAAAAGGACATCTACCTGATAAAGTAAAAATAATAGCTTTTGTACCAGCTATAGATGAAGTAACGTCAGAAATGGAAATGTCAAGTACTAATATTGCTATAAATTATTTGGAAGGATATGAATTTTTACAATTTTATGAAGCTTTATTATTGCTACAAAATTTGCCAATTGATTATGTTACAACTTTTGAAATAATACCAGTAGCACAAGTAAAAAACAAAAAAGAATTTGAAAAAAATCTAGCTAAAGTAAATTGGCAAGATGTAGATATAGTACTTGGACCTTTAGATGATCAGTTTTTATCTTATACATTGCCATTTATTTCTGATAAATTTCTGTGGTTGCATTACTTGCAAAAGGTAGATGTAGACAATGCCATTCCAGAGGTTCAATTTTTATCTAATATCACTGAAGAGATGAAAAGAATAGCTGAATATATTACTAATAATGTAAAGAGAGAAGCCCCAATATATATTTTTCATACGGCAGATACTATTGAGAAATATAATGCTAGATTGTTGAAACAATTGTTAAATAAAAATGGGTTCAATAATGTTAATTTTTCAAATACCATCTCTTCACTCCCATCAGGACTTAGAGATCAAACAGTAGTAGTAGCACTCACTTTAGATGAACCTACAGCTGGTAATATTATTAGACATTTAGGTACTTCGATTAAAGATTTGAGCCTTTTAGAATTCTTTTGTCCATCGTCATGGCTTTATTTTGATAATCTTGATTTTTATTTTTTTAATAAAATTTCTCCTTATTTATTTTTTAATAATTGTTATTTAGATAGAAAAAATAAAGAAATTGCAAACTTTGTTAATGAATTTATAAACTCATACAATACATTCCCTTCTATTTATGCTATTTATGCTTATGAAACTATGAATTTTTTAAATGAACTTATAGGTGAATATGGAGATAATTACAAAAATTGTTTAACTTCTTATGATTATCGAGGGACTATCTGCAATTGCAAATTTGTAAAAAATGGTAATGCTTTTGCCAATAATGCAGTTAAAATTGGCAAAATGAAGGATTATAAAATAGAAATCATATATTGATGAAATAATAAAAAGGTAATTAACGTATAACCTATAACTATTAATAGTAAAATACTAATATTTGACCAATAATTTCATATATTTATAATTATGAAATTCGAAGAATATAATTTACAAAAACGAATTAGCCAAGGTGAAGGTCAGCATTTAGACTTTAAATTTGCTATTAATGATAGTAAAAAAATTGCTCGGTCTATGTCTGCCTTTGCTAATGCAGATGGTGGTATATTATTAATTGGTGTCAAAGATAATGGGAAAATCGTAGGTATTAAAAGTGAAGAAGAATATTATATGATAGAAACTGCAGCTATGCTATATTGTAAACCATCTATTAAATATGATGTTATCAAGCATGATATAGAAGATAAAGAGGTGCTAGAAGTAATCGTTTATTATTCGTCCGATGAACTTATTTATGCTCCTGACGAGCATAATAATTGGTGTATATACATTAGAAAAAATGACAAAAATTACGTAGCTAGTTCTATATATGAAGATGTATGGTTAGCACGACATAATAATGAAATTGTAAAAATAGATGATATTGATAATTTTAGAAAAAATATTACTAAATTTTCTTTAAAAAAAATTTTTACATTTAAAGAATTTCAAAAATACTTTAAACTAAATTACAAGGACAGCTATTCTTTATTGATGAAATTGATTTTATTAGGTTGGGTAGATTTCTTTTTTGATGATGAAGGCGAAAAATATCAATTTATTTAGTAACAAATAATCAAATTTTACTAATATTTTTATATGATATTTATCTTTTTTATAAATTTACTTAATTTTAATTATTAATTTTGCTAAAATAAAAAATCAAGTAATGAAGCAAAAAATATTAGAAGCACTCAGATCAGTAATAGATCCTGATTTGCAGAAAGACATAGTAACGTTAGGGATGGTGCAAGACTTAGATGTAAAAGAAGGGAAAGTTAGTTTGTCATTAATATTAACTACGCCTGCATGTCCTTTAAAAAAATATTTCGAAACGCAAATCATTGAAAAAATTAAATCTATTATACCAGATGCAGAAGTGAATGTAAACATCTCATCTAAAACTACTACTGTTAGATCAGAATCAATAATGGGAAATATTAAAAATATCGTAGCAGTGGTCTCTGGCAAAGGTGGCGTAGGTAAATCTACAATAGCAGTAAATCTAGCAGTAGGCTTAGCTCAAAAAGGAGCAAAAACAGCATTCATGGATGCTGATATACATGGCCCGAGCGCTCCATTAATGTTTGGTTTAGAAAATATACAACCTCAAATAATAGATAAAGATCATAAACAAATAATCACACCATTAGAGAAATATGGAACTAAAATAATGAGTATGGGGTTTTTCATAGATCCTGACAAAGCTCTTATATGGCGTGGCCCTATGATAGGTTCTGCTTTTAAACAAATAATGGAAGATACAGATTGGGGAGAATTAGATTATTTGGTAATAGATACACCTCCTGGTACTGGTGATATCCATTTAACAATTGTGCAAAATTATAGCCTTACAGGTGTAGTAATAGTAACAACGCCACAAAAAATTGCAATTAATGATGCTGTGAAAGCTATTAATATGTTTAAAGATCCTAATATTAATGTGCCTGTTTTAGGAATTGTAGAGAATATGTCTTATTTCATACCGCCTGATGCTCCAGATAAAAAATATAATATTTTTTCGGGTAGTGGTTCTATCGAAGAAATATCAAAAATGTATAATATACAAATACTCGGACAGATCCCTATAGATCCTCAAGTGTGTGATGAGGCAGACAAGGGTAGACCAGCTATATTAGATCAAAATACTAACTATGGACGAGAATTAGAAAAGATGGTTGATAACACTGTACGCGCTATCGCTATACGCAATGCTTCGCTACCCAAAACAAAAATCGTAGAAATAAAATATCATTAAAAAAAAATAAAATGGAATACGAAGAAATTAAAAAAAGAGTTATACATCTTTTAGATCAGATACGCCCATATTTGCAAAATGACGGCGGTGATATGGAGTTTATAGAGTTAACAACGGACTATATAGTAAAATTAAAATTGAAAGGTGCTTGCCATGCATGTCCGATGGCCATGATAACTCTGAAAGAAGGAATCGAAGAAACTCTAAAAACTTATATTCCAGAAATCAAAGAAGTAGTGAATGTAATAGATTAACACATCAGGTTGATTTTTTTATTATCTAAAATCATTAATATGTTTTAATGAAGGTTTTATAAATTTTTGTTGCTTAGTTTAGTATTTTTTTATTTCCAAACACCTGTGATTTTATAGCCGCATTTACTACATTTGCCATCATTAATGATACCTACAATAGAGGTATGGTATCCTTGGCGTCTAATCAATAATGAATCGCATTGTGGGCAATAAGTACTATTAGCTTTTTCATCCAAAACATTGCCCGGATATACATATTTCATACCTCTTTTTTTAGCAATTTTAGTAGCTTCTTCAATAGTATTTATTGGTGTAGGTGGGAGATTGGATAATTTGTAAGCTGGAAAAAATCGCGAAAAATGCAATGGAGTTTCTGCACAGCCATTATCTACGAGCCAACTAGCCATATTATCTATCATATTAAGGTCATCAGTGTAAGTAGGAACTATCAAATTAGTTATTTCTAACCAAATGCCACTTTTTTTAAGTGTTTTTATTGTATTTAATACTGGTTGTAGTCTACCACCATTTAGTTTAATATAAATTTTATCATCAAAAGATTTAAGATCTATATTAGCAGCATCTAAATATGGTATTAATTCTGCCAAAGGCTCTGGATTTATATATCCATTGCTCACTAATATAGTTTTTATTCCATAATTTTTAGCCAAAAGTGCCGTTTCATACATATATTCATAAAATACAGTGGGTTCATTGTAAGTAAAAGCTATCGAAGGGATTTTTTGTGCGACTGCAGTTTTTACGATTTGCTGTGGCGTATAATGATATGATCTTATTTCTAATGGTGATGCCTGTGCTATATCCCAATTTTGACAATTCTTACAAGAAAAATTACAACCTGCCGTGCCAAATGATAGTACAGTAGACATTGGTAAAAAGTGATATAAAGGTTTTTTTTCAATAGGATCTATATTTAATGAAACTATTCTACCATAAGATAGGCTATATAATTTGCCATTAATGTTTTTTCTATCTTTACAAATACCCAACTGACCATCTTGAATCACACACTGATTTGGACATAGCAAACATCTAACGGTGCTATCATTAATGTTTTCCCAAAATTTAGCTAATTGTTCGTTTTCATTTATCATTTTATCTATTATATTTTTACTTTCTAATCTATTTAAAAAAGGCATTTGAGACAATAAAATACCACTTATGCCTGTTAATAAGCCTTGCTTTAAAAAACTCCTACGATCCATTTTTTTCAAAAAAATTACCTATTATTATTTACAAATTTAAAAATTTTTTTTATATTTTTTTTAAAAAAAATTGAAGTGAGTAAAAAAATTAATTAAAATAGTTGGTTCTATAACGTTTTATATGGGTAAAGATTAAAAAAAGAGTAATTTGTTAATATTGGTTTATTTATTATAGGACGGTTAAATATCAACCAAAAAGTTCTCAAAGAATGCACAAAAAACACTGAGAAGGATGAAATTAAAAAGGCTACAAATAGCACTTTGTGATAAAAAAATAACTTAAATAATTAAAAAATAGTTATTTTTTTGTAACAATCTATAATTTGATTACCCAAATTATAACCTAAGATATGTTGGATGTGGAGAATTGGAAACTTGAAAACTAATCAGTTGGAAAACTAATGTATGTTTCAATTAACATATGTTATATTCACTAACTCTCTATACCGATACCATGCCCACCTGTCCGAAGATGCGAGGTTGAGCATTCGCCCAGTATTGCTTACAGTCTTGCCTGTGAGGTATTTACCTATCACTACATACCACATAATGTAGTTTTGCAGGTATTTGGTAGCTACGCCCCTAAATTTGAAATATATCCAATTCGTGAATTCACTAGCCTTTTTCTTGACGGTACTTAGGCTATATATACCTCGCTTTTGTCTATGGTTAGTTACTATTTCTTTATGCTTGATTACATTTCTTCTAACCTTTTTGAATGCTTTTTTATTACTGCTACACATGACTCCATCCTTTGGCATCTTAGCCTTCAGAAATTGCTCTATTTGTTCTGAACTTAGCTTTTTGCCATCAAATTTTTTGAATAATAAGTTGCCAGCTCTGTCTGTAGCAGCCAATACGGCTACTTTCTTTGGCTTTTGCTTCCTAGCTCGCTTCAGCTCTTCGGCATTTTTGTATATTCTGCCTTTTTCGGAATAATCCATCAATAGTTCGTCCATCTCTACTACACCGAAAAAATTGATATTATCTTCGAAACTTTGTAAAGCTGCCAATATCTTGTGTCGCCAAGCGAAGCTTGTTGGTAAGCTGATACCAACCTCTTTAGCACAAGCTCTGAGACTTTTGCCTGCTACCATACATCTGATGTAATCAAGCATTTTTTCTTTCTTTTGCAACCTGTAAACAAAAGTTCCAGTGGTAACTCTAAATTGTCTGCCGCAGTCTTTGCAGCGATAGTTTTGCATCCCATTTTGTAAGCCATTTTTAATGATGTGATTGCTACGACAGTCTGGGCATAGTGGTGGGGCACTGAGTATTTTCAGACCTTGATAATCGACTACATCGGCTTCTAATTTTTTCATTAATGAATAAAGGTTGTCTAAGAATTCTTTATTCTCTTCCTTACTCATAGCGAGGTATTTGTTGGTATTCTCTACGATTTTTTTCATAGCCTAAAATTTTTGCAAAAATATAAAAATTATTTAACATATAAACTTGAAAAACTTAAACATTTATTTATCAAATTATTATTGGGATGAGTGGAACTTCGTATAATATCTTCGTACTCTTGTGGTAAAAAAATAACCTATTTGTAACAATCTAAAATTTGATTACCCACAATAAACGTTATAGAATCAAATAGTTTAATTAGAATAAAAAAATCTCGTTTATTAAAAAAATAACAATTATATTTGTCGGAAAAATTTTTATTATATATTATGAATACATTTACCACAAATCTCCAAGATAAGCATAGTTTGAGATGCAATTGTGAAGATTGTTTTATAAATCAGATAGTAAGCAAACACCTAGCGCCTATAATTTGTGACCAACTATTAAAAAGTAAAATGGAGGTCAAATATAGTCAGGGCGATACTTTAGTAGAAGAAGGTGAAAAAATTAATAAATTCCTTTATATAAAAGAAGGACTTATCAAAGTGAGCCAATTGACCGATAAAAAAGAAAATCGTATAATATCTATTGCTCGCCCACATGACAATATTACTTTATTGACGTTTTTTAGTAGCGAAAAATATCTTTATACTATTACAGCCTTAGAGGATACGCTAGCTTGTACATTTCCTTATCGACTTATGTTAGATGTGATAAAATCAGAAAAAGAATTTTCTTATGGTTTTTTGAACATGATTAGTTATGCTTCTAGTAAAGTAATTAATAATTTTATAAAACTTAGTAGTAGAAATTTGAGAGGTCGTTTAGCTTACATAATTTTAAATTTTTCTGATAATATTTATAAAACTGATTCTTTCGATTTGCCTTTATCTAGAAAAGAAATAGCTGAATTAATTGGTATGACTGTAGAGAATGTAATAAGAATTTTAAGTGAATTTAAAAAAGATGGCATTATCAATATTGATGGCAAAAGCATAGATATTTTAGATAAAAAAAAGCTACAAATGATTTCGGAGTTTGGATAAAATTATTTTTAGATTTATCAAAAAAAACAAAGATATTATCTTGTTGCAGTTAGTTTATTAAATTATTAAAACTAATAAATTATTTAATTTTGTAAAAAAAATGATTCCTTTTTCACCACCTAGAATAGATGAAAAAAATATAGAAGCGGTAATAGAAGTATTAAAATCGGGTTGGATAACTACAGGCCCCAAAGTACAAAAATTCGAAAAATTATTATCAGAATATTTAAACAATGGACCAGTGCTGTGTGTAAATTCTGCTACTGCAGGTCTTGAGTTATCCTTGAGATGGTATGGAGTAGGACCTGGAGACGAAGTAATAGTGCCGGCTATTACTTATGCTGCTACTGCCAATGTAGTACTACATTGTGGTGCTAAACCGATCTTTGTAGATATATCACCTGAGGATTTTAATATTGATATTAAGAAAATAGAACCTCTAATAAATAATAAAACCAAAGCTATAATTCCAGTGGATATTGCTGGCTTACCATGTCATTATACCGAAATATTAGATTTGATTGATTCATCCAAAAAATTATTTGTACCATCTAATGAAAAGCAGGAAAAATTGGGACGCATTCTACTACTATCTGATGCAGCTCATAGTTTAGGAGCAATTTATAAAAATAAAAAAACTGGCAATTGGGGCGATATAATAGTATTTAGCTTTCATGCTGTCAAAAATCTGACAACTGGCGAAGGAGGTGCTATTGTGCTAAATTTACCAGATCATTTTGAAAAAGATAACACATATAATGAATTGAAAATCAATTCATTGCATGGACAGACTAAAGATGCATTATCTAAAAATAAAATCGGTAATTGGGAATATGATATTGTAGAAGCTGGATATAAATATAACATGACAGATATACAAGCTGCTATTGGCATAGTAGAAATTTTGAGATATGATAATGATATGTTGAAAAAAAGGAAGAAAATTTTCGAAAAATATAGTGATGCTTTTGCTGATGATAAACGATTTATTTGTCCTATTTATAAAGATAATCAAAGGACTTCTTCTTTTCATGTTTATCAATTAAGAATAAATGATTGCGATGAGGCTACTCGTGATCATTTGATAAGAGCTATAGCTGAGAAAGGTGTAGCTACTAATGTACATTTCAAACCACTTCCTATGATGACATTATATAAAAATATTGGTTATGACATATCTGAGTATCCCGAAGCTTATAAGCAATATGCACGTGAGATATCACTGCCTGTATATTATGATCTTACTGACGATATGATAGAACAAGTAATAATTACAGTTAAACAGTCTGTAAATGAAGTATTCAACATTTAAAAGAGGATTTGACTTTTTATTTTCATTAATATTTTTGATAATTCTTTTACCATTTTTTTTGATTATCAGCCTAATGATAATCACTACTGATGGTTTTCCTATATTTTATAATCAAAAAAGAGTAGGTAAAGATCAGAAGATATTTAAAATATTGAAATTCAGAACTATGAAAAAGAATGCTGAGACTCAAGGCAAATTAACTATTGGTGAAAAAGATCCTCGTATTACTAAGATAGGCTATTTTTTAAGAAAATATAAAATAGATGAGTTACCTCAATTGTGGAATATTCTTAAAGGAGATATGAGTTTCATAGGTCCCAGACCAGAAGTGCCAGAATATGTAGCTATGTATAATGATCAGCAGAAAGAAGTACTAAGTGTCAGACCTGGTCTATCAGATTATGCCTCTCTTCGCTATATAAATGAAAATGAAATATTATCTCACTACCCTTCGCCTGATGATGCTTACATAAATATTTTGCTGCCACAAAAGATAAAGCTAAGTAAAAAATATATTGCAGAGATGTCACTAAAAACTGATTTTGAGATAACTATTAAAACAATAAAGAAAATATTAAATAATGTATAGATAGGGTGTATTGCCATTCGACCCCCAAACACATATAGTCAGAACCGAAGATTTTCGGATGATTAGATTGATGGATAAAGTTTAGTAGTGGAGGAGTTTAGTAGTTTAGAAGTTTAGGATGATTATAAAGGTTTTTATGATTAATAAAAAGTTTTATGACAAATCAAAGAAAAGGTCGAGGAACAAAGTTAACCACGACCTTTAGGTCGTGGGACAGCAAAGAAAAGGAAATGGGCTTTAGCCATGAAATCAGATGATCCACCAGACAAAACACCTTGTAGGGTCAATTCACGAATTGTCCCTACAACGAATTACCCCAAAAACGAATTACCCAACAACAAAATGAATTCCCACAATGGATTCAACGACGTAAAAATATTATTACCAAAAATTATTGGCCGTTTTAAAATAAATGCCGCCAAACAAATAAATCAAATACTTCCACTTTCATTATTCAACATTATTTTGTAATTTTGTAAAAAATTATTTATGTTTGATAATCTTAGTGATAGACTCGAGCAAGCATTTAAAAAATTAAAAGGACAAGGACGCATATCTGAAATTAATATTTCCGAAACATTAAAAGAGATCAGACGAGCATTAGTAGATGCTGATGTCAACTATAAAATTGCAAAATCCTTTACTGAAAATGTCAAAGATAAAGCTATAGGGCAGCAGGTGATCAAAAGCGTATCTCCGGGGCAGATGATGGTAAAAATAGTGTACGATGAGCTCGTGCAATTAATGGGTGGTAAAGCAGTGGAGCTTAATCTAAAAAGCAAACCGGCTGTAATACTTTTAGCTGGATTGCAAGGTAGTGGTAAAACTACATTTGCGGCTAAACTAGCTCTATATCTTAAAAACAACAATAATAGAAATGTAATGTTGGTTGCTTGTGATGTTTATCGTCCAGCAGCTATTGAGCAATTAAAAACTTTGGGGGAGAGTGTTAATGTTACTGTATTTGCTAATGAAGATGAAAAAAATCCTATAAAAATTGCTCTAGAAGCATTTAATTATGCTAAAAATAATAATATCGATACTCTCATAGTAGATACAGCAGGACGTTTAGCTATCGATGAGGATATGATGAAGGAGATAAGAATGCTCCATGAAACATTGAAACCTGATGAAACGCTTTTTGTAGTAGATGCTATGACTGGTCAAGATGCTGTAAATACAGCTAAGGCATTTAATGATGTTTTGGATTATGATGGCGTAGTACTTACTAAACTGGATGGTGATACACGTGGTGGAGCTGCTATTTCTATTAAAGCTACTGTAGATAAACCTATTAAATTTTCTAGTATTGGTGAAAAAATGGATGATATAGATGTCTTTCATCCTGATAGAATGGCTAGTAGAATATTAGGAATGGGCGATATTGTTAGCTTCGTAGAGCGTGCGCAGCAGCAAGTAGATGAAGAAAAAGCTCGTGAGGTAGAGAAAAAAATTAAGAAAAATAAATTTGATTTCAATGATTTCTATGATCAGATTCAACAAGTAAAAAAAATGGGTAATCTTAAAGATCTAATTAGTATGATCCCTGGTATGGGCAAAGCTGTTAGAGATATTGACATAGATGATGATGCATTTAAGCTGATAGAGGCTATTATACATTCTATGACGCCTTATGAACGTGAACATCCAGAAGTTTTGAATGGATCTAGAAAATTGAGAATTGCTAAGGGTAGTGGTACCTCTGTACAAGATGTAAATACTTTTTTGAAACAATTCGAAGAAATGAGAAAAATGATGAAAAAAGCTCTTACCACAAATCCTAAACAATTAAAAAGAATAGGACAATTAAATAAAAATTTATTCTCATGAAAATTTTAGATGGTAAAATTACAGCTGAACAAATCAAAAAAGAGATAAAAGTAGAAGTATCTCAATACATCGATGATGGCAATAGACCACCTCATCTAACTACGGTACTTGTAGGCAATAATCCGGCTAGTAAAACTTATGTACGCAATAAAGAAAAAAATAGTAAACTTGTTGGCTTTACTTCATCTACTTACAATCTACCCGAAGATGTATCAGAAAAAAAATTATTAGATGTCATTAATTTTTTGAATAATGACAAAGATGTAGATGGCTTTATTGTGCAACTACCTCTACCTACTCATATAGATGAGCAAAAAATTATAAATAGTATAGACCCTGACAAAGATGTAGATGGTTTTCATCCAGTCAATGTAGGTAAAATGGTATTAGGATTAGATACTTACCTCCCTGCTACTCCTAGTGGAATTATCGAGCTACTCAAACGTAATAATATTGAGACTACGGGCAAACATGCAGTGGTGATAGGTCGTTCTAATATTGTAGGTACTCCGTTATCGATTTTATTATCTCGAAAAAGTAAATTTGGCAATTGTACAGTTACTATTTGTCATTCTTATACTCCTAATATCAAAGATTTTGCTGTGCAAGCTGATATTTTAGTAGCAGCTATTGGTAAGCCCGCTTTTGTAACTGCAGATATGGTAAAAGATGGTGCTATAGTAATAGATGTAGGCATTAATTCCATTCCTGATGAAACCAAAAAAAGTGGTTTTAGGTCTGTGGGTGATGTAGACTATGATGAAGTATCTAAAAAAGCTTCATGGATTACTCCTGTCCCAGGGGGGGTAGGACCTATGACTATAGCTTCTTTGCTTATGAATACTTTGAAAGCATATAAAAAAAGATTCAATTTATTTTAATCTTTTTGTGAATAAAAATAATAGACTTTTTCTGTACTAGGAGGTAATGATCAAAACTACTGTAATTTTTTATCATGATTTTAAAAAGATTAGAACTTATAAATTTCAAAATTCATAGCTTATTAGAATTAGATTTTACTACTGGTATCAATTATATTGTCGGAGATAACGGTATTGGCAAAACTTCTATTTTAGACAGTGTTTATTATCTGGGACTCACTCGTAATCCATATAATATTTCTGATAATAAATTTGTTCAATTTGATAAAGATTTTTTTTGGATTAAAGGTTTTTTTCTCTCTGATGATAATAGCCCAGAAAATATTGAAGTATTTTATCATATTAATAATGGTAAAAGAGTTAATAGAAACGAAAAAACTTATAAAAATTTTTCATCTCATTTAGGTCTCATCCCTATACTTTTTATTTGTCCTGCAGACATTTATGAACTAGTTCATATTCAAGAGAATAGAAGAAAGTTTATAGATCAAATTTTATCTCAACAAAATAAAAATTATTTGAACGCATTACAGCAATATCAAAAATTTTTATTACAAAGAAATCATTTGTTAAAACAGCAATCAGATTATGGCAAAAATTTCACTAATATGCTAGATGCAATTAATAGCAATCTAATACCTCTAAATGCTAAAATTTACAAATATAGAGCAAAGCTTGTGGATGAAATAAACAATTTGATTTGTAATATTTTTTATTCTATTTCTGATATTGATATTCCTGTGTCTATTAGTTATGAGTCAAATGTAAATATAGAAAATGTTAATAATTTATATAATGAAAGCATAGACAATGATTTACGTTTAATGCATACTACAGTGGGTATACATAGAGATAAATTTTATTTTATTTTTAATGGTGATGATATTTCGCTAATAGCATCGCAGGGGCAACAAAAATTGTTTATTATAGCTCTTAAACTATCTATGTATCAGTGGTTGAGTAGTCATTATAATGAGCATGCTATTTTATTATTAGATGATATTTTTGATAAACTAGATGAGAAAAGGACAGACAGGCTTTTAGAACAACTTTTTCAATTTAATTTAAGTCAAATTTTTATTACTGATACAGATAAAAATAGGGTAGTAGACAACGTTAATAAAGTTATAAAATTATAAATTTTACTTTAATATCAATTTTTTTCTTCTATAAATATACACTTTTGTGTTTGATCTAATCTGTATATCGAAGAGATTTATTATATATAATTATTATAAAGGATTTATTTCTAAACCTTCTTCTAAATCTTCTTCTGAAAGTTCTTCAACAATGATATCACCAATTTGAGTTTCGATAGTTTCCTTAGCTTCTTCAGCTTCTATTTCTGCTAATTGCTCTTCGGTATATTGCCACCAAGGATTGAAAGCATACCATTGATCGGGATATTTTCTAATCATACTTTCGAGTTCATTGACAAACATTTGAGTATTTACTTGAATATCATATTCTGTATCACCTGTTTTAACTAGCTCAATAGGTGGCTTAATAATTAGCTTGTATTTACCATTATCGCATCTGATGTTATACATAGGTATTACCGGAGATCCTAATCTCAAAGAAAGAAGGGCAGGACCTTTAGCTGTCCATTTATATCTTCCCATATATTTCACTTTCACCCCATCATCAAATTTTTGATCTGATAAAATAATAAGTATTCCGTTTTGTTTTAAAAATCTAATAAGAGCTACACCGGTACTGCGAGCTACACTTTGAGGTATTCCTTTGACACCTAGGTTATTTCGAAGCTTATTAAATTTTTCTTCAATTTTTTTATCATCTTGTTCACGCATAATAGTAGCACAATTAGGATATCCTATCAAAGTGAGAGCATGAGTTAGAGTAATAAAACCACCCAAATGAGCAGAGAGAGCAATAATACCTTTGCCTTGCTTGTATGCTTCATCTAAATATTCTTTACCTATCACTTCTTCGATAAATTCATCATAGTCTGGCATTTTATTTCTAGAGGTATAATGTGCCATTTCAATGAACATGTCTTTATACAATTTAAGAATTTTATTAACTTTTTTTTCTAGTTCTTTATCGCTCAATGTATTATCGTATAGTATTTGAAGATTAGTACGCAAAACCCATTTATGTTTTCTGTGAACTAGTAACCGCATAAATAAGCCAATAATAGCTTTGTGAACATTAATAGGTAATATTTTAGCGTTAAAGAGTAGTAAATTAATCACACCTCGACCTAAAATATTATCTGATCCCTCTCTTTTAATTAATTTAGAAATAAATTTTTTATCCATATTTTAATTTTTGTTTAAATTTTTTAATGCAGCTTTATTTACTTTGCCTGAGCCTGTTTTAGGTAATTCATCTAAATATTCAATCTCTCTAGGAACCTTAAATTTAGCCAAATTTTCCCTCATATATTCTAATAAATATTGTTTTGGGAAAACTACTCCTTCGCGTAATGCAATATAGCATTTCACTATTTCACCACGTAAATGGTCTGGAATGCCAATGGCAGCGGCTTCTTTCACACAAGGATGTTTTAGTAGTAATTCCTCTATCTCAGCAGCCCATACAAGCTCACCACCTACTTTGATAGTATCTTTAGATTTGCCAATGATATAATAATTACCTTCTTCATCTTTTCTAGCTAAGTCACCAGTATAGAACCATCCATCCTTGAAAACTTCATTGTTCAATTCAGGCTCTTTATAATAACCTAAAAATACTGATTTGCCTTTAACAACTAATTCCCCAACTTCACCAATTTTAACTTCATTTCCATGGTTGTCAAATATCTTTAATTCCACATTAGGAGTGGGCTTGCCGATAGAACGTATGTTACCTGGAGTAGATAAACTCGTAGGTGGTATCACCTCTGTCATACCCCAGCCATTTACTATAACAGCATTAGGACATAATCTTTCAAATCTCATCATTAATTCAGCAGATGATGGTGCTCCGAAAACAGCTGCCCACAGTAAGGATTCTAATTTATATTTCTTTATATCTTTTAAGTATAGAATAGCGTAATACATAGGTGGCACCATGTGAAAGCCCGTTACCTGCCAACGATCTACTAATCTTACAAATTCATAAGGATTAAACTGTGGCATAATTACTGTACTAACACCAAATTTTATAGCCATCATGGGATATAATACTCCGCCAGAATGCGAAAAAGGTATTGGAGCTAATAATCGCTCTCTCTCATCTACTCTCATTCGATCTTCTAAGCCGCTATAAGTGCCAAAATATTTATATTGCTCAGCTCCTAGATGAATATGTAGATAATTCCAAGCTGCACCTTTTGGCATACCAGTAGTGCCAGAGGTGTAAAATATGCTCGATATCATATTTGTAGTTATACCTTGATCATCCAAATCTGGCTTAGAATTGGTAGCTAATCTCCAAAATGATAAAAACTTCGAATTATCTTCGATAGTAATAATATCTTTCAGAGAAGGTATAGATTGACGTAATTCTAATAAGTTAAATTTTGCTTCTGTAGTAGTAATTATTCCTTTTAGTTCACAATGAGTAGCTATAGCTATTACTTCATTTTGACTTAGGAAAAAATCAATTGGTACTACTACACAACCTATAGAATAAATAGCATAATATGCATAAATATATTCAATGCAATTGGGCAAATAAATAGCTATTTTATCACCTTTTTTATATCCAAGGTCCAAAAAACTATTGGCAAGTCTAAAGCTATTTTCTTTTAAATCCAAAAAATTGTACTCTTTATCATTATAAATAAATGCAGTTTGCTTACCGAATGTTTCAGCAGCTCTTATTATTAATTCTCTTACATCAGGTCTAGATTCCATATATTTTTTTATTAATAAATGCAAAAATAATAAAAAATTATTTTAAAAAAAATTTTATATTATAAAAAAACCGGCTATAAAATTAGAAATAGAAAATAATATTCCATATACTAAAACTAATTCCGAAGTTTTAGCATCTAAGTGCTTTATTTCTTCTAGGGTTTCTATTGTAGCATGATTTATAATATTAAAGTTTTTTATAGCTATAGGCAAAGACAATAAAACTAAGAAGCATAATGGATGTAGTAAATTTAAAAATATCAATAATGCTGTGAAAAGGTATGCAGCAATCATCAGTACTATATAATAAACTTTAGCTTTCTCTAGTCCTAATAGCATCGCGGGGGTTTTAATTTTTGCTTTTTTATCAAATATAATATCTCTAATATTGTTTGCATTCAAAATATCTACTATTAATAAAGCAATTGGCACATTGATGAGCATCACTTCCCATAATAAATTATTAGTCATAACATAAGCAGTACCAAGGCCAATCATTGGTCCATAAATAATAAAAATTACTAAATCTCCGAGCCCTATATATTTGAATTTTGTGTAATAAATAGTAAAAAAAATACCAATAGCACCTATCCATAATAAATGATAACCTGTGTGAAATGTTAGAAATAATCCAAGAATTATACCGATAATTAATAAAATATATCCATAAATTATGAATGATTTTGGTCTCATTATATTTTCTATTATTGTACGTCCTCCACCTAAAGATTCTAGTCTATCTACTTTGTGTTTATAATCTATATAGTCATTTATAATATTGCTACTGGCTTGAAATATTCCAGCTCCTATTAAAGCTAAAAATCCATAAAATATATTTATTTCTAGTGAATATTCTATTTTTAAAAAATAAACATAAGTAATTGTCATTAATGCTGGGACAGTAGATGCTGCTAATGACCATGGACGAACTGCAATAAGCCATTTTTTTAAACTCATATATTTTTTACGAAAATAATAATATTTTCATTAAAATAATATTTTTCAATTAAACTTTTATTATATATTTTTGTCAAAATAAAAAATTATAAAGATGAAAAACTTTTTTTTATTTGTATCTTTAATGGGATTTATTATTTTTTTTGTTACTAGTTGTGTAAAAGATGAATTCAATGTTGATAATATTGCTACTTCTGATTGGAATCCTAATGTAGCAGCACCTATTATAAATTCTAATCTATATATGTGGGATTTAATGAATGACTATGATAGCTCAGAGGTTTTCGAAGAGTATAATACTAATCTTATCTATTTACTTTATCAAGGGAATATCGCTACTAATACTATGGAAAATTATATTAATATTCCAAGTCAAAATCAGTCATTTAGTCAGCTAACCATTAATATACCTGGTGGCAATCTAAGCAGTGATTATGAGGTTACTCACAATTACTCTTTTACTCTATCTCTACCTAATAATATGCTATTAGATACGATGATTTTGAAATCATTAGATTTATCATTAAATATCAATCATAATATTAATTATCCAATAGATGTTGATTTCTCTATTAATAATGCTACAGTGAATAGTAGTCCACATAATGAAAATTTTTCAGTTCCTTCACTGAGTTATGATTATTCCAAACATTACAACAATATTAAATTGCGTTTAGGAGCTAATAACCAGTTATCTTTTGACATTAAAATTAATATTCACGGCGATGGCTCTGCTAATCTATCACCATATTATTTTATTCTTAGTATTGGTTTGAATAATATTGGTTTTTCTAAACTTTTCGGGTATTTAGGTGATTATAATTTAAATTTAGATAGTGATACTATAAAAATCAAACTGTATAATAATCACTTTGATGGAATAATTAATTGGGAAGATCCTAAAATATTTTTAACCACTACTAATAGTATAGGTGTTCCTATAAATATTAATATTAATCAGATCAAAGCTCGTAGAGAAAATCTACCTAGCTCGTCAATGACCATTACAGGTATGCCTCCTATATGGAGTCTAAATTATCCTTCTTTGTCAGAGATTGGCCAAAATAAGTTATCATTTTATCAAATTACAAAAAATAATTCTAACATTGTATCAGCCTTCAATATTAGTCCTAATTACATAGATGTAGTAGCAGATGCACGAATAAATTCAAATGGTCATAGTAATTTTGTAATAGATACAAGTAGACTTCATTTAAATGGCAGAGTAGAATTACCATTTCATGGAACAGCTAGAGATTTTGTTTTGATAGATACATTAGAACTTGACCTTGGTGATAGTACATATTTCAAACATGTAGATTGGTTTATGTTTAAAATTTTCACTACTAATTATTATCCTGTAGATGCAGATATACAAGTTTATTTATTAGATGCACAAAATAACATTATAGACTCAATCTTACCACCAAATCAGCGAATAGCCGCTTCGGGCATTGTAGGGCCAGCACCTGATTATTTTGTTATTAGCCCGAGTACTAAATTAGCTACTAATAAATTTGAAGGAGCTAGAAAAGATGCATTAGTTAATGTAAGAAATGCTGTTATTAAAGCTAAGTTAAATACTACAGACCATGGTAATAATATTGTAAAAATTTATTCTTATCAATATATTAATTTGAGGGTTAGTGCGCAAGCACAGCTAATTAATCCTTATCCATTTAATTAAAAAAAAATAATTATTATGAAAAAAAAATATTTATTTATATTGGTAACTGCATTGTCTATTAATATTTACGGTCAATATAATTTCACAACTAATGATATACCTGTAATACCCCAGTCCACATATTTAAATCCTGCTTTGATGCCTACTTGTAGAGTTTATATTGGATTGCCTCTTATATCATCTAATAGTATTTATATAGCTCATACAGGATTCAATCCATACCAGGTTTTAGAAACACGTAATGATACTACTTTTATCAATGTAAATTCAGTAGTAAATAAGCTTGCAAAAAAAAATTATTTATTTCAAAATAATAATATAGAATTATTATCTTTTAGCTTTAAAATAAAAAATAAACATTATTTTTCTTTTAATATTATGGAAAAAATAAATACTTGGGTATCATATTCTAAAAATCTTGTAGAGTTTGCATATAAAGGTAATGGAGCATTATTAGATAAATCTATAACTTTAAATCCAGCTTTAGATTTTAGTTATTATAGAGAATATGCCTTAGGCTATGCTATGAATATAAATGACAAAATATCTGTAGGAGCTCGTCTAAAACTATTATCTGGTAAGATAAATATAAATAGTGGTAATACTGACATCAAACTCATCACTACTGGAGAAATGTATGATATCACTGCTATTGGCACGTTAGAGCTAAACACTAGTATGCCCGAAGAAATGCGTGATACTAATTATATAAATAATTTTGACAGTTTAGTTGATAATACGGATTTTGTTAAAGATTTTATATTGTTAAAAAATAATTTAGGTGGAGCACTAGATCTAGGCTTTACTTTTAAACCTATTGATAATTTAATAATAGGCCTATCTATTATAGATCTTGGTTTTATAAATTGGAAAAATGATCCATTAAATTTTATAAATCGTAACGAAAATGCTAGTTTTACATTTACTGGAGTAGATGTAGCCCCACTCATCGCTGGTTCAGACTCATTATTTGACGAGAGATTAGATGATTTATTAGATTCTATTAAAGATGTGTTTGATATAGATTCTACATACAACTCGTACACTACTTGGTTGCCTACTAAGATATATCTCACTGCGAGTTATGATATAACACCTAAAACTACTATGGGGGTAGGAGTGCATTTGATGTTTTTAAACAAATCAGTGTATCCAGCTTTTCATTTTAAAGCTTTACATAAATTTAGTCATATTTTTCAAGCTTCTATTAATTATACTATTGCTAATAGAAACTATACTAATCTGGGTTTCGGTTTTGCACTTACACTATCGCCATTTCAATTTTATTTGACTACAGATAATATTCTAGGTCCACTCATATATGATGAATATCAATATTATGATGAAGGTGATAATAAATTTAAATATGTTAACGTGCCTCATAATCTAAAATACCTTAATGTGCATTTAGGAATTAATCTTGTTTTTGGTTGTAAAGCTAAAAAATATGCAGAACCATCAATTAGATTTTAAAAAATTTGATTTATATGAAAATATATATATAATTTTATAAAAAAATATAATAAATAATAATTTTATTTTATCAATTAAACACATTATTAGTATTTATTAAAAAGAATAATATTAACTAATTAATCATCATTATTATTAATTAAATCACTTTTATTAATTAAAATTTTTTCAAACAATTAAAACCAACCCCCTAAAACAATATATTATGAAAAAGAAAATTTTATTAAATGTAATTTTAGTAACTATTAGCATTGTTACTTTTGCACAGATGCCTACGGGCACAAATCCATTCTCTATCGAAGGTGGACTGACTATAAATATACAGACAGGATCCACTTTTGCTGCACCAAGTTTAAAATTGAGATATTTTGTCAATGACAAAATATCTACTCGTTTAGGCTTGGCTATAAATTCCACCAAAAGTATTGACAAGATTTATGGATTAAATGATCAAGGGTTACCAGTGGAATCTAAACTTGGAACCTATGAAGAGAAAGATTTCAGTACTCAAATTAGCTTAGGAGCAGCTTATCATTTTTCTATAAAAGAAAAACTATCTCCATATGCTGGTTTAGATTTTGCTTTTTTGACTGGATCATATACTGAAACATGGAAAAATACAGATCAAAATCTAACAGGTTATGATGATAGTAAAAATGGCCATTATAAATATAAATATGGCGGGTGGGGATTTATGATATTCACAGGCGTAGATTATTATTTCGCTGAAAATATTTTTGTAGGTGCAGAAATTGGTATCGGAATGATGTCCTATAAAGATAAAAATGGTGAATGGTCACAGACCGTAGGACAAACTACTACTACTGTCGACATCTTTTCAACCTTTTCTGAATCATATTTCGGAAATATGGCTTCTACTATGATACGATTAGGTTGGAGATTTTAGATTTTTATATTTAGCAAATTGCTGATATTTTTGATGATGAGATAAAACACCTTAAAAATATTTATAAATATTTTTTAAGGTGTTTTATTATAGATTATTAATAATCTATAATAAATTTTTCAATCCTTCAAGTATTTTGTAGTGATGGTATCTGTTTTTATAAAATCCTCAATTGTTCCTTCGAATATTAAATATCCACCTTGCTCACCACCATCTGGTCCAAGCTCTATGACCCAATCCGCTCGTTTTATTAATTCAATATTATGCTCTATGAAACAAATAGTATGTCCTTTCATAATCAATTCTTTGAAACTTTTATAAAGCATATCTACATCATAATAATGCAAGCCAGTGGTAGGTTCATCAAATAAGAAAAGTGTTTTTTCGGTCTTTTCGCCAGCTCCTATGTAGCTAGCTAACTTTAATCTCTGCGCCTCCCCACCTGATAATGTATCTGTAGATTGTCCCATTTTCAGATATCCTAAGCCTACTTTTTTTAATAATTCTAATCCATTCAAAGTCTGAGTGATCAAATTAGCTATTTTTTTATTTTTAGAAAAACTATATTGAGATTTGAAAAACTCATAAGCATCATCGATGGTCATTTGTAGAATATCATAAATATTTTTTTGTCCAAATGTAACCTCTAGAACATCTTCTTTAAATCTTTTACCATGACAATCTTCGCAAGTTATCTTTACATCAGCCATAAACTGCATTTCAATAATGATATATCCATCGCCTTTACAAGTTTCGCAACGTCCTCCCGTAGTATTAAAGGAGAAAGTACTAGGCTTGTAGCCACGCTGAATAGATAAAGGCATTAGACTGTATAGTTCTCTAATATAATCAAAAATCTTTAAAAATGTAATAGGATTGGATCGAGTAGAACGCGAAATAGAAGATTGATCTATTAAGACTATATCTTTAATTAATTTAAAGTCGCCACTAAGTTTGGTTTTCTCAAAATCGAAATGTTGAAGATATTTATTAAATTCTTCATAAAGCTCATCTACTACTAAGGTCGATTTACCCGAGCCACTTACACCTACTATAGCTATCAACTGATTTAGGGGAAATCTAATGTTTATATTTTTTAAATTGTTTTTGTTAGCTCCTTTTAATTCTATGTATCTATTATTAGTTTCTAAAAATGAAAATTTTGTTTTTGAATCAATTGCTGGTAATGGATCATACAAATATTTAGCAGTAAAACTATTAGGATCACCAGACAATTGATCTATTGGACCAGAAAAAACCACATTACCACCTTCGCTACCAGCTTTAGGACCTAAATCTACTATCCAATCTGACGCCTTGATGATGTCTTTATCGTGTTCTACTACTATAATAGTATTTCCTGCCTTACTAAGTTTTTTTAATATATCGATTAATTTGTGTGTATCTCTTGGGTGAAGTCCTACTGTAGGCTCATCTAATACATATAATGTATCTGTCATAGTGGAGCCTAGAGCTCGACTCAAATATACTCTTTGGATTTCCCCGCCAGAGAGCGTATTCATACCTCTATTGAGCGTTACATAAGGCAAGCCTACTTGTATCAAATAATCTATTCTACTATTTAGCTCCTTGATAACGTATTTTACTTTTTCTCTTTCTTTTTCAGTAATTACCCAAGTATTTATAATGTCTCGCACTTGATCTATCTGCATCATCAATAAATCTGGCAGTGAATATCCATGAATCTTTACATACTGAGTTTCTTTTCTCAACCTTGTACCTTTGCAAGCCTTGCAAATAGTCTTTTCTCTGTATCGAGATAACATAACGCGATATTGTATTTTATAAGTATTCTCCTGTAGCATCTTAAAAAAACTATTTATACCTTCGAGATCATCGCGTCCATTCCACAAAAGATTTTTTTCCTCTTCTGTAAGGTCTTTATATGGTTTATGAATAGGGAAATTATATTTTTTAGAATATTTTATAAAATATTTTTGCCATTCACTCATCTTTTCGCCACGCCAAGGAGCCACTGCCCCTTCATAAATCGATAAAGTGGGATCTGGTATTACTAGATGTTCTGCTATATCTACTACAGTGCCATAGCCTTCACATACTGGACATGCTCCATACGGAGAAGTATAACTGAAAAAATTAACATCTGGGATGGAGAACCTCATGCCATCTAGTTCGAATTTATTAGAAAATTCTACCCATTTTCTCTCTTTACCACTCAGAATCACAATGAATATTTTGCCATCACCTTCGAAAAATGCTGATTGTATGCTATCTTTGATCCTGAAAGCAAAATCTTCATCATCAGATTTAGTAAGTCTATCTACTAGCAAAAACAGTTTATCCGAGCTTATCTTAGTTAATTTATTATTGTCATTTAGCAGATCTCTGATAAGGTAAATATTATTATCCAATAATACACGACTGTATCCATTTATATGCCAGAGACCTAGCTGTTCTTCGACATCTCGACCGACCATTTCAATATATGGAGCTACTATAAAAAATCTACTTTTATCTGGAAAAGACATCACATATTCCACTACATCTTCTACTTTGTAATGTTTCACCTCTCTGCCAGATATAGGACTATGGGTTTTGCCTATTCTAGTATATAATATTTTGAGATAATCATATATTTCTGTGATAGTGCCCACAGTAGATCGTGGATTTACATTTGTAGAGAATTGCCTGATAGCTATAGCTGGTGAGAGCCCAGTGATCTTATCTACATCTGGTTTCATTATTTTACCTAAAAATTGTCTAGCATAGGCACTGAGACTCTCGACATATTTTCTCTGCCCCTCGGCATAGATAGTATCAAAAGCAAGTGAAGTTTTGCCAGAACCTGATAAGCCAGTTACAACTGTGATTTTTCGTTTGGGTATGCTGAGAGTGATATTTTTTAGATTATTAGCTCTCGCTCCCTCTATTAATATTTCTCTGTAATTGAAATTTTCCATCATTTTTGTAATTGTTATTACTTTGATGCTCTGCATACCACCGTTGATGATAATCGAGCAAATGGCTGCATGCTCCCACCAAAAAACTATTAGACCTGCATGCTGGATCAAGTATTTTGATATTTTCGATTTCTTTTGGCAAGAGCCCTTCTATTTTTTTGCTTAGGATAATTTTTGTATCAATGATTTGAGCAGTTTGGGTACTACATCTAATGAGTAGTCTAGTTCTAGGCGTTCAACAAATTTATGAGCATCTTTACCCATAGGTCCCAGATTTACGACTGGAATGTCTAACAACAAGAGATCGTCTAAAGGGATATCATATATGATTCCCCATCCTGGTGTGTTTAAAGCTAAAGGTACGAGCTCATCTTTTTCTCCTTGAAATCCTAAATAGCTCAAGTCACTGATTGATGCGAAATGTTCTGAAATGGCCAATATTTCGCCAAATTCATCCTTAGCTTCTTTAATTATTTCTTCTACAGCTGCAAGCATCTTTTTCTCAGATTCTATTTCTCGTTTGTTGGTTTTATGAGGATAATAAGGGGGTAAAAATCCCACAACAATCATTGGGTTTTTATCTGGATAAAGGCGAATCAGCTCCCCTACAGTGGCAAGAGATTTATCCCTTTCATCCAATTCATCTGGTAAATTATTTATAAATTCTTTAATATAATTATCCAGCTCCCCTTCAAAAGTTTTAGATACTTCTATCAATAACTCTTGCCATGTTATGATTTTAGTTTTCCAGGGTATAGGTACTGAAGTGTTTGCTTTTTTAGAAAATTCATTTGCACTTTGCTCCAAGTGATTTATAGCTTTTTCGAAGGCTTGAGTAGCTACTTCTTTGCTTTTTTCGAGTATTTCTGCCGGTGTGCTGGTTACTGTAAGGTGATTAAAATAAACCATCGCTCTGGCAGGAAGAGTTACAGAGTAAATTTCTCTTAAATCTTTTTGTTTGAGGGATGCAGGGGGTGGATAGACTTCGCCTCTCCACTTTTCGGCCCATTCGGGATTGCCTTCGAGTATCATATTTACTGCCGATGTGAGAAGGTTTGCATTTAGCCCGGCATAATATTGTCCTACATGGGATTCTCGTCCTACACAATAAAAAAAAGGCATTATTTTGCCTATAGTTCCGATATCTATGTATCTATTGGTGTCGCCAGGATACTTAGGTATTACTCCTTCGCTATTAATACAGGCAACAAATTCTAAGCCCTGGTTTTGTAGTTTAGCCAGGTGGGTTATAGCTGTGCGCATTCCTGCTGAATTATTCTCCTCATCTACAACCGCTAAAAATGCTATGTTTATAGGAATATTTTTAGGATTTTGTGAGTATTCGGCAAGGAGGGCCATCTGTATAGCGATACCAGCCTTCATATCCATTACGCCTCTGCCAAATAAATATTTGCCTGATTCTAAATCTTTTGCTGCTTCTTCAGGAAGATCTAGTTCTTTGATTCTTTTTGTGTATTCTTCGGGGTCAAATGCAACCTCTTCTAGAGATCGTGCTTCCTTGGTGTCTACTACATCTATATGACCTGTTAAGATAATAGTACGGTTAGTTTTAGGCTCGGCTTCTACCATAGCAAATACGTTTTTCCTACTAAATGGGTCATTGGGTATAGGAATGTAATACAGATTGTCTGTATGTTTTTGAAAGTAAGGTAGATCACGTAGAGTATCATGTATGAACTCAGCTATTAGCGTTTCGCCTTTTCCTGGTGAAACACTTGGAATTTTGACTAGGTCCAATAGCAAATTATAAATACCTTCTCTTGATATATCCATTATTTAGCCTCCTTATAAAGATTTATTGTTTTATAATTAAATTGATAATTTTCTTTTTTAGATTTATGACTATTTTCTATAAATTTAATTTGGTTTTCGGCTTTATTTACTTTGTCACTGAGTAAAATTTTATCCACAATATAATCAAATAATTTAAGTTTATCATCTGAAATAGTAGATATATAAGCTAATTGTTTTAATTCTTTTGTATAGATGTTTCTTTCATCTAATTTTATTTGAGCTATGACAGAGCAATGATTATTAATTAATCTAGATAAACTATTTTGAGTATATTTTTTTCTAATTTTTAACTTTTTTAATTTTTTGATAATACCTTTTATTTTAATATTATTCATTAAAAATAATTTTATGCAAAAATAAAAAACCTTTTAATATTAAACAAATAAAAGAGCATGTTTAGACCAAAAAGATTTTTAGTTAATAAGCTTTTTAAAAAAAAAAAGAATCTAACACGAAAAGTCAGAAAATCTAAGTTCTTTAATATTGCACTTATGTTTGTCTATATTAACAAACAATTTAACTATAATATTCATTAAATTATCTTAATAAAAAATAATGATTAAATATAAAAATGACTTTTTGTAGTATATTCAATATTGCTTTTGTCATTCATAAAATATATTTTCCCTTTAATCATAATATTATTATTTTAAGATGTAGGTTTAAAAAAAAATAAATAAAAAAATTGCATTTAAAATTTGTATTTTTGTAATTTGAAAATTTAAACATTATTTTAATATGGATTTCATAGCTGAGTTAGAATGGCGAGGGATGGTATATGAGATGATACCGGATGTCAGAGAATATTTATCACAATCAGGATGTACTGCTTATGTAGGCATAGATCCTACTGCTGATTCATTACATATTGGGCATTTAGTTTCTATAATGCTTCTTCGTCATTTTCAAAGGGCAGGTCATAGACCTATTCTGTTATTGGGTGGGGCTACTGGTATGATCGGAGATCCTTCTGGTAAAAGTGAAGAAAGAAATTTATTGGCTGAGGAAATTATTAGAAAAAATGAAGAAGGAATCAAAAAACAAGTAACAAAACTATTGGATTTTAATGATAAAAAAAATGGAGCTTTATTACTAAATAATTATGATTGGATGAAAGATTATCGTTTTTTAGATTTCATCAGAGATGTAGGCAAACATATCACTGTAAATTACATGATGGCAAAAGAAAATGTGAAAAGACGTATTAACGGTGAAGTAGGAGAGGGGCTTTCTTTTGCTGAATTTTCTTACCAATTAGTACAGGCTAATGATTTTTTGCATTTATATAAAAACTATAATTGCAAGCTTCAAATGGGTGGTAGCGATCAATGGGGTAATATAACTACTGGTATAGAATTAATAAGAAAAGTAACGGGGGCTGAGGCTTATGCTATCACTTGCCCTCTCATTACAAAAGCTGACGGTAATAAGTTTGGAAAAACAGAAAAAGGAAATGTATGGCTAGATCCTGATAAAACATCCCCCTATGAATTTTATCAATTCTGGATAAATACATCTGATGAGGATGCTGAAAAATATATTAAGATTTTTACTGAACTTGATAAAAATACAATTGAAGCTATCATTGCCGAGCATCACATGGCACCACATAATAGAATTTTGCAAAAAAAACTTGCGGAAGAGGTTACTTTTATGATACACGGTGTGCAAGCATTAGAAATAGCTAAAAATACTAGTGAATTTCTATTTGGAGATGGTTCTATTGATATATTGAAAAATTTGAATGATGACTCAATATTCTCTATATTCGCTGGAATTCCTAAATACAATATTTCTAGTGAATCGATCGCATCAGGGATTAATATAGTGGATTTACTAGCAGTAAGTACTAAGATTTTTAATTCAAAAAGTGAAGTTAGACGCATGATAGCTAATAAAGGATTATACCTAAATAAAGAAGTAGTAGATAATGAAAATCTAATAATAGATGCTAATAATCTTATTAAAAATAAATTTTTAATAGTTCAGAAAGGCAAGAAAAATTATTTTTTAATAATTGCTGAATAAAAACTATTTTACTTGCATTATTACTCTAAATCCTATATCACTAAAAAAATGTAATTTCGCTAATAAATTTTATTTATGAGAATTTGCAATATCATAGGTGCTCGTCCGCAGATAATAAAAGCCGCAGCACTTAGTAGAACTATAAGAAACTTATACAAAGAAGAGATCGAAGATATAATAATACACACTGGACAGCACTATGATGCAAATATGTCTGAGATTTTTTTTGATGAGATGGATATTCCTCAGCCTCATTTGAATTTAGGTATTGGCTCTGCCAGTCATGCAGTTATGACTGGTAAGATGCTAGAAAAATTAGAAAGTGTTTTTATTAAATATAGACCAGATATTGTAGTATTATATGGTGATACTAATAGCACACTTGCTGGTGCTGTAGCTGCGATCAAGATTAATATTCCAATTGCTCACATAGAGGCTGGTTTACGATCTTTTAATAAACAAATGCCCGAAGAAGTCAATCGTATCGTTTGCGATCACTGTTCTACACTACTTTTTACTCCTACCATTACAGGACTTAGAAATTTGCAATATGAAGGGTTTCATTTAGATAATGAACCGCCACATTCTGCAGACAATCCCGCTATATATCTATCTGGTGATATTATGTATGACAATAGCATTTATTATTATGAAAAAGCTATGATATCATCTAATATCATAGAAAAACTTAAATTAAAAGATAAAAAATTTGTCATAGCAACTATACATCGCAATACTAATACTGATGACCCTAAGAGATTAAAAGAAATATTAGAAAAACTAAATGCTATTGTTGAAAATCTTAATATTTCTGTAGTGTTTCCGTTACATCCGAGAACCAAAAAGCTAATAAAATCATTTGAATTGAAATATTTATTAGATAAAATCATTGTTACAGAACCACTTTCATTCTTTGATATGATAAAAATGGAGAATTTTGCTTCTTTGATATTAACTGATTCTGGAGGTGTGCAAAAAGAGGCTTATTTTTATCAAAAGCCCTGCATTATTATGCGTAGAGAGACCGAATGGGTAGAAATTTTGGAAGCTGCAACAGGTGCTTTAGAACCACAAAACATAGATGATTTTTTATCACTGGCTAATTCGTTTATTTCAAACCCTCCAACTAATTTTCCCGAATATTTCGGAAATGGACAAACAGCAAAATTTATTTGTGAAAAATTATTAAATTATGCAAAAAATAAATAATGAAGAGGTGAATTATGAAATCACAAGATCCTGAATTCTCAAAGTTTTTAGAAGAAAGCTTTAAAGTTTATCGATGGGGAGCGAGAATCTCACTCGTAACACTAGTCTTTTTTTTATTTAATAGATGGTGGGGAATAGCAGGCAAAGAATGGTGGGCAGTATTGATAGCATTATTTATCTATGGTACCATTATGCCTTTTATTCAACCGTCACATTGGAAATTTAAACAAAAAATATCCCATGGTATGTTTGCGTATCTTATGCTACATCTAGATATGTTCATATATTGTTGGCTCATTTCTAGATTAAAATTAAAATATTTCGTTCCTTTTTTACCTCAATTACTCTTTCCCTTTGGATGGACTCTTATTTTTCAATTAGTTGTTTCTGGTATCAAAACAAAAAAATAAAAATGACTCCTGTTATCATAGCATCAGATTTCATTTCTGAGAGACTAAAATATACTTTAGATTTTATTTTTAAGACGGTATTAGAGTTTCCCTATATTTTAATAAATGACTTAGATGCTTTTGCTCATATTAGATATAGTACCAAGCCATCTACCGAAAGCATAAATATTTTTAAGATTTCACCTTTATTAAATGATAATTTTTTAACAAAAGAAATACCAACAACTGAAAAAAGTGATAATCATTTATCATTGTATCCTATTAATCAAGAAAATTATTTTAATCAAGATATTTTTTCAGCTGTTTTTTATTGTATTTCTGGTTACGAAAGGTATTTTAATAAATATTTTGATATTCATGGAAGATTTATTCCCGAGAATTCAACTATTTTTCATAGAGGCTTTCCTTTTATTTATCCTTGGGTAGATAAATGGATATTTTTATTAGCTAAAGAGTTAAAAACAAGATTCAAAGATTTACCTATTCAATTTGAAAAAATTTATAAATTACAAGTAACTATAGATGTAGACATAGCATACACATATCTATGCAAAGGTTTCTATAGGAATATAGGGGGCTTGTTTAGAGATTTATTAAATTTAAAATTTTTGGATGTTTTTAATAGGATAGCTACACTGATGCAAATCAAAAAAGATGATTACGATCATTTTGATTTATTATTAGAAATAGGTAAATATTTACAAAATCCATTGATTTTTTTCTTTTTGCTCTCAAATAAAACAACAAAATTTGATAAAAATAATCATATAAATTGTCGAAGATTTTTGAATTTAATTAGAACTATTTCAAATAAATATCATGTAGGTATACACTATAGTTATTATGCAAAAGATAATCCAGATTTAATAAAATTAGAAAAAACTACTTTAGAAAAAATCATCAATGAAAAAATCAAAATTGGTAGAGCTCATTATTTGAGATTAGATATGCCAGATATGAATAATTTAGCAAATATAGGCATTAAAGAAGATTATTCTATTGGTTATGCTTCTTTACCTGGATTTCCTCTAGGAACATCACATCCATTATATTATTATGATTTGAAAGGTGAGAAAATAACAAATTTATTATTACACCAAACCTCATTGATGGAGGGCACATTTGTAGACTACAAAAAAAGTACTGTCGATGATTTCAAAAACACTTTTGAGCAATTAAAAAGTTCATTAGTATTAGGGGGAGAGATAGTTTTATTGTTTCACAATGAAAGCTTTACAAACAAAAATAGATGGCAAGGCTGGACACCATTTTTTATTGAATTTTTAAAAAATATTAAATGAGTTGGCAATTAATAAATAGATATAATATAAATGAAAATAAGTGGAATGAGGTAGTAAGCCTGTCTAGATCTCGTCATATTACTGGACTTAGCTGGTATCTAGATATAGTATCACCACAATGGTATGGGCTCGTATGGGATGACTATCAAATAATTTTTCCATTTGCTAAAAAAACAAAATTGTTTTTTCCTTATTTTTTGCAACCTCCCATGATTACTTATTTTAGACCTTTTTCGCTTATTGATATTAATGGAGAAATTTTTCAATCACTCATAAGTGTAATTAAAAAAAAAGTTATATTTGCTGATTTTTATATTGATGATTTAGGTTTTAAAAGTAAATATATATCTGATTGTAGAATAAATTATTTGCTTAGACTAGAAGACATCGAAGATCTTAGATCTATGATGAGTGAACATCATTTAAGAAAGATAAAAAAAATGGAAAAAAACGAACCATGTTTGATACAATTAACAAATGTACCTACTAATTTTTTAAATGATTTTTTATGCAACTCGCCATATATGCTAAATGAAACTGAATTGCGAAATATAATTATCAAATTAGGAAAAAATATCGAACAATATCAACTAGGAGGATGGTGGGGCCTAAAAATAAAAGATACTATTATGGCTATTGCTCTGATTTCTATTTATCATGACATTTTAGTATTTCATTCATTTACAGCTAATGATAAAGGTAGAAAATCTGGCGCCACTCATTATTTAATATATAAAATTATAGAAAATTTCAAAAAATCAAATGGCAAAATTATAGATTTTGACGGTGGTAACGAAGAAAAAATGGCTTTTTTTTATCAAGGATTTGGTGGTAAACCATATAAATATTTAGAACTTAAGATCAAAAAATGGTAAAATATTAATATTTACATTAACTATACTTGATTTTCTTTATCATATATTTTAATATAATTTCTTATTTTTTCGACTGGGCCAAAAATCACTAAACGATCATTTTGATGTATTAGTGTTTTGCCATGTTTGTGAGGTGTATATTCATAAGCTGGAGGATGATATAGCTCACTACGCTCGAATGGATTTTCTACATAAGAATAACGTTTTAACATCAAGACATCAATTTCTTCGTTGATTTTGATATCTTCTAATTTCAAATTTTCATAAGATTTGGGTACATCTATCTCTACTGCGATGTAATTTTTAGATATAGGAAATGTATCAAACACCATTCTACTAGCTATTTGCATTGCTAGTCTACCTGCAGATTCTATTTCAGGTTCGAATATATATTTTACCCTCAATAGTGATAGTATTTGTTTGTGAATAGCATTAATGGCTCTAGCATATATAATATTTGCTTCATATTTTTTTAGCAGAGCTACCATAGTGAGGCTGACACCTATGTCGTGACCGATACAAACTATGCAAAAATCATACATAGATACTTCTAATTCCTTTATCACTTGATCTTTTGTAGCATCACCTTCTACTACATTTGTAATAGAATCTTTATGTAGATCCACTAAATTGTGATCTATATCTATTCCTGTTACTTCTATATCTTCATGAGTTAGCCTTTTGGCTAATTCACTACCGAAATTACCTAATCCTAATACTAAAACTTTTTTGCTCATTTAATTTTTTTTATAAATATAAATCAATTTCTGGATATTTGATTAATCGACGTTTGGCTCTTTTTATAATAGCTAAAAACAGAATAACAAATTGCATACGCCCTACAAACATTTCTATGATTATCACTATTTTGGAAGCTAAAGATAGATTAGGAGTGATGCCTAATGTCAAGCCAACTGTACCAAAAGCAGAGAACACCTCAAACATAATATTCATAAAGCCTAAATGAGGATCAAAAGCACAAACAAATATAATACCTATAAATATAGTTAAAAGTGAAAATACAATTATTACAAATGATTTTTGCACTGTAATATTGCTAATGGTACGATTTTTAAATGTTATTTTATCTTGATTTCTTCCAATGGATATAGCATTTAAAAAGGCTAATGCTATAGATGTAGTTTTGATGCCGCCACCAGTACTACCAGGTGAGGCACCTATCCACATTAATATTATTATAAACATTATAGTTGCAGGAGTGAAACTAGCAAAATCTAAAGTATTAAAGCCTGCTGTCCTTGGTGTTACAGAACAAAAAAAGGCTTGTACTACTTTATCAAACCAATTATAACTGATTAAACTATTATTTGATTCTAATATTAATATAACTGCTATTGCTAAAATAATCAATATTAATGTGGTTCTTGTGACTATTAAATTATTGATATTTATTATTTTAGGTTTTATTATTTTAGGTTTTATTATTTTAGGTTTGTTAAATATTTTTCTAATTAAGTTTTTGAATTTAAAATTAATATTTTTTAATAAGCTATTGATTACAAAAAATCCTATTCCACCAAAAATAATTAAACCGCTTATTGTAAAAATGCTTAGGTAATTATTAACAAATACTTCATTCATCATACCATCAGGTAAATTACTAAAACCAGCATTGCAAAAGGCTGATACGGAATGAAAAATAGCGAAAAAGATGTGTTGAGCTAGATTATCAAAATAGATATCGGGCACAGAAAAATATATTAGTATAGCACCTATGCTTTCAAATAATGCTGTAATTAAAATTATAGCATACAAATTTTTTTTAATTTCCCTAAAAGATGAACTGCCTAAATTAAATTCCAAACCTTGTTGTTCCTTTATTGATAAATCTGTTCGTGTGAATGATAAAGCTAAAAAACTAGTTATAGTCATTATACCCAGTCCACCTAATTGTATTAATATTATTATTATCAATTTGCCAAACCAAGTAAAAGTACTAGCTATATTTACAGTAGTAAGGCCGGTAACACATACTGCCGATACAGTGACAAATAATGAATCTTCATATTTTATATCCCTATAAGTAGCTGCAGGTAATAATAATAATAGCGAACCTATTATGATAATAATAATAAAACTTATGATAAAAATTTTGGCAGGATGTATAGATATTTTGTATAGATTTTGAGCCAAGAGACTAATAGTCCTTATAAATACTAGAAATATTAAAAATAATTTATAATAATGTATGTATCCAACATCATGTAAATAAGGAGAGATAAAATCAGGAATAAAATAGACAAAATAATTAATAGTAATGATAAAAATCATTTTTAATAATAAATTACTCCATGAAAATTTTTTACCACCAGGTAAAATCAATAAAATAATTTGAATTAGATATATTATACTTATACTCCAGCTAATAAAATCAATATAAGGTTCTAGATTGTGCCCTACAGTTGGAGTATAAAGATTTCCTAATAAAAAGATCGTTAATAATCCAGCGAAAATAGATAAAAAAGATAAAATTATATTACAAAATCTTAATATTTTAGGGTTTACTTTATAAAACCATTCAAATATTTTAATGCTTGTGAGCTTTAAAAAATAAAAAAATTGCTTTAATAACTTTTTCACAATTTTTTAAATTATTGTTAAATGTATAATTTTTTAAAAAATTTCATACAGATTTATATTTACTTGTTATCTTCATAAAGCCACTCTACATATGAGCTATTAGTCTCCCTGAGATGTACCTGCACTAAAGTTACTTCTGGAGGTAGATGTGGAGTTATAATGTCAATAAAATGTAATAAAAGATTTTCACTGGTAGGTTGAAAGGGCAATTTTATTATTCTAGAAAAACTTTTTATATTTTCAACTTTATCTAACCATTCAGCATTTTTATTAACTATTAATGAATGATCAAATAACTCAATTATTTCTTTTTGAATAATAGATTTTAATGTATTAAAATCTATTACCATGCCATATTTTGGAGAATTTTTATCTGTATTAGGCTTACCTTTTACAGTTACTATTAATGTATATGAATGTCCATGTACATAAGCACACAAACCATCATACTCATCTAATACATGAGCCATTTCGAAATGAAATTCTTTACTTATTCTTATGTAAGACATTTTTTATACAAAAGTATTTATTTTTATAATAAGTATTTATAATTTTTTTAAGAAATCAATAAACAATAAAAAAAAAGTATACTGAATAGGGATGGATGCTTATTTGATATCATTCATTGTTTTACTTTACGTATTTTATACTACCATCAAATAATTTTTATTTAATTTTACAAAAAAATAATTATGGATAATTTTAATTTATTAGATTATCAAGCTCTACCCAAAGAGCAGAAACGTAGATTTCTAGATAATCTATATCAATTTTTATTAGAAAACAACTACACAGCCGTAGATTATCAGAAGCTAAAAATACAAAGCACAGCCCCCATCTGCCCTCGATGCGAAAGCGAAAATGTAATAAAAGCTGGAGTACGCGACGGCAAACAAGTGTACAAATGCAAAGATTGTGGCCGACAATACCGCGAAACAGCTAGAACCTTCGTATATCGCATGCGAAAAGCTGATAAAAT
>Ga0208823_1000305_pt1 | contig 42430 bp, 29 predicted proteins | sample AD_UKC075_MetaG_FD_184440 | JGI IMG/M metagenome (GOLD analysis project Ga0208823, IMG submission 184440) | Active sludge microbial communities of municipal wastewater-treating anaerobic digesters from USA - AD_UKC075_MetaG (SPAdes) (version 2) | ecosystem: Engineered > Bioreactor > Anaerobic >...
CGGTTCGCACTTCGAAGCCGGCATCCTGTACGAATTGGGCCAGCGATCGACGAGCGCTCAAGGAATCGTCCACGGCCAACACGAACGGACGGTGGGTGGCAGACACGGCCGATAATGCCGCAGGCGCAGCGGTCCGCGCCAGTTGAATCGCCGCAGGCGCGCGCAACAGCTCAGGCAAATCCAGCACCGGCACCACGCTGCCGTCACCAAGAATGGTGGCGCCCACGATACCGCTGAGCTTGGGAACGTATTGCCCCATGCGTTTGACCACCAGATCGCGGCTATCCATGATTTCCTGAACCAGCACAGCGCGGACATTGCCGGTTTCCTCGCGCACCAGCAACACCGGCGGCGTCGTGCGGGTCTGAGTGCGGCGATCGGTCGGCAGGTTGAGCAGCGTATCCAGCATCGTCAATTCGTAAACGTCATCGCCAATCCGATAGGTGGTGACGTTGCCCAACGTCTGTATCGTGCCTACCCCGGAATACAGGATTTGCTCGATGCCGCGGTCGGACAGAGCGTATATTTGCGAGTGCTCGCGCACCAGCAAGGCATGGGTGGAAATCAGAGTCACGGGCAAGCGCAACTCCATCAGACAACCTTTGCCCGCCTTGGTCTGAATACGCAGAGACCCCTTCATGGCCAACAGCTGGGTGTAGACCACGTCCATCCCGATGCCGCGCCCCGAGGTCTGGGTCGTTTCGCCACGGGTGGAAAATCCCGGCAGCAGGATCAAACGACTCAATTCATCCTCGTCCAGCATCTTGTCGGATGTGATGAGCCCGCGTTCCACCGCCGTGCGCCGCACTGCGGCCAAATCCAGCCCCGCCCCGTCGTCCTGACAGCGGATGACGATGTTGTTGCCCTCGCGCAGGATATGCAACTCGATCCGTCCCGTCGGTGGCTTGCCCAGACGCTTGCGCTGATCCTGCGCTTCGATGCCATGATCGACGGCGTTGCGCAGGATGTGCATCAAGGGATCGACCATGTTGTTCAACACGTTACTGTCGATCAGGGTATCGGCGCCGCGCACCGCCAGATCCGCTTCCTTGTCCACCAGACGGCAGGTCTGCCGCACGCTGCGCTGTAACCGTGGCACGACCGTTTGGACCGGCACCATGCGGGTCCGCAATACCGCTTCCTGATTGTCGCGGTGGAGACGACCTTGATCGACCAGCAAGGCATCCAGCGTCGCCAGATTTTCCTCGATGGCGCGACCCAGTTCGCGGGTGTCGACGGCCGCTTCCACCAAGCGATGGGTGACCGTGTTGAGTTCGTTGTACTGCTCCAATTCCAGCGGATCGAAATCGCCGCGCTGCATCGATCTGGATAGCGGCGACGATACATTGCGAACGTCGATCAGCTGCTCCAGCTCCATGGTCAACTGCTGGAACAGGCGATTCTGCCCCATCACCGCCCGGGTTTGCGCAACGGTCTTGCGAATCCGCTCCTGGACCTGACCGGTCAGGATGATGCTCTCCCCCACCAGCCGCAGTACGTCATCGACCAGATGGGCGGGCACACGCAGGGTCACTTCGGGTACGGTGGTGGATTGCGGCGCTTCGGCCGACGCAGCCTCGTCCGCTGTAGCCGTTTCGGCCAGATCCGGAGTCGGCTCCGGGATTTCATTGCCGGTCGGAATTCCGGTCCGATCGATACGGTTGGCCCAGTCCAGCACCTGTTGCAGCACGCTCATGGCCTGCACGGGCGGCGCGCTCATGCCGAGCAGCGCTTCGCTCATGGTCTCCAGACAATCGGCCGCGTCCAGCAGGGTTTCGGCCAGGGGTCGGTTGGGCAATACGCCATGCTTGGAAAGTGCCTGCAGGATGTCTTCGACGTAATGGGTCAAGGTGGCGATGCCGCGCACTCCGACCGTATTGCCGGCGCCTTTCAGGGTATGCGCGATACGCTGGGCGACTTCCATATCCTTGAGAACGCCATTGCCGGAGGCCAAGCGCTGGATCGAGGCGGAAAATTCGGCGGCCTGGTTGGGCAATTCCTGCAACAGGCCATCCAGCAATTCCTGATTCACATCAGCCGGCAAGGCCAGCGATACGTCTTCGGGCCGCGCCTGTTGCGGCCGGGTTTCCGTTTCGGGGACCTCAAGCACCAGTTTCGACGTTGCCAGCAAGTCGATCAGCGGACCGGTCTCCTCGGTCGCCAGGGGTTGGGGCCAGCGAACATCTTGCAAATGCGTCGCCAGCGCCGTGCAGACCGCACGATCCGCCAGCGCTCCCAAATAGTTGAGCGCTAGATCAGGCCAGATTTCCACCACCTCGCGCTGTTCGGCGCGCACAGGCTGTTGTTGCGCGGCCAGCGCACTGAGGTTGGCTTGCAAGCAACCACATACTTGCTGCAAACCGGCCAAACCGATGGAGGCGGAAGCTTCGCCTAAACGCTCCAGGTTCTCGGCATACCCGGATAACGCCTCGGCCCTTGCCGCCGTTGTGCTTTCAGCCGATTCAGCCAGCCCCAGAATCTCGGCGGCGGCTTCGGCCAGCTGCACGATTTCCGCACATAAAATTTCCAGCAGCTCTTGTTGGGCGCTATCCGATGCCCCCATGATTTGCACAACCTCGTCCTCTTCGTCCTCTTCGTCTTCTTCGTCCTCTGCTGCCGCTCCCTCGTCCTCTTTGTCCTCTTCGTCCTCTGCTGCCGCTCCCTCGTCCTCTTCGTCCTCTTCGTCCTCTTCGTCTTCCTCCTCGTCTTCTGCAGCAGCTTCCTCTTCTTCTACATCCTCTTCAGCGCTTTCCGCCGCGACTTCATCGATAACGACTTCTTCGGCTTCGGCTTCGGCTTCGGCTTCAAATACGGGGGCAGCCGTTTCTTCAGCAATTACCAGCGTTTCTTCAATTGCCGACGCCGTTGCAGAAGTTTCCTCCTCATGCGTCGTTTCCATCACTACTGCGGGCAGTTGTTCCAGTTCGACGGCTTCGGCAATTTCAATGTCCCCGATGGTCGCTGGCGCGGATTCGACCGCCAGCGTCATCTCCGGCTCCACAGCTGGCGCTTGTTCGATCAGAACAGGCGTTGGCGCTACCGGAACGATTGGCTCTATCACGAAGGGCTGTTCGGCCAGTTCCAGCGTTTCCACGGCCGGTACGGTCGCCATTTCCTCGACCGGTTCCGCGGCAACGACGGGGAATTCATCTGCCACGCGGGCCATTCCTTCCGCCTCGGCGAATGCGCCCTGTTCGGCTGGCGTTGCCCCCAGCGCCAACAAGCCGCGCAACTCGTCAGCGGCATCTGCCGCCAACGGCGTCGCCCAAGCCGGATTGGATAAATGCTCGATCAAGGGTTCACTGCCGACGGAGTCGTCGATATCGCCGAGGTAACCGATCGCCAGCAGCGGCCATTCCTCCAGTCGCTCCCGTTCGGCATCGCTGAGAGGGCCGCCACGACGATTCAACTCCGCCAAGCGCTGGTCGAACAGCCGGCAAACCTGCTGCAAACCGCGCAGGCCCATATTGCCCGCCGTCAGACCGACGCGTCCCAGCTGTTCGGCGTAATGGCGCATGCCTTCGGCGATTCCCTCCTCATCCAGTACCTCCAAAATACCGAGCACTTCGGCAATTTCCGCTTCCAACGCCGCGACTTGGTCTTCCGATACGAGCATGGCTGCTAAACCCCCGTGAACCGCACTGACCCCCTGTGGTGGCCGCCGTACAGCAGCGTTGCGCTGTTACGCCGGCAACCGAAACACGCGCACGGAGTCCAGCAAGTCTTTGGCGTATTCCACCAGATTGGTGGTCTGGATGGTCTGTTCCTGCAATTGCTGACTGGTTTGGTGAGTGCTTTCCCGGATCTGCTGAGCGCGCTCCAGCAACTCGCCATTGATGCGCACCTGATCCTGCGAGCGGGAGGCGATCTGTTGTACGGCGGTCACCAGCTCGGCAGTGGTCTCCTGGGTGCGTTTCATCTGATCGCCGGCCTGCTCGGCCAGCCGGCTGCCATCCACGACCTGGCTGATGGCGGCGTTCATGGCGTTCACCGTATCGGACGTTTCGAGCTGGATGTTGCTGACCAGGGTGGCGATCTGCGACGTGGCCTCGCGGGCGTTTTCCGCCAGTCGCTGCACTTCGTCGGCCACCACCGCGAAGCCGCGGCCCGCCTCACCGGCCGAAGCCGCGTGCATACTGGCGTTCAGCGCCAGGATGTGGGTACGCTCGGCGATGGTGTTGATCAGGTTGACCACGCCGCTGATCTCCTGGGAGCGTTCGCCCAGTCGCTTGATACGCTTTTCCGTCTCGCGGATGGTGTCGCGGGTGTTGTTGATGCCGATGACCGTATTGGTCACCGTTTGCAGCGCCGACTGGGTGGTCTTGATGGCGGTTTCGGCGGCAGCGTTGCAAGTCTGCGCCAACTGGGCGATCTGGCCCATGGCGTCCGCTGCGAAAGCCAGATCGACCGCGGTCTGCTCCACCGCTTGGCGTTCGCTTGCCGCCACGCTGATCACCGTATCGGACTGCATCTTCACCTTTTCGGAAGCGGTCGCCACTTCCTCGGAAATCTGGGTCACGCCCTGCAACACGCTGGCGGTTTCGGCCGTCAGCAGATTCAGCGCGTCGGCCACCGGGCCGGTCACGTCCTCGGTCACTGGCACCGTGATGGTCAGGTCTCTCTGGCTGAGCTGCGACACCGCTTGCAGAAGATTGATGATGGAATCGTTGAGCTGTTCGTTTTCACGTTCCGCCTGCACCAGGGCGTTCACCCGTTCATCCAACATCTGATCGAGCGATTGACCCAGTTCCGACAGTTCGTCGCCGCCGGTCAAACCGGTGCGCGCATCGTATTCGCCTTCGGCGACCTGTTTTACGGTCGACATCATGCGATTGAGCGGATTCACGATGGCGCGATAGGTAGCGGTGCCCAAACCAAAGGCGATCACGATACCGAGCAAGGCGATGACCGCAATCACCACCGTAAAGGTATTACTGGTGTCCCGCGCTGCTTTCAAATCCAGGGCGGAGCGTTCTTCGGTCTGGGTGGTGCTATCCAGCAGCGTCTTGAAGAAGGGATCGATTTGTGCATCGAGATCGTTACTGACGAAGAGGTTCAGCCGACCGCGATCCCGCGCCGCCAGCAGCTCTTCCACTTGCGCGAAAGTATCGTCGATCCCCTTTAAGGGAGTTTTGAACACCTTCTCCAATCGCGCCCGGTCGTTGGCGGACACCGAATCGAGATAGGATTTCCAGCCCTTCTCGAAATCGGTCTTGGCTGTCGACAAGGTTTCGTTACCCTTGTCCCAAGAGCTGGTGCCGCGCGCCACGCTATTGATCATGTTTAGAAATTCGGAACGCAGCGTTTCACCCAAGCGCCCCAGGGCGGCCTGTTCGGTTACCGATTGATTGATTTGGCTCACGGCATTACCGATGCGGGTCATGCCGAAATAGGCAACCAGCCCGATCGCCACCAGAATCACGAGTTGCACGACCATCGTCAGTGTCAACCGCGCATTGATTTTCTGACCGCCCATGACAGCTTTTACCTCCTTCGGTGTTTGAATCCCGCCAAACTCGATCGGTCGGCTCGCATGTTCCGGCCCTTTCGATGACGGCTATGGTAAATGCCCGCTGTTACCACATCTCACGCGTATGGCCCGAACTGCTATTTGAAGAGCGTTATCAGTTCCTGTGGCGAGATAGCGACAAATTGACCGTCGCGTAGATAGGTTGCCTGTACGAAATCGGAGCCCTGATTGCCGTTGGTGAAATCGACTTTGAAACCGCCGATGTCATAGGGTTGGCGATGCGCGGCTTTCAGAAAATTTTCCCGGGTCAATGGCCCATCGATCGCCTGCATGATCGCAACGAACAGCTTGCCGACGATATAGCTTTCGAGCGAGACGTAATTCAAGCCATTGCTTAATGCCTTGCGCGCTTCCACCACCACCGGCAGCGATGAATCGGGCGAAGGCACGACCTGGGTGGCGATCACCTTGTCCGTTACGCTGTTCTCCTTGAGCAAGGTCACCAGGCGCTTGTCGGCCGCAGGCGAGGGCGAACTGAAGATCCAGGGCTCGCCCTTGTTGTGGCTGGCGTAGCCGATGAAGGCGGCGGCTGGATCATAGACGGCCATGATGACCACCAATCGGCAATGGGTGCTACTGGCGGCTTCCCATTGCTTTAGCGACAAATAGCCCTCGCGGGCGCTGGTGGTATCGCGCGGATAGACGCCGACCGGGCCGATGCCATTTCGCTCCGGGTTTTTCCCCGGCATGTTCAAGAGCTGGTCCAGCTTGGCAACGAGCTGCTCCGTGCCCGCTTGCTTGGCCAGGGCAGCGCGGAATCCCTTGATGCCGCTCATGCCATAGGCATCGTTTTGCACGTAGGCGCAGACTTCAGTCGGTTTCACGCCTCCCGCCAGTGCGGCGTCGATCACGGTCTCCACTTCCTTGGCGTAGCTGGCGCGCACATTCAGCACATCGCCAGGCCCGGCAAACGCTGCCCCCGTATAAAATCCCAGCGCAGGTATCTTGTTCTCGGCCAGCATGGGTAAGACCGCCTCGGTGGTGGACGAGCCAAAGCTGTTCACCATGGCGAATATACCCTTCCCGATCAACTGTTTCGCCGCTGCAACCGCCTTGACCGGATCGTAGAAGTCATTGACGGCGTCGAGCTCAATGGCGTGTTTCTGCACCGTTTGGCCCGCCAACGCCGCCTCCATCCCTTGTTTCATCGCGGCGCCGTATACCCGGTAATCGCCTTCCAACGGAAGGGTGGCTCCGATGCGGATTGTCTTGCCGGTGACGCCGGTTTCCTCGGCCATGCTGCTCCAGGGGACGATCGCACACAGGCACAGCAACAGACCCAGCAGTGCCATTCCGCTCATGCAACGACGGCGGCCCTTTGTCATCACGCCAGCGGCGTCTTGGGAATCATCATAGATATGCATTTGCGCGGTGCTCCTCGGGATGAGCTCACCAATCCCGTCAAAGTTCACGGTCATGTCTCTTGAGTTGGAATGACTCGAAACCATATTCCGAAACATCGTCTCCCTGGGCGGCGACGGTCACTCCGCTCCAGCCATACGACCGCCTAGCGCCTGAAAGAACCCTTGATGATCGAATTCCAGCCACACGCCACCCTCCTGCGCATAGGCTTTGCTCGCATAGGCCCGCAATGCGGTCGGCAACGGCGGCAACCGCGAGAGAACTTGCTGGGTGGAAGCCGTTTGCGGCAGGCCATCGATCAACAGGCCGACGGCCCTGTCGCCCTGATCCAGCACCATCAACCAGCGCTTCTCCTGGCCCTGATCCGCTTTCAGCTCCAGGAACAATCTCACATCGAACACCGGCACCAGATTGCCACGCAGATTGACCAGCCCCAGCAACCAGGGCGGGGTATTGGGCAGCGGAAAGATCGACGCCTTTTCCAGAACCTCGCTCACCGTATTGAGGCCCACCAGCAAACCGATATCACCGATTCGAAAGCCATACCGCGCGCGTTGCCGCTCGGCCAGTACGATGCCGGTGGTCATGCCCTGCGGCGGTTTGAATCGGTTGAGCGCCGCGCTGGGATTCAACCAGCGCCGGGGAGTTTTCACGGTATTAGCGTTCATGCTCCTCAACCACGACGGTCAGGTTTATGAAAAAGCCTTCAACTGGTCGATGATGGCATCGGCGGTATAGGGCTTGGTGACGAATGCCTTACCACCCTGCATCTGCGCCCACAGGCGATCCGCCCTCTGTTTCTTGCTAGTGACGAACACGACTGGAATATCCTTGGTCGTGCTTTCATTGCTCAGCAACCGGCAAGCGGCATAGCCATCCATGTCCGGCATGATGATATCCATGAAGATCAGATCAGGTTTCTCGGTCTTGGCTTTTTCGACCGCTTCCTTCCCATCGGTCGCAGTCACCACGATACAACCCGCCTCGGTTACGATACTCTTGATATTGGCCAGCTCGGTGGGAGAATCATCGACGACAAGCACTTTCCGAATTGACATAGATACCTCCGTCTCAAATATTAATGTTGTTCAATTCAGTTCAGTATAGTGAAAATTAAAACTTCACCCGAGACAAGGCCATTAAATTTTCAGATACTTCTTTACGACTTTTTGAAAGGAAGATTGCTTGACAGGCTTAGTCAGATAAGTATCGCACCCTGCCAACGCACCTTTGACTCGATCGAAAGGTGACGATTTGCTCGTCAGCATGACAACCGGTATTTTTTTCTTGGCTTTATCTTTTTTGATGATCTTGCAAATCTGATAACCATCAATGCCTGGCAATACCACATCCAGGAAAATCAGATTGTAATTATTCCGAGCCAGCGACTCGAATGCCTGTTCACCCGATTCCACCGCATCGACCTGAATACCGAACAGCTTCAATTCCAATTCAATCTGCTTTCTGACCGTGCTGCTATCGTCCACCACCAATGCCGTGAAGCTCGATGGCTCCACCACTTCCACAGCCTTGGGTTGCTCCGCGCCGATGACTCGTTCTTGCGGAGGGTCCGTCGAAACTTGAGTGGCAACCTGATCCAGTACGCTGAGCACGCGGGTCGCGACAAAAGGCCGACGAACAGAATAAGGCCCGCTATTGGAAAGTGTTTCTTTCGCCACCATGACGGTCGGAAACCGCAGAGTCTTTCCATCTGCAGAAGACGATGAAGATGGATCCGGGCCAGCGCCACAAAAGGCGCTCCATTCAGCCATGGCTTTAGGATCTTCCGCATCGACCATCAAGATTTGGCTGGCTTGAGCGGCCGAAACCAGCGCATAAGTATTGGCGCGGTAGAGAGAGAGCTTAAAGATATTTTTCAAGACATTCCGTTCAGTCTCGGGGATCCCGAACATAGCGACTGAAAAAGTTTTCTTATCACTCATGGCGACACGCTCCCCAGCCTCTCGTCAACCCCAATCTCCACATTGAAATCTTTTGGCTCTCCAAGGAGGAACTATAGTCCCAAAGGCACTAAAAGCAACATTTCAAATAATGGAAACATCATGCGACCTTGGATGTCATTCTAACCGAGCCGTTATTGCAAAATAATTAAGTTGTTGATTTTAATTTATTATTAATACAATCATAGTGGCACGGCTGATATCGTGCCCACGGGGAGCCCGCCCAAAACCCATAAAATATTAGTACAGTAACATCAATAACGTGACTGTTCACCCAGAGCACTCGCCATTGATCGTACCATAAAAATAACACCGCTATCCCCGGACGAGGCGAGGCCAGAGCCGTGTGTCTCATCGCCGACTTCCCGGCCCTATCGACCGGGAGGCAGAACCAGTGCGCTCAGGCAGTCGAAGCCGGCGTCGCGCAGGCGCCACAACCGCCTGCGCCATCACAGCTGCCACCGGCGCTGCTGTCGTTGGCCGGGGCATCGGTCTTGGCGATATTCTTCTGATTACCTTTCTTGAAGTCAGTCTCGTACCAACCGCTGCCCTTGAGCCGGAACCCGACTGCCGAAATCAGTTTCTTCAGCTGCGGCTCGCCACAGGCAGGACAGTCGGTCAATTCCGGATCGCTCATCTTCTGCATGGTTTCAAACTCATGGTGACAGGCTTGGCAACGGTATTCGTAAATCGGCATGGCGCACCTCGCAAGGGTTCAAAGTTTGGGGAATTTCAGCGAAATCGTATGGGGACAGGCGGACATGTTTTCAAGGCGATGGTTCGGGGTCGGTAGGATTACGATTACACTATCTATCATGTTTCCCATGTTCCGCCTACTTTCGCCCATCATCCTGCTCGTCTTGGGGTTGGCCGGTTGTGATTCCGGTGCCGACCGGATGGTGACCGTGGAATTCTGGGCGATGGGACAGGAAGGCGAACGAGTGCGGATGCTGCTGCCCGAGTTCGAGCGTCGCCATCCTGGTATCCGGGTGCGGGTCCAGCAGCTGCCATGGAGCGCCGCCCACGAAAAGCTGCTGACCGCTTATGTCGGTCGCACCATGCCGGACATCTTCCAACTCGGCAACACCTGGATTCCCGAATTCGTAGCCCTGCGCGCCATCGAACCGCTGGACGAACGGTTGCGCACTGGATCAAACCTAGCATTGCACGACTATTTCCCCGGCATTCTCGCGACCAACCGACTCAACGGGCATACCTACGCCTTGCCCTGGTATGTAGACACCCGGCTGTTCTTCTATCGCAGCGATCTACTGGCTGCCGCCGGCTTCTCCACACCGCCGACCGGCTGGGATGGCTGGCGGCAAGCCATGACGCGGCTCAAGGGCCTGGCAGGCCCGGATCGTTACGCCATCTTACTCCCGATCAACGAATGGCAGTTACCGGTGATTCTGGCTCTGCAGTGCGGTGCGCCGCTGCTGCGCGATCAGGATCGCTATGGCGATTTTCGCGACCCACGCTTCCGCGCAGCGTTCGCATTCTATCTCGGCCTGTTCGAAAGCGACTTGGCTCCGCCGGTCAGCAATGCCCAGATGGCCAATCTCTATCAGGAGTTCGCCAACGGCAGTTTCGCGCTCTACGTGACCGGACCCTGGAATATCGGTGAATTCGGGCGACGGTTGCCCGCGGCGATACAGCCGGACTGGAACACCGCGCCGTTACCCGGTTTTGACGATGCCCCGCCCTGCCCAGGACAAGATCCGGAGAATGGCGCGATCGGGGTATCGTTGGCCGGCGGCGCCAGTCTGGCGCTGGCCCGGACCTCGCCCCGGCAGGAGGCGGCCTGGCTGCTGCTGGAGTTTCTGGCCGAGCCGGCGCAACAAGCCCACTTCTATCAGCTCACCGGCGACCTGCCGGCCCGACAAACAGCCTGGAATGATCCAGCCCTGGCCGGCAATCGCCATGCCCAAGCGTTCCGCCAGCAATTGCAGCATGTGCAGGCGACGCCGCCGATTCCAGAATGGGAGCGCATCGCTCACCGCATCGCTTATTACGCCGAGCTGGCCATTCGCAAGCAGATGAGCGTAGATGAAGCGCTGACGGCGTTGGATCGGGACGTAGACCAGATTTTGGCCAAACGCCGCTGGCTACTCGAGCGCGGGCTGATCCCATGATCGGTCCCGAACGTCACGCCGCCTTGAGCGGCTGGGCCTTCCTGGCCCCGGCACTGCTACTGATCGCGGTGTTCTTCTTTCTGCCGGTCATGGCGGCTCTGGCGCTGAGCTTCACCGACTTCGACATCTATGCCCTGGGCGATCTCCAGCGGCTGCGATTCATCGGCTTCGACAACTACCTGCAACTGTTGCAAAGCCCGCTGTTCTGGATCGCGTTAGGCAACACCGCCTACTTCGTGGTGGTCGGTGGTCCCTTGTCGGTAGCGATCTCGCTCGGTGCGGCGCTACTGGTCAATTCTCGCCTGACCCACGGCTCTGCCTGGTTCCGCACTGCGCTGTTCCTGCCCGTGGTGACAACGCTGGTGGCGGTAGCCGTAGTCTGGCGCTATCTCTACCATCCGCGCTACGGCTTGCTGAACTACGGCTTGAGTCTATTCGGGGTAGAGCCGATCGACTGGTTGGGCGACCCGAACTGGGCGATGCCGGCCATCATCCTGATGGCGGTGTGGAAAAATTTTGGCTTCAACATGATCATCTTCATCGCCGGCTTGCAGAACATTCCCCCCCCCTTGTACGAGGCGGCACGGATCGACGGCGCCAACGCCTGGCAGCAATTCCGCCACATCACCCTGCCCCTGTTGGGACCGACCTTCCTGTTCGTGGCCCTGATGACCATGATCGGCTATTTCCAGGTGTTCGCCGAACCCTATGTGATGACGCAAGGTGGGCCGGCCAACCGCACGATGAGCGTAGTGCTGCTGATGTACGAGGAAGGTTTCCGCTGGTGGAACATGGGTTATGCCTCAGCAGCGGCCTTCGTGCTGTTCGCGCTGATCCTGGCGGCGACCATGCTGCAACTGCAACTACGGCGGCGGGGGTCGTCATGAGCCGCCGATCCTACTCCTGGCTCCCAGCGCTGCTGGTGCATGGCCTGCTGGCAGCCGGCGCAATGCTGGCGCTGGCGCCGCTGGCGTGGATGCTGGCCGCTTCACTGATGCCGCCAGGCGAGGCCAACAGCTATCCGCCGCGCCTGTGGCCCAGCGCCATCACCTTCGAGCACTACACAGCGCTGTTCACCCGACTGGATCTCGCCCGTTACCTATTCAACAGTACTCTGCTGGCCATCGCCGTAACCGTCATTTCCCTGCTGATCAATTCGATGGCCGGCTATGCCTTCGCCAAGTTTCGCTTTCGAGGACGCGATCGGCTGTTTCAGGGCCTGCTGGCGGCGCTGGTGATCCCCGCTCAGGTGACGATGCTACCGCTGTTCCTGCTACTCAAGCAGTTCGGACTGATCAATACTTACGGCGGCGTCATCATCCCCGGCATGGCCAGCATCTTCGGCATTTTCCTGATTCGCCAATATCTGCTCGCCATTCCCGACAGCCTGCTGGATGCAGCGCGTATGGATGGCGCCGGAGAATTCCGTATCTATTGGTCACTGATCGTGCCGCTGTGCCGACCCATCTTGGTGACCCTGGCCATCTTCACCTTCCTGGGGGTCTGGAACGATTTCATGTGGCCGCTGATCGTGCTGACCGACAGTTCGATGTATACCCTGCCGGTCGCGCTGGCCAACCTGTCGGGGGAACATGTGCAGGATACGGAGCTGATGATGGCCGGTTCGGTGTTGACCGTCCTGCCGGTCATGCTGCTATTCGTGATCCTACAGAAGTACTACATCGCTGGGATCATGCTGGGAGGCATGAAGGGATAGCTTGCCATTCGCCTGAACGGTTCCTTCGTTCAAGTTTTGCAATGGCTCAGATTCAAGATCTTCCTTGGATTGGAGCAGGGGACAAAACCAATCGGGCGGTACCCTATCTGCCTTCACCGGATAACCGCGCTCATCGTGATGAACAATGAGGCGCTGCGCCGTTTGCCACTGTCGCAAATCGCTGGGATCGAGCTGGTAGTATACAGCCAGCGCCTCCATACCGATATCGGGCCTTCTTTTACGGCGTTCACGATTATGGAATCGCAACCATTGCACCAAAGCCCAAATGATCAATGTTCCGCCAAGCAATGCTGCTATCAGAATGTAATATTCACCAGTGACCAAAGCTTGCCTGTAAGATTGCAGGACAATGATTTCCTGATAGCCGATATAGATTCCCAGCATCCATGCGATTAAAGTGGCGAGCGGCAACCACAAATAAAACCAAAGTCCCCAAAAAACCAATGTCACCAATTTCCATACGATGCGCTTAGAGGTGGACTGTAATGATGGGCTATCTATAATGAACGCTAATGCGTGTGTATTTGTCATTGTCAAAACGACTGATCTTATTATTTTTCGTTCGGAGTTCTTAGGCCACGATCAGGACTGACCCAAACTGCGCGCTTCCCATGACCGCGCAACAAAACCTTTGGCACCGAAACGACGGTGCTCATCATATTGAGCATCCAATAGGCCAAAGGATACCAGACCATCCAGAAGTAGTATCTGAACAGGCTATGATCATATTGGCGATCGAGATAAAGACTGATAAGAATCTGCAGTAAACAAGTAGTGCCAAGCATGACGCCATGCCAGTGTGGCAGAATAGAACCTACCTTGATAGACGCTGGCAGATCGATAAATAAACCAATCGACCAAAGCAAAATAACCGATGCCATCAGATAAGCCCAAAGCAGGCTGCTGAAATATTCCAGAAAGATCGGCCACATTCTCCGCTTGCGCCATTCCGTCAGTATCCAGACATTCTTGAGCATGACCTGAACGCCGCCCATGGCCCAGCGAAGCCGTTGTTTCCAAAGTCCATGTAGCGTCTCAGGCATCAGAATCCAGCAAAGCGCCCGTGGTTCGAAACGAACGTCCCAATGCCGTAGCTGCAACTTCCAGCTGATGTCGATATCCTCCGTCAACATGTCTGGACTCCAGTAATTGACATCGTGTAGAGCCGTTCGGCGAAACATGGCCACTACACCGGAAACAGTGAACAGGCGCCCGTAAGTACGTTGAGCACGCTTGATCAAACCCACGATCGAGGAAAATTCACCAACCTGAATACGGCCAAGCAAGGTGGAGCGTGTCCGGATGCGGGGATTGCCGGTGACCGCAGCGACTCGGGGTCCCATTTGGAAATGGCGCAACAACCACGGTATTGCATCATGATCCAGTAATGCATCTCCATCGATTCCAATCAGATATTCGCTTCTGGCAAATAGTGCTGCGGTATTCAAACCAATAGCCTTACCCTGGTTTTTCGCATGATGGATCACCTTGAGTTTCGGGTAAGTTATAGATAGATGGTTTAGAATATCTCCTGTACGATCCTTGCTACCATCATTAATGGCAATCACCTCATAATTGGGGTAATTCATGCCCATCAGGTGAGTAATGACTTCCTTGACATTATCTTCTTCATTGTAACAAGGAACCAGAATACTGACCGATGGATAATCTTTTAATTCCGGCTGCTCTTTTATCTTCAGATCATGTTTTTCATAGTGAAAGTAGTAGTAGAGTGCCCCAATCATCCAGACGTAAGACATAAAGAATGGATAATAAAAAACATAACCTAGAAGGATTTGACTAATAGAGAGCTGCTTGAAAGCAGTTGATATACCGCTAAGAAATACCGCTAAGATCGCTTGAATATACTCAAACAAATCGAAGAAATTATCATTGAAAACCACAAAATGTGGCGATATAGGATTCATACTTTAGTCGTGGATTTTTGATATTCTGCCACAATCATCGTAATCAATAGATAGCGTCATCCAGACTGAAATAGCGAAGATCAAACGATTTAGCAATCTAAATCGTGTAGAGTTATTGGCCCATTAAATGCATTTATAGTGCCATTATTTAAATAATCACTAAATAGTATGCCGTACACGATAAATTAAAATAATTAACAAAAAAATTACAAATTATCACGCTACTAATCACAAAATAATTATTAATGTTATTATTAATGGACAATTCATAGAGTGGCGACTCTTAAGACCATGAATTACATAATAAAAACAATGTATTATAAAAAAATACCAGTTATCTTTCTGGCGCTGGCGCTGGGAGCCATTCCCTGTCCCTCATCAGCACAAGAAACCGATACTGAGCAAAATTACCGCGCCGCGCTGGAAACTGCCCGCGCCGGCCAGCCGCAAGAAGCGTTGCCGACTCTACGCGCATTGGCCGAGCAACACCCCGACAAAATCAATTATCTATATGATCTAATTACCGTATTAAGTTGGGCAGGCCAACACCAGGAAGCCGTGCAACGCGCCGAAAAGCTGGATCTCTCCAACGCGCCTTCCTATGTACTCGACAACCTGGCTAAATCCGCACGCAGCAGCGGTCACTATCCGCTTGCTGAAAAGCTCTATCGCACTTTGCTTGGTCGAGACGCCAAAAACTGGCAGGCGTATGTAGGTTTAGCGTTCACTCTTGCCGATAGCCAGCGCATAGAAGAATCAATCGCACTATTAAATGACATAAAAGACGGATTTACTGCCATAGATCAAGATGGATAACAACCACTAAAAATGGTGCAAGAATATGTCGCTCAGCGACACTTACAGCAAACTGAAGCGCAATATAGGGCCATATTGGACCGAGCCCGCGCCGGTCACCCCCGTGACGCCTTACCCTACCTGCGCCAACAACTCCAACAGCACCCAGAGGAAACCCGTTATCGTTACGATCTGATCACGGTTCTCGATTGGGCGAGCCAAGACCAGGAAGCCATCCAGCTTGGCGGTAGCCTCGATCGGCAAACTACGCCGTCCTATGTGCTGTTGAGCGTGGCCAAGGCCGCGCGCAATACTCGCGACTACGCCTTGGCCATTGCGCTATACCAAGCCATCCTGCATCGCGAACCGAACAATCGGCAGGCCCAGGCGGGATGGGCGCTCGCTCTGAGCGACAACCAGCAACCAGACCAGGCCCTGCGCTGGCTGAATATCTGGCTGAAAACAATCCCAGCCGCACAAAGCGCCGACCGGAAACCCTTATTGGAGGCGCGACGCTACGCTGCGATCCGACAGGAAAAGCAACAAGCCGAAGCGCGCTATCAGGCCAGTCTCGCCCAAGCCCGTGCCGGTGATCCCCAGGGCGCGTTACCGGCACTGCGGGAACTGGTCAAACGCTATCCGGAGGACATGCGCTACCGCTACGACTTGAGCACTGTCCTGGCTTGGGCGGGTCAAGATCGGGAAGCTCTCCAAGTAGGCGGTCGATTCGATCGTCGACAGACACCCGTTTATGTCCTGACGACACTGGCTAAATCGGCGCGGAACGTCGGTAACGACACCTTGGCCACTGAGCTTTACCGATCGGTCCTGCGCCGCGATCCCGGCAACTGGCAGATTCGCGTCGAGTTGGCGAAATGGCTGGCGGATCAACGGCAAGCCGATGCGGCGCTGCAACTCCTCCACGCCCAGTTGCGTGCCAACCCCAGCAGCCCTACCCCAGAGCGAACGGCTCTACTGCACGCGCAAGCCTATGTATTCGAACGCCAGACAGACTTCCTGCAAGCCGCTGCCACATATCAGGAAATTCTTCAGCTCGATCCCACGGACCACACGGCTCAACGCCAACTCGTCCTGCTCACGGACCGGATCGGCGCTCCACAATTGGCGCTAGCGTTGGCCGCACGCTACCCAGAAGCGCTGAACGCGCAGGAACTCAACGCTATCAAGCACCATAGCACTGCCCTGCAGATTCGCTGGGGAGAGGTATGGAATGATATCGAGACGGGGCCTGCTCGATTCGCCGATACCGATCGCGCACTCACCGACAGCTCCGAACTGCAGCGCTCCTTGCGCCAGACAGACCAGCAAGGAACGCCCGCCATGAACCATGCCATTTTCGACGAGATGGTAGCGCTGCGTGATCGAATCCGGATGCAGGAGGTAATCGCTCGCTATGAAACGCTGACAGCGCATCACGTCGACATTCCCCCCTACGCCTTGGCAGCGGCAGCAGACGCTTATCTGTACGAACGCCAACCGGAACGCGCCCGCCAGCTGTATCGAGAAGCCCTCGCACAACAGTCTCCCAACGCTCAGAACCCCGAATGGCAACGCGGACTGTTTTACGCCGAGGTGGAAAGCGAAGATTTCGACAGCGCGCAGGGCTTGATCGACAAAGTCACCCAGCCGGGCGACAAACTCTGGGTCGATTCACGCTTGGCATTCGAGCGTTGGGATGAAGCGGAACAGTGGGCAGCTGGCGTGTTGGCGAAAGCGCCCGCCAATTTTTACGCTCGCTCCAAGCAAGCGTCCGTGCAGGCAGCGCGTGGTCAACGCCGCGCCGCCCATCGAACATACGGTCAGATGCTGGCCGATTTTCCGGATTCCCTGACCGCCCGTATCGGCCATGCGGAAACCCAGCTGGCGCTGGCGCGCTATCCGGAGGCCGAGCGTGAAATCGCCGATCTGGTTGCCGATTACCCAGAAAACCGTGCAGTGCAACGGACAGCTTCCGAATGGCGCGAACAAAATAGCTGGCTATTCAGTCTGGACAGTGTCGTAGGCGGCAGCAACGATATATCTGCCGTCTTCGGCAACCGCGACCTGTATGCACAAAGTTTTCTCTATTCCCCACCGATCGATTATTACTATCGTGGTTATGTGCGTCTCTTCGATTCGGAGGCCCGTTTCCAGGACAACCAAAAAGCAACGCGTAGCCGCTTCGGGATCGGTCTCGAAAAACGTACAACCGATTGGGAATGGGTAGCAGAACTCAATGGCAATCTTGATAGCAACGGTGATCCAGGAGCAAATTTGGCACTGGTTTACAAACCGAATGACTTTTGGAGTTTTAAAGGCGCCTATCAATCCAATACCGATGATATTCCTCTGAAAGCAGTCTTGAACGATATCCAAGCCCAGTTATACCTGATCAACGCCACTTATTCTCCCAATGAAGCGCGACAACTGCGCTTCACTTTCGGATACGAACCCTTCGATGATGACAATAATAGGTTTTTCATCAACAATAGCTGGCTTGAACGCCTGAAGAATGCGCCCCACTATAAATTGGATGCTTACTTCAATCTTTATGCATCGCAAAATAGCGCAAGCAATGTGCCCTATTTCAATCCTGAACAGGATGCTTCGTTTGACGTCACACTGGTCAACGAGTGGATTTCGTGGCGTGAATACGAATCCTCATTCAAACAACGACTGGTGTTGACCCTGGGTGATTATTGGCAGAAAAACTATGGTAACGGTGAAATTTATGGCATGCGTTATGAGCAGGAATGGGAGCGCGCCCGCGATATCGATGTGCGCTATGGACTGGGATGGCTGGATCGCCCCTACGATGGTGCACCGGAAAATCGATTTTATCTTTATCTGACGCTCAGTAAGCGTTTTTAAGGAATAGAACCATGCCAATCAACGGACTATCCCACCGTCTCCACCTATTCTGGCAGTACAGCATTACCCTGTTAATAGGCGCACTCATAGCTTTGCATGTCATGCAACCTGTTCAAGCTGATGAAGAAGCGCATGGCAATCGTTTCATCGTTTTGTGCTATCACGACGTGCAGGATGAATTACCAGACCATGCGCCGCGATATACCATCAAAACCAGCGACCTGCTCATGCAGCTACTATGGCTGCGTGAACATGGGTATCAGGCAGTATCCCTACAGCAAATTCTGGACGCCCAGCTTGGGAAAAATTCTCTTCCCGACAAAGCCGTACTACTGACTTTCGATGATGGCTATAAAAGCTTCTACACCAAGGTTTTTCCAATCCTTAAACTCTTCAACGATCCTGCAGTATTGTCATTAGTGGGCAGCTGGATGGAAAAAGACACGACCGGTCGTATTACCACAGGTGACGAACACAACGCTCAGGACTATCAACGTTCGAACCTGATGTCCTGGACCGACGTACGCGAAGTCGCTGCCTCTCCTCTTGTGGAAATCGCCTCCCATAGCTTCGATCTACACCATGGCATACTCGCCAATCCTCAAGGCAACATGCAGCCCGCCGCCACCACCCATTTTTACAAACCGGTAACGGGACAGTATGAATCCGACGCACATTATCTAGAGCGCATACGCCTCGACTTGATGAAAAACTCCAGTCTCATCAAGCAACATATCGGTAAAGCCCCACGTGCTATGGTATGGCCTTACGGCGCATATAACGCAGTCGTTTCCGAGATAGCCAAGACATCTGGAATGTCCATGTCATTCAACTTGAACGATGGAGTCAATACGGTATCCAGTCATGCTGCGAATTATGACCGTATTCTGATGCTCCAAGACATGAATATGAGTGATTTCATCAACTCGCTATCTGGAAAGCTGTTTCGACCCGCGCGCATCGTTCAGATAGATCTCGATTATGTCTACGATCCAGACCCGCAGCAGCAGGAACGCAATCTTTCCATGCTCTTGGATCGCATCAAACAATTGGATATCAGCGCGGTTTACCTGCAAGCATTTTCCGATACCGATGGCGACAATGCCGCTGAGACCCTTTACTTTCCCAATCGACACATGCCGATGCGAGCGGATCTGTTTAACCGAGTCGCTTGGCAACTACGAACCCGATCGGGAGTTCGAGTGTACGCATGGCTACCGGTATTCGCTTTCCATCTTCCCCGTGAAAATCCCGCGGCTGCCGATGTGGTGCAAAGTGCTTCAGAAAAAAGCGATCGTCCACAATTTCGCCTTTCACCCTTTTCGGGACGGGTGCGTCAGACGATCGCCGAAATATACGAAGATCTGGCCAAGAATGCGCCAGTTGCTGGCATTCTCTTCCATGACGATGCCCTACTCAGCGATTACGAAGACGCCAGCCCAGCGGCATTGAGCTACTATCAAAACACTTGGCATCTACCGGCTTCCATCACAGAAATTCGGCAAGATCCTGCGTTGATGGAAAAGTGGACTGCATCCAAGATCGAATTCATCGATCAATTCACCAATGATTTAACGGCTGTTTTCAGAAAGTGGCAGCCTGCGATCAAAACAGCGCGAAACATCTACGCACGGGTCATCCTGGATCCCGACAGCGAAAGCTGGTTTGCGCAATCTTTTCCGCGCTTCCTGGAAAATTACGATTACACCGCCATCATGGCCATGCCTTATATGGAAGACGCGCAGAATCCATCGGAATGGCTGCAAAATCTCGTCGCCAAGGTTAAAGAAATACCAGGAGCACTGGAGAAAACCATCTTTGAATTACAAAGCAAGAACTGGAAGACCGGCGAGCCTGTACCCAGTCAAGAACTAGCCGAGCAAATCCGACTCGTTCATTCTCTAGGTGCGCGCAATTTCGGCTATTACCCGGACGATTTCATCCGCAATCAACCGGAATTCGATATCATTTTTCCAGTATTCAGTCTGCACGCCGCGCCTTGATCGTCATGCCTCGGTCGCCATTCCGAGATCTCGGCAATCGTCAGTACAGTTCACCCTCGACCGGATTTGGTAGCTGGCATGATGCCATCCACATAAAACCACTGCCCATCCTCTCGCACGAACCGGCTGATTTCATGCAGCCGGTTCGCCTTGCCGCCAATCTTGTAACGCGCCACGAATTCGACCACGCCCTGGGTATCGTCAAGGCCACCGGCTTCCGTGCGCACGATTTTCAAACCCAGCCAACGAACAGTTCCTGCCTCATTCAAATCGAGCGTTGCAGGGCGCGTGGACGGATGCCAAGTGCGCAACAGGTAATCCTGTCGGGCGTGGACATAGCCTGAATAGCGGGAGCGCATCAAGGACTCAGCCATAGTCGCTTGCTGTTCGCCATCAAGATAAGGCCCACAGCAAACGGAATAAGCTTTGCCCGAACCGCAGGGGCAGAGATTCATACTGGTCATGACGAAATTCTAGCCGCAGATATCCTGCAGCAAGCCCTCCACTTCCGCCGCCCGTGCTTCGACATCCGGCAGCTCCTTGATGAAACGCAGCTTATCCTTGCCATCCAGTTTATAAATCCGGTGTTGCTGCTGAATCAGCCGCACCAGCTTGACCGGGTCCACTTTCGGCGTTGGGCCGAAGAGCAGTCGGCCACCTTTCGGCCCAGCCTCGATTTTCCGGACGCCCAGCGGCATCACTCGCAATTTAAGCCCGGTTATCCGGAACAGGGTCTTGACCGGTTGTGGCAATAGACCGAAGCGGTCGATCATTTCCACTTGCAGATCCCACAATTCCCCGGCGTCACGGGCGCTGGCGATGCGCTTGTACAAGATCAGACGGCTGTGGACATCGGGCAGATAGTCGTCCGGGATCAACGCCGGACTTTGCAGATCGATTTCCGGACCGTGATCCAGGGGCCGATCCAACTCCGGCACCCGACCGGCCTTGAGGGCCTGCACCGCCCGCTCCAGCAGATCCATGTACAGCGTGAAACCGACTTCGTGAATCTGGCCGCTCTGCTCCTCGCCCAGCAATTCGCCAGCGCCACGGATTTCCAAATCGTGACTGGCCAGCATGAATCCCGCGCCCAGATCCTCCAACGAGGAGATCGCCTCGATGCGCTTGACGGCGTCTGCTGTCATGGCTGCCTTGGGTGGCACGATCAGATAGGCGTAAGCACGATGATGGGAACGCCCCACCCGCCCTCGCAATTGGTGCAATTGCGCCAGTCCCAGCTTGTCGGCGCGGTTGATGAGGATGGTGTTGGCGCTGGGCACGTCGATGCCCGATTCGATGATGGTGGTGCAGACCAGCAGATTGCAGCGGCGGTGATAGAAGTCCAGCATCACCTGCTCCAGCTCGCGTTCGCGCATCTGGCCATGGGCAACGGCGATCCGCGCCCCCGGTGCCAGTTCGGCCAGCTGAGTAGCGGTCCGCTGGATGGTCTCGACTTCGTTGTGCAGGAAATAGATCTGCCCACCGCGTTTCAATTCGCGCTGGCACGCCTCACGAATCGTCGCCGGATTCCACTGCCCGACGAAGGTCTTGACCGCCAACCGTCCCGCCGGTGGCGTGGCGATAATGGACAGATCACGCAGTCCGGCCATCGCCATATTCAGCGTGCGCGGAATCGGTGTCGCGGTCAGAGTCAGCACATCGACCTCGGTGCGCAGGGCTTTCAACCGTTCCTTGTGCTTCACCCCGAAACGGTGTTCCTCGTCGACCACCACCAACCCCAGCCGTTTGAAGATCACGCTGTTCTGCAACAGCTTGTGGGTACCGATCAGGATGTCTACTCGTCCGTCTACCAAGGCTTTCAAGGTCTCGGCCTGCTGCTTGGCCGAACGAAAGCGGGATAATAGTTCGATCCGTACCGGCCAGTCGGCAAAGCGGTCGAGAAAATTCTGGTAATGCTGCTGGGCCAGCAGGGTGGTTGGAGTCAGCACCGCCACCTGCCAGCCGTCTTGCACCGCTACGAACGCCGCGCGCATCGCCACTTCGGTCTTGCCAAAACCGACATCGCCGCATACCACCCGGTCCATCGGCTTGCCGGAGCGCAAATCGGCGACCACCGCTTCGATAGCGGTCTGCTGATCGGCCGTCTCCTCGAACGGAAAGCCAGCGGCAAACGCAGCATAATCGGCCTCGCTCAGCTTGAAGGCATGGCCGGGCCGGGCTTCGCGGTGGGCGTAGATGTCGAGCAGTTCGGCCGCGGCATCGCTGGCCTGCTCGGCGGCTTTGCGCCGCACCTTGTCCCATTGGCCGCTGCCGAGCTTGTGCAACGGCGCGTTTTCCGGCGCGGCTCCCGTGTAGCGGCTGAGCAAGTGTAAGGCCGCCACCGGCACGTACAACTTGCCTTCGTCCGCATACTGCACCACCACGAATTCACCGTCGATGCCGGCCACTTCCAGCCGCTGCAAACCGGCATAGCGACCGATGCCATGTTCTTCATGAACGATCGGCGCACCCAGATTGAGGTCGGCCAGGTTGCGAATGATGGCCTCAGGATCGCGACTGGGAACCCGGCGACGCGTCTGGCGGACCCGTTCGCCGTACAGTTGCGGCTCGGCCACGATCGCCAGTTGCGGATCGGTGAGCAACAGACCCTGCTCCAGCGGCGCGACGGTCAACGCCAGCCGGAGCGTATCCCGCTCTACGAATTCGGCCCAGCCCTCGCAACTAGCCGGGCGCAATCCGTAACTGCGTAGGGTCTCCAGCAACACTTCGCGACGGCCAGCCGATTCGGCGGCGATCAACACTCGTCCGGGAAATTCCGCCAGGAAGCGCTCCAAGTCCTCGGCGGGCCGTTCGGCGCGGGGTTGAAAGGGCAAGGTCGGCGGCGGCAGTGTCGGGTAATTCACCCCCTCCACGCTATCCGCCCGCAGTTCCACCCGCGGCCAGCGCGCCAGCCCTCGATCGACCTGCGCCGCTTCCAGAAACAGCAACGGCGGCGGTAACAGCGGCCATTCCGCATCATGGCGACGCTGCTCGTAGCGCTCCATGATCTGCTCCTGGAACGCCGCCATGGCGGCATCCACTCCGTCCAATCGGATCACCAGAGTATTCTCCGGCAGATGATCGAACAGGGTGGCGCTACGCTCGAAGAACAGCGGCAGGTAATACTCGATGCCGCCAGGGGCATGGCCTTCACTGACTTCCCGATACACCAGACTGCGTTGCGGATCGCCTTCAAACTGGCGTCGCCATGCTTGCCGGAATCGCGTCACGCTGTCCTTGTCCAGTGCGAACTCGCGGGCCGGTAGCAACTCGATGCGCTCCATCTTGGCGATGGACAGTTGGGTCTCGGGATCGAAGTCGCGAATGCTTTCCACCTGGTCGTCGAACAGCTCGATCCGGCAGGGCCGGGCCGCGCCCATCGGAAACAGATCCAGAATCGAGCCGCGCACCGCGAACTCGCCCCGCTCGACCACTTGCGATACGCAGACGTAACCGGCCGCCTCCAGCCGCTGTCGGAAGGCATCCAGATCCAGTCGCTCGCCCACCCCGAGCAGCAAGGCGTAGCGATCCAGATAATCGCGCGGGGCCAGCCGCTGCATCAGCGTGGCCACCGGCACCACCAGTACGCCCCGTCGCCGCTGTGGCAGTCGATAAAGGGTCGCCAACCGCTGCGACAGAATGTCCTGATGAGGCGAGAAGCTGTCGTAGGGCAGCGTCTCCCAATCGGGAAACGCCAGGATATCCAGACCGCCGCCGCTGAAAAAGCGCAATTCCATTTCCAGACGCAACGCGGTCTGACTATCGGGCACGATCGCCAACACCAAGCCGCGCTGGCGGGCGGCAGCGGCGATCAGCAGGGCGGGGGCCGCGCCATGCAATTGCCCCCAACGCAAGGTCTGGCGGGCATCTGCCGGCAAAATCGGTGGCAAGGGCGCGAGCGATGTAGAGGATTGAGCGATGACCGACATGAATCCAGCCGAGTGAGTGATTCCGGGAAGGGTGAAAACCGCATGAACAGGAAAGAGTTTATCATTGCAGCCTTGCAACGACCGCCTGTCGGTGAAATCGAATCCGCTGCCGGACTGGCCGTCGGCGCGCTTTCAGGCATAATTCCACTCCTCATTCATTACGAAATACTGATGTCCCCATCATGCTTCCCGTCATCGCTCTGGTCGGTCGACCCAATGTCGGCAAATCCACCCTGTTCAATTCCCTGACCCGCACCCGTAACGCTCTAGTGGCCGATATGCCCGGCTTGACCCGCGACCGCCAGTACGGACTGGGCCAACGCGGTCCACGTCCATATGTCGTGGTCGATACCGGCGGCTTGACCGGCGAGGACGAGGGCCTGAACGGCCTGGTGGCCCGGCAGGCGTGGCGGGCCATCGAGGAAGCGGACGCCGTGTTGCTGCTGGTAGACGGCCGCGCCGGACTGACCGCAGCCGACGAGGATATCGCCAGCCAGCTGCGCCGCGCCGGCAAACCGCTGCATCTGGTGATCAACAAGGCCGAACACCGCGATCCCGATCTGCTGAGCGCCGATTTTCATCGCCTAGGTCTCGACCATCTGCACGTCATCGCCGCCGTTCACAACCAAGGCGTGGAAACGCTGATGGAGGAGGTGTTGGCTACGCGGCCGCTCGACCTCGAGGAAGAAGAAAAGGAAGAGGAAGAAACGGCGGCGGGGCCGGAGGATGTAATCCGGCTGGCCGTGATCGGTCGGCCCAACGTCGGTAAATCCACGCTGGTCAACCGCTTGCTGGGCGAGGAACGGATGCTGGCCTGCGACATGCCCGGCACCACCCGCGACAGCGTGGCGGTATCGTTCGAACGCGATGGCCAGCGTTATCTGCTGATGGACACCGCTGGGGTACGCCGCCGTTCGCGGGTCAGCGAGGTGGTGGAGAAATTCAGCGTCATCAAAGCGCTGCAAGCAGTGGACCGCTCCCATGTCGTAGTGTTGGTGCTGGATGCCCGCCAAGGGATCAGCGATCAGGACGCCAGTTTGCTGGGTCTGATTCTGGATAGCGGTCGGGCGCTGGCGCTGGCGATCAACAAATGGGATCACCTCGACCCCGACATCCGCGCCAATGTGAAGCGCGAGCTGGACCGCCGACTGGGTTTCCTCGACTGCGCCCGCATCCACTTCATCTCCGCGCTGCACGGCACCGGGGTCGGCGAATTGCTCGGCTCGGTGCGGGAAGCCTATACCGCCGCCACCCGCAAGCTGTCCACTCCCGAACTGACCCGCATCCTGGAAAGTGCATTGGCCGCCCATCAACCGCCGCTGGTGCACGGTCACAGCATCAAGCTGCGCTATGCCCATCAGGGCGGCCAGAACCCCCCGCTGATCGTGATCCACGGCAACCGGATCGAGCATGTGCCCGATGCCTATCGCCGCTATCTGGCCAACGTCTACCGCAAGCGGCTGGATCTGTGGGGTACGCCGGTGCGGATCGAGTTTCGCAGCGGTGAGAATCCCTACCAACCTGCAGCTACGGGACGCAGCCGACCAGGCGGACGACGAAAGTCGGGGCAGTGATGGGTCGTGGACCCCAAAATGAAACCGGCCGCGCGAAGCGGCCGGATCGTCAGGATGGCAACGGGGGAGTCAATCGATCGTGTTTGGTGACTTCTGCACCGGGCAGGTTTTGATGCCGAACAAGGTATAGGCCGGGCACCAGCCCATCAACGCAGTCGCGATGGGCACGACGCCAATATAACCCCACCAGCCAATGGTCCCCATCAGCGCGAGCAGAATCAGCAAGGCACCCACCACGATGCGGGCAATCTTGTCGGCCGAACCAACATTTTTAACGATACTCATGGATTGAACCTCACTGCATTGTTGAGCATTTTGCCGGTAGTTTAGAGGGCTGTCGGGCCTGAAGGATTGCGAATCGTCAATCGCGGCCGCTTCTCAGCGATCCAGGTAGCGCTGGAGCAAACCTGGGTAGGCGTCGATGCGTCGATCGCGCAGATAGGGCCAGGCCCGCCGTATCAGTTCGGAACGGCCCAGATCCAATTCCACCGCCAGGGTGGCCGGTTGATCGGCCGGAGCCGTCGAGAGCCATTCACCTTGGTGACCCGCAACGAAACTGGTGCCCCAGAACTGAATGCCGGCGGTTTGCCCGGACGGGTCCGGCTCGAAACCAACCCGGTTGCAGACCACCACCGGAACGCCATTGGCGATGGCGTGCGCCCGCTGAGCGATGGCCCACGCCTCCCACTGTCGCTGGCGTTCGTCCTCCTCATCGCCGGGATTCCAACCGATGGCGGTCGGATACAGCAACAGTTCCGCCCCGGCCAGCGCCATCAAGCGCGCGGCTTCGGGATACCATTGATCCCAACACACCATCACGCCGAGCCGGCCGACCGAAGTGTCGATCGGAGTGAAGCCGAGATCGCCGGGAGTGAAATAGTATTTTTCGTAGTAACCGGGATCATCGGGGATATGCATCTTGCGGTACATGCCGGCCATGCTGCCATCCCGTTCCAGCACCACGGCGGTATTGTGATACAGCCCCGGCGCACGGCGTTCGAACAGCGAAGCCACGATGACGATGCCCAATTCACGGGCTACGGCCCCCAGCGCCTCGGTGGTCGGTCCGGGAATGGATTCGGCCAGTTCGAAGCCATGGGCGTCTTCGGTTTGACAGAAGTACAGACTGGTGTGCAATTCCTGCAATAAAACCAGTTGAGCGCCGTGGCTGGCGAGGTCGCGGATGCCGAAAATACTGGTGGCGAGATTGTCGCCACGATCGGCGCTACAGGCTTGCTGAACCAAACCGACGGTCAGGATTTTGGAGGACATGGTGTGCACTTCGCGGCGGAGAAAAATGGCGGCTTGGCTGATTCGCCGAACCCGTCTTTCAGTTCTCGTTATTCAACCAATCCAGTCAAGTTTCTTAAGGTTCAAGCAGAGAAATCCTGCTCGTACAGCGTGGTGGTCGAATTCATCGAAGCCTCCTTTGGCGACTGAGGAAACGCCTGGACAAAATGAATAGATTTCAGACATCCAAATTCAGGACATCCAGAGCATTTTGTTCGATGAAATCGCGACGGGGCTCGACCTGATCGCCCATCAGCGTGGTAAAAATTTCATCGGCGGCAATGGCATCCTCAATGCGCACCTGGAGCAGGCGACGGGTCGCGGGATTCATGGTCGTCTCCCACAACTGCTCCGGATTCATTTCGCCCAAACCTTTGTAGCGCTGGATCTGCTGGCCGCGCTTGGCTTCCTCCAGCAACCAATTCATGACCTCGCGAAAATCCCGCGCTGGTCGAGTGCGCTCACCGCGCTGCGCTTCCGCGCCGCCATCGAACAAAGGAACCACCCGCGCGCCAAACCGACTTAGGCTGGCATACTCGGAAGAGCCGAAGAATTCGGCGTTCAGGCGAAAATGCCGTTCGAGACTGTGAGTGCGGCGAGTGATCACCACACCATGGCTTTCATCTTCGGTTTGCAATTCGACCGTGGCTCGATATGCGGAGTGGCTATCAGTACCGGTATTCAAGCGCCCGACCAGCGTCTCGGCCCATTCACGCAGCCAAGCGTCGTCATGCAATCGGCCATTCTCCAGCGGCGGCATATGAATCAATTGTTCGAGCAAAGCTCCATCGAAGCGACGGGACAAACGCTGAATCAGCGCTGTCGCCACCATTTGGCTACGGGCCAACTCCTCCAATTCCTGGCCACGCAATGGCGCAATGCCATTTCCTGGCATCAGCGCTGCGCCATCCAATGCTGCCTGCAACAAACTTTCGGACAATTCCGTATCGTCCTTGACGTATTGCTCCTGCTTGCCTTTCTTGAGTTTGTACAGCGGCGGCTGTGCGATATAGATATGGCCGCGCTCGATCAATTCCGGCATCTGCCGGTAGAAGAAAGTCAGCAACAGCGTGCGGATATGAGAGCCGTCCACATCGGCGTCGGTCATGATGATGACGCGATAGTAGCGAATCTTGTCGGGATTGAATTCTTCCCGGCCGATTCCGCAACCCAGCGCAGTGATCAACGTGCCGACCTCGGCCGAAGCCAGCATCTTGTCGAATCGGGCCTTCTCCACGTTCAGGATCTTGCCCTTCAATGGCAGAATCGCCTGAAAGCGCCGGTCACGGCCCTGTTTGGCCGAACCGCCGGCGGAATCGCCCTCGACCAGGAATAGCTCCGACAAGGACGGGTCCTTCTCCTGGCAATCGGCCAGCTTGCCCGGCAACCCGGCGATGTCCAGCGCTCCTTTGCGGCGGGTCATTTCACGGGCACGGCGGGCGGCTTCACGGGCGCGGGCGGCTTCGATGATCTTGCCGGTGATGGCCTTGGCCTCGGCCGGACTTTCCAGCAGGAATTCCTGCAGTTTTTCGGCCACCACCGATTCGACGACCGGCTTGACCTCGGATGACACCAACTTGTCCTTGGTCTGCGAGGAAAATTTCGGGTCGTGCAACTTGACCGACAGCACCGCAGTCAAGCCCTCGCGGGCGTCGTCGCCGCTAGTTTCGACCTTGGCCTTCTTGAGAATCCCTTCCGCTTCCATGTACTGGTTCAGGGTACGGGTCAGTGCGCCGCGCAAACCGGCCAGATGCGCCCCACCGTCTCGCTGGGGAATGTTGTTGGTGAAGCAGAATACGTTTTCCTGGTAGGAATCGTTCCACTGCAGCGCTAATTCGACCTGGATATCGTCGCGTGCAGTGCTGAGATAGAACACGCTGTCGTGCAGAGGTGTCTTGTTGCGATTCAGATGTTCGACGAACGCTTTGATGCCGCCCTGATACTCGAAACTGTCCGCCTTGTCGGTACGCTTGTCGCGCAGGCGGATGCACACGCCGGAATTGAGAAACGACAATTCACGCAGGCGCTTGGCCAGCACGTCGTAATGAAAATCGATGTTGGTGAAGATGGTCGCGCTGGGCTTGAAGCGGATTTCGGTACCGGTCTGCTCGGTCTCGCCGACCACTCGCAATGGCGCCTGCGGATTGCCCAGCCGGTACTCCTGCTGGTGAACCTTGCCATCGCGGCGAATGGTCAGCAGCAGGTATTCGGACAAGGCGTTGACCACCGACACGCCGACCCCGTGCAAGCCACCGGAAACCTTATAGGAGCGGTCGTCGAACTTGCCGCCGGCGTGCAGCACGGTCATGATCACTTCGGCGGCGGAACGGCCCTTGGAATGCTCGTCGGTCGGAATGCCCCGCCCGTTGTCCACCACCGTGATCGACTCATCGGCGTGGATCGTGACGCTGATCTCGGTGCAATAACCGGCCAGCGCCTCGTCGATCGAATTGTCCACGACCTCGAACACCATGTGATGCAGTCCGGTCCCGTCATCAGTATCGCCGATGTACATGCCAGGCCGTTTGCGGACGGCATCCAGTCCTTCCAGAACCGTGATGCTTGACGAGGTATAGGACGAATCGTTCATAAACAAGTCACTTTCTCAATCCGTAACAGAAGTTAGATTATAACACTTCGCATATTCGGCCGCTCGTCGACCGGGGTCGCCAACGGTCGACGAGCCATGGCCATCGCAGATCGCATTGCTGGCCACGCGCCGGCAACCGGCTGATATCAGGGCAAATCCCCAATCGGAATTCCGGCAGGCGAAGCGGCATTGATCGCGCCGTTGGCGAGGTGGAAACTGCGGGCGTCGCGCCAGCTCGCGGCATCCAGCAAACCCGGCTCAATGGCAGTCACGAACAACTGGGTATCGAGCGTCGCCAGCGTCCTCATCACTCGCGTCCGGTTGTCCGGATCCAGCTCCGCCGGTAGATCGTCGATCAGCAGGATGCAGGCATCGTCGGCATGACGCCGATACAACTCCGCCTGCGCCAGCACCAGCGCGATGACCAGCAGCTTCTGTTGGCCGCGAGACAGGCTGTCGGATGAGGCCCGACCAGCGATGCGGAGGGTGAAATCGGCCCGATGCGGGCCCAACCGGGTATGGCCCTGTTGGCGGTCCTGCTCGCGCCCCAGCCGCAGCCAGGTAGGAAAATCCCGCTCAGACGGCTCCAGAGGCCAGCCACGGCGATAATCGACCCTAACCCCTGCCTGGCCCAGGGTTGCATCCGCCAACGGCTCCAGGACGCCTCTCAGGGCCTTACAGAAGGTTTCGCGCAGACGGTCGAGGATCGCCGCCGCCGCCGCCAGCTCGCCATCCCAGGCTTCCACCAGGCGATCGGCTAAGCCGCTACGCAAGGCGGCATTGCGATGACGCAGGGCCACGCTGTAACGCCGCCAGACGTCGAGAAAGCCGGCTTCGGCGTGGAACAGCCCCCAGTCCATGAAGCGCCGCCGCAGCTGCGGTCCGTCTTCCAACAGGCGGTGACTGTCGGGATTGAGCAACAGCACCGGGGTTTGCCGGGCCAGATCGGCCAGAGAGCGGGTAGGAACCCCGCCAACGCGGGCGATCAGTTCCCGGGCGTTGCGTTCGATCCCGACCGCTACCCGCCGCCCATCGCCCCCGGCCATGGCCGCCACCACCCGAAACGCTGCGGCGTCGGTCTGGATCAAATCGCGAGCCTGGTGGGTACGGAACGAACGGCCCCGCCCCAGAAAGTACAGGGCCTCCAGCAAACTGGTCTTGCCGGAGGCGTTGGGTCCGATCAGCAGGTTCAAACCGGGTCCGCACGATAGCCCGACCTGCCGCAGGTTGCGAAATCCGACGACCTCCAGACTGGCGACCCGCATCCCGATCACCACCCGCCGGTTGCTGAAACGCCGCCCATTGAGCGCTGGACCAACGCCCAGCCCATCGGCATCGGATGGCCTTCAGAGCCGCATCGGCATGATGACATGCTTGCTGCTGGAGCCTTCGGCCTCCTCGATCAGGCAGCTGCTGGCGGCGTCGGAGAAGGACAGCTTGGCCAGTTCGCCGCCCAACGCTCCCAAGGCGTCCAGCAGGTAGGTCACGTTGAAGCCGATCTCCATCGGACCGCCGTTGTAGTTGATTTCGATCTCTTCCTCGGCTTCTTCCTGATCGGGATTCTGGGCCTGGGTCCGCAGAATCCAGTCTTCCAGCTGCAGGCGAATGCCCTGGGTCTTGTCGCTCAGCACGATGCCGGTCCGGGCCAATGCACTGCGCAACGCCATCCGGTCGGCGATGACCACCCGACCGCCCTCGGGCGGAATGACACGCTGGTAGTCGGGGAACTTGCCGTCGATCAGCTTGGAGGTGAGGCGGATATCGCCCAGCACCAGCCGGATGTGATTAGCGCCTAGGCCGAGCGCGACCTCCGCATCGCTGTCGGCCAGCAGTCGCATCAGTTCCATCACCCCCTTGCGCGGCACGATGACCTGGCGCGGCTCCGTCACGTCGACTTCGGTCGGCAGCTCCTGGAACGCCAGTCGGTGGCCATCGGTCGCGACCAACCGCACCACACCGGGCGCGACTTCCAGCAGCAGGCCGTTCAGGTAGTAGCGCACATCCTGCTGCGCCATGGCGAAGTGGGTGCGCTCGATCAGGATGCGCAGCGTCCTCTGCGGCAGCCGGATATCGCCGGTGAAGGGTAGATCTTCCAACGTGGGGAAATCGCTGGCCGGCAGGGTCATCAGCATGAAGCGGCTGCGACCGCAACGCACCGTCGCCTTGTCGCCGTCGACGCTCACCGTCACGGCACCATCCTCCGGCAGTGCGCGCAGGATGTCGTGCAGCTTGCGCGCCGGGAGGGTAATTGCGCCCGGTGTTTCCACCGGCAGTTCGACCCTGGCGGACAATTCGACTTCCAGATCGGTGGCGGTCAGGGTCAGATGTCCATCCTGCGCCGTTAGCAACACGTTGCTCAGAATGGGCAGGGTCTGCCGCCGTTCGACCGCGCCGATCACCGACTGGAGCGGTTTGAGAAGATGCTCGCGCTTGGCTTCCAGTTTCATGGATTCTCCAGAGTGTATTCACCAGCCCTCGGTCCGGATCCAGGGGCTAAATCCCGACTAGAGCGAGTGGTCATAAAAATTATCTTCCTTACGGGGTCCTCGTCCTGGCCTTGCCCAGCAGTAAAAAGAGATCTTTATATAATATTTAAAAGATTATTATTATTAGGGAGGCCATTTTCGGTGGATAACTTTTCTATATTCTTTTTTTATCAATAGGTTGATTCACTTTTAGTGGTGGATAACTCTGTGGATAAGTCGGCGTTTTTGGTGGATAAGTCGGGAAGGCCGGTGGATAACTTTTTTGGGCCAAAAAGTTATCCACAGAGTTATCCACCGATTTTGCCGAGTTATCCACCAAAATGGCAAAGTTATCCACATAGTTATCCACAGGGTGTTTTTCGGGATTTTTTCGAGTTTGACAATAATTTCGACCGAGTCGGATCTTTATCCAAAGATAAATTTTTAATTCATTGATTTTATTTTATTTAATTTTTTACATTTTTGTCGATTAACCACATAAAAAAGCGGATGATAAAGTTATTCAACTTATCCACAGAAGTTATCCACCGGAATTTTCCTAGTTAGTCAGAGTACTGAACAGATTGGTGTAGTCATCGCGGAATTGGGGTTCGCGGCGCTGCAGTTCACGCACTTTCCGACAGGCATGCAGAACGGTGGTGTGATCGCGCCCGCCGAAGGCTTCGCCGATGTCGTGCAGGCTGAGGTCGGTCAACTCCTTGGTCAGGGTCATCGCCATCTGTCGGGGGCGGGACAGAGTGCGCAGGCGACTGTTGGACAGCAGATCGCTGACCGGAATCTTGTAGTAGTCCGCCACGGTTTTCTGAATGTTCTCGATGGTGACCAGCTTGTCTTGCAGGGTCAGCAAGTCGCTCAGGACCTCTTTGACGAACATGATGGTGAGCGATTTGCCGGTGAACTGGGCGTTGGCATAGACCCGCCGCAGAGCGCCTTCCAGCTCGCGGACGTTGGAGCGGATGCGCTGGGCGATGAAGAAGGCGACTTCATCGGGCAGCCCCAGCTTGGCCTGATCGGCCTTGCTCTTGAGGATGGCGACGCGGGTTTCCAGCTCCGGCGGTTCGACCGCCACGGTCAGGCCGGAGCCGAAGCGCGATTTGAGACGGTCCTCCAGCCCGGCCACTTCCTTGGGATAGCGGTCGCAGGTCAGGATCACCTGCTGGTGGCTTTCCAACAGGCTGTTGAAGGTATAGAAAAATTCCTCCTGTGAGCGTTCCTTGCCAGCCAGGAACTGCACATCGTCGATCAACAGAGCATCCAGCGAGCGATAACGCCGCTTGAATTCGTTGATGGCGTTGTGTTGCAGGGAGCGCACCATATCGGCCACGAAGTGCTCGCAATTCTGATAGACGACCCGAGCGTTGGGATCGCGCGCGCGCAGCATGTTGCCTACCGAATGGATCAGATGGGTCTTGCCCAACCCAGTGCCGCCATAGATGAACAGCGGGTTGTAGGCTTTGCCAGGGTTCTCGGTGACCTGCAGACAGGCCGCTCGGGCGATCTGGTTGGAGTTACCCTCGACGAAGGTTGCGAAGGTGAAATCCGGGTTGAGGACGCCGCTCTTCAACAGCTCGCTGAGGTCGGGCGCGGGTTTGGCCGCCGCTTCCGAGGTCGATGCGGCCTCGGATTGAGTGGCCGGCGTCGCTGGTTGGACGGTTGGCACGACCGGCACGGCGCCGCTACCGATCTCCAACAGGATTTGCGGCGTTTGTCCGGGGCGCAACCGTTCCAGTACTGCCTGAATCTGGGCCAAATGATGCTTCTTGACCCAGTCCAGCACGAAGCGGTTGGGCGCCAGCAAACGCAGGGCGTCGCCTTCCTCCAGCGCGTGCAGCGGCCGAATCCAGGTGCTCAACTGCTGGTCGGACAGTTCGCGTTCCAGGCAATCCAGACAGGTTTTCCACAATGCGTGGTCCACAAGTAATCCTCCTTGCAGTACCCTGGCGGAAGAGGCTTGAGTGTAGTGGCTCGCCGGTCGGTTATCTACGAGCACCCGGCGAGCTGGCTTAGTACTTGACAAATTTGTCTCTTAATCAGTAACTTTATGGTTTTCTCTAAAAACCGAAGACTTGTTTGGTTTTCGTACCTCTCCCCATTAAGGAATCGCCATGAAGCGGACTTTCCAGCCCAGCATCATCCATCGCAAGCGTACCCATGGCTTTCGCGCCCGTATGGCCACCAAAGGTGGCCGCCTGGTTCTGAAGGCGCGCCGCGCCAAGGGCCGCGCCCGACTGGCGCCCTGACGCCATGGTCGGCGGCGCGCGCTTTTCGCGCCGCGCCCGGTTGAACGGACAGAACGCCTTTGCCCGCGTCTTCGCCCAGCCGATCAAATCCAGCGACCGCTATTTTACCGTGTTTGCTCGTCCCAATGCTCTGGCGCAGCCCCGCTTGGGGTTGGCCATCTCCCGCAAGGTCGCCAAATCCGCGGTGGATCGCAATCGATTGAAGCGGATTGCCCGTGAAAGCTTCCGGCATCATCAGCAACAGCTGGGTGGTCTGGATTATGTGGTGATGGGCCGCGTCGGCACGGCGGAACAGGACAATGCCGTCCTGTTCGCCTCGCTGCAACGACACTGGCGGAGGCTAGCGCGGCCATGCGCACCCTCCTGATTGCCCTGATTCGCGTCTATCAGTGGTTGATCAGCCCGCTGCTGGGCAACCACTGCCGGTTTTACCCGAGCTGTTCCCAGTATGCCTGCGAAGCCATCGAACTGCATGGCGCTGTGCGCGGCGGCTGGCTGGCGGTGCGCCGCCTGCTGCGCTGTCATCCCTGGCATCCGGGCGGCGTCGATCCCGTTCCAGAACCTTCTCCGAAGGACCGATGATGGAAAACCAACGTTTGTTACTGTTCGCCGCTCTGGTGTTCGTGCTGTTTCTGCTGTGGCAGAACTGGCTGGAATTCCAGGCTAAGAAACACCCGCCGCCGCCGCCGACCGTGGCTGCGGCGACGGTCGGTTCGAACCAGGCCGGAAAACCCGCCGCCGCCCCTGGCCAGGATATCCCCACCGCCGCATCGATGGCTGGCGCGCCAACGGGGCTGCAAGGGCTGAGCAGCGGCCAGCGGGTGCATGTGACCACCGATCTGTTCGAGGCCGAAATCGACGCCATCGGCGGCGATCTGCGCAAGGTCGGTTTGCGCACCTATCCGGAATCGGTGCAGCAGCCGGATCATCCCTTCCTGCTGCTCAACGACAGCAGCGCGGAAGTCTTCATCGCCCAATCCGGTCTGCTAGCCGAAGATCAGGCGGCTGCCCCCAATCACTATGCCACCTTCGTTCCCGAGCAGACCGACTACCGGCTGACCGACGGTCAGGATAGCCTGGAGGTGCGCTTGCTCTGGTCCGACCCGTCCGGCTTGAAAGTGGTCAAGACCTACACCTTCCACCGTGGCAGCTTCCTGGTGGATCTCAATCAGCGGGTCGAGAACGGTAGCCCCAGCGATTGGCGGGGTAGTCAGTACCGCCAGTTCCAGCGCACCCCGCCGCTCAAGACCAACAGCTATTTCGGCGGCGGCGTCGTGACCTATACCGGCGCTGTGGTTTCTACCCCTCAGCAGCGTTACGAGAAGATCGCCTTCGATCAGATCGCCAAGCAGCCTCTGAGCGAGTCGGTGCAGGGTGGCTGGGTAGCGATGATTCAGCACTACTTCCTTGGAGCCTGGGTGCCGGGTCCGGATGAAACCGATACCTTCTACACCCGGGTGGTTGGCGGTAACCGCTATGTGGTCGGGATGACCAGCGCCGAGCAGACCGTCGCGCCCAGCGCCGCGGCCGATTTTCGCACCCGCTTGTATGTGGGGCCGAAGCTGCCCAATGTGCTGGAGAGCATCGCGCCCAACCTGCAGCTGACCGTGGATTACGGCACGCTGACCATCATCGCCGAGCCGTTGTTCTGGCTGTTGAAAGCGATTCACGCCATCCTCGGCAACTGGGGCTGGGCGATCATCTTCCTCACCATCCTGATCAAGCTGGCGTTCTATAAGCTGTCGGAGACCAGCTATCGTTCGATGGCCAACATGCGCCGGCTGGCCCCGGAATTGTCCCGGCTGAAGGAGCTGTACGGCGACGACAAGCAGAAGATGAACGAAGCCATGATGGGTCTGTACAAGCGGGAGAAGGTCAACCCGCTGGGCGGCTGCTTGCCGATCCTGGTGCAGATCCCGGTGTTCATCGCCCTGTACTGGGTGCTGGCGGAAAGCGTCCAATTGCGGCAAGCGCCGTTCATGTTCTGGATTCGCGATCTGGCCATCCCGGACCCGTACTACGTGCTGCCGCTGATCATGGGCGTGACCATGTTCGTGCAGCAGAAACTGAGCCCAGCGCCGCCCGATCCGGTGCAGGCCAAGGTGATGATGGCTCTGCCCATCGTTTTCACCTTCATGTTCCTGTGGTTCCCGGCGGGCCTGGTACTGTACTGGGTGGTGAACAACATGCTGTCGATCGCGCAGCAGTGGGTGATCACCAAGCGGGTGGAATCAGGAGCCGATGCCGTGTCCCTCAAGGCCAAGGAAGGGTCAGGATTGGGATTGGGATTGGGCGAGCAGGCCAAGAAGCTGCTGACGCTCGCCAAGCAGGCGTTGCCGGATCAGAAAAATCTCGGCAAGCGCAAGAAGAAGTAATCCACTGTCTGTTCCCCTCGTTCCGGGAGATAGGAAAAACGCATGACCGACACCATCGCCGCTGTCGCTACTCCGCCCGGACGAGGCGGCATCGGCGTGGTTCGGGTATCCGGTCCCGGTTGTGTCGCCATCGCCAACGCGGTGTGCGGCGCGACCCCCCTTCCTCGTCAGGTGCTGTTACGGCGTTTTCGCGCCCGCGATGGCAGCGTGCTCGATCACGGTCTTGCCCTTTATTTTCCCGCGCCGCATTCCTTCACCGGCGAGGATGTATTGGAACTACAGGGTCACGGCGGACCGGTCGTCATGGATTTGTTGCTAGCGCGCGTCTGCGAGTTGGGCGCACGCCCTGCGCGACCCGGCGAATTTTCCGAACGCGCTTTCCTCAACGACAAGCTGGATCTGGCCCAGGCCGAGGCGATTGCCGATCTGATCGCCAGCGATACGGCAGCAGCAGCCCGTGCGGCTCTGCGCTCGCTGCAGGGAGAATTTTCCACACAGGTCAAAAACTTGGTCGAAGGTTTGATCGAGTTGCGGCTGTATGTGGAAGCGGCTATCGACTTTCCCGAAGAGGAAATCGACTTTCTGGCTGATGGCGTCGTTGCAGCGCGCTTGAGTACCTTGCGCGAAGCTTTGAGCGCTCTGCAAACCGTTGCCAATCAGGGGCGGTTGTTGCGCGACGGCATGACTGTAGTGATCGCTGGCCGGCCGAATGCCGGCAAGTCCAGTTTGCTCAATCGGTTGGCTGGGCGCGAGGCCGCAATCGTCACCGCTATTCCCGGCACCACCCGCGACGTGCTGCGCGAGCAGATCAGCATCGACGGCATGCCGTTGCACGTCATCGATACCGCCGGTCTGCGCGACAGCGACGATCTGGTCGAGCAGGAAGGCATCCGCCGGGCCTGGGCCGAAATCGCCGCCGCCAACTGTATCTTGATGGTGGTGGACGATGGCTTGGGTCTGAGTCCGGAGGAAGAGGCGTTGCGGGAGCGCCTGCCATTGGAAACTCCGGTGACGGTAATTCGCAACAAAATCGATTTGAGTGGCCGATCCCCGATCGTTCAGGAGAGCGAATGGGGGACGGAGATTTTACTGTCGGCTAAAACCGAGGTGGGGTTGGAGTTACTGCGAGAACATCTGAAAGCTTGCATGGGTTATCACAGTAGCGAGGAAGGCGTCTTCATGGCCCGTCGCCGTCACCTGGATGCGTTGGAACAGGCCACTTCCGCTCTGGAACGAGCGGCCTATCAGCTGGAAGTCGTCCACGCTGGTGAACTGGTGGCCGAGGAATTACGCGAGGCGCAAAACGCGCTGGGAGAAATCACCGGGGAATTCACCAGCGAGGATTTGTTGACGCGGATTTTTGCCAGTTTTTGTATTGGAAAATAGTAACGCTTCCAGCATAGTCTGAAGCCTTCCAGAAAATGCACACAAGCCCGCGTAAAAGCGGGTTTTTTGTTCCTGTAGCGTCTTGTATGTTCCGCCTGAATCCGCCTAGAATTGTTCCCACGATTGTTCCCACTTTGAACGTGTTGTTCCCACGGTCATGGGCGAGCATGTTCCCACGCTCTTTTGATGGGGTAGCGCTCTAAATATTGTGGGAACAAATTAAATTATAACTTATTGATAATAAATAAACTTATTTGTTGATGTTCCGATTGTTTTTCCCGCTGCTCTTGGTGATTCAAGGTGGCTACCGAAACGTGGGAACAGGCGAAAAGGTGACGAATCATGGCGCTGTCGGATACCAGATTGCGAACGCTGAAACCCAAAGCACAGGTATTCAGTGAATCAGACGGGGGCGGGCTATATATCGAAGTCATGCCGACCGGGAAAAAGCGATGGGGTTTGAAATACCGGACGGTTACGGCGAAACAGGAAACCATCCGGTTGGGTGATTACCCTGCCTATTCACTGGCTGAAGCGCGAGCATGGCGGGATGCCTGCAAGGCACTGGCTGGGCGTGGTCTTTCGCCGATGGCCTTAAAGCGCGGCGATCCAATCCCGGATGACACGAAACCAGAAACTAAAGAGATGGCGCTAGCCTTCCTGAAAGATTGGTGTCGGCAGGCGGTAGAGAAGCTGAAGGCGAAGGAAGCCAAAGCGAAGGCCGCTGAAACCGTGGAATCCTTCGCGTGGCGCTGGTATGCCGAAATCGTCGAACCGAATAACAGCAATCCTCGCAACATCAAGCGCGTTTTGGAAAAGGATGTGATTCCGGCGATTGGCGCAAAACAAATTGCCGAGGTCACTGTGACCGACGTGCTAGCGATTACTGACCGTATCAAGGCGCGGGGAGCCGATCAAATGGCTTTGCAAACCCGCAATGTATTGAAACGGCTATTTGCTTATGCGATTGCACGGGAGAAGGCGACTTTTAATCCAGCGGCGGCTATTGAAGCGAAATTTATCGCGACTGCTAAAAGTCGGGATGTGGCTTTGACGCCGGCTGAAATCGGGAAGCTGTTGAGGGCAATTTATCAATCTTCTATGAAGCGGGCGCATAAGCTGGCATTGCACCTATTGATTCTCTGCATGGTGCGGAAATCGGAATTGATCGAATCCCGATGGGAGGAAATTGATTTCGAGAATGCAGAATGGGCGATTCCCAGCGAACGGATGAAGAAAGACAAACCGCATCTAGTTCCGTTGTCTCGGCAAGCTGTGGCGATGCTTGAGGAATTGAAGGGATTAGCGAGCGGTTCCGAATGGGTATTCCCTAGTCGAAGCAGTCTTAAAAAGCCGGTATCCCATAGCACGCTGAATGTTGCCGTGCGGGCCTTAGAATGTGAGGTGCGGGATTTTGTGATTCATGATTTTCGACGGACGGCATCCACGCATTTGCATGAAGCCGGGTTTAATTCAGATTGGATCGAAAAGGCATTAGCTCACGAAATGAAAGGCATCCGAGGTGTTTACAACCGGGCACAGTATGCCGACCAACGACGGGAAATGTTGCAATGGTGGGCTGACTTTGTGGATAGCCAGATTGAGGAAGGGCAAAAGGTGATTATTGGTCGCTTTGGCAAGGCATACCGAGCGGCGTAATGATTTAACCGCGCTTAGCCTGACGGGGCGACACCGGGAACCCTTACCTGGCTGGCACGGCTATTATTGGTTCGGAAGCGAGTTAAAGGAGTATTATGTTGCAGCTATTAGATATTGATCAGTCAGCATTAATAATGATGCATTGGCATAAGATGATTTCTAGCCCACTTTCACCCGAAACAAAGCAATTAGTTATGAATAATAGTCGATTGAATCATAATTACTTACTATTCAAATCATTCTTAGAAAATTCAATAAAAGCAGGTGAGTTACCTGCTCTAATAAAGCAAAAACCTAAGCCTGAAACGAAAAAGTTATTTAATTCAGTAGATATTCCAAAAGAATATAGAGAGTTTATGCAACAATATGACTATTGGATAAAGCTTGATGATCTTCGCGCATTTGTAGAAAGACCTGATTCTTTACCAATAGATTCATACGCGCATGCCCGCGATGCTTTAGCACGGGTTGCGTGGATGCTTGTTAAACAAAATCCTTCAGTCACAAATCAGACGGAATTGTTTGAATACCTTGCTCAACTGGTAGACAGCATGGAGCAAGAGGACTTTCTGATGAAGTTGGGTGAAACAACACTGAAAGGGTGTGCAAAGGAAATTTTCTCTGCTGGTGAGGTGGTAGAGAAAAAAAGCTGATTTTTCCCATTTTTCTCAATTTTTCTTGATTTTGGGTCTTACGCCCATTTTTCAACTTTTTCCTTGATTGCTGTCAAGGGAAAAGTTACCAAAATAGCGAGCCATGCCGGTACATTCCGGCGATTACTGCGGAGTAGCGAGCGTGGCCGTTCAAAATTCAATAACGATCATCCGTCGCGGAGAAGTGGAGCGTCGAACCGGGCTAAAGCGTTCGACGCTTTACGAAAGAATCAAAGAGGGAACCTTCCCGCGCCCAATTTCCCTTGGCGGACGGGCCGTCGGTTGGCTAGAAATTGAAGTCGATGGGTGGCTATCGGCCCAAATCCAAAAAAGCCGAAACGTGGCGTTCAACCGCCCAAACTAAACAGCCGCGCCCACCTTTCAGCGGGAGCGGCCCTATAGAATTCACGCCTTAGACAGCCGAATTCTATGGGGAAACGCGCCCGCTGTCATCAAAAAAACAGCGAGGAACAATATGCTATCCCTCCAAGCCAACATAGCCGCCGCACTCCATACCCTCATCGAAGCGGGTGCGGCGTTCGAGATCCGCATTCCAGAACCTGAACGGGGTTATCCAGTTTCGGGATATTTTGATGATCTGGACAAGGCCGCAGCGGCGGCCAGTGCCTGGTCGGGGAAATGCAGCGGCGTCTATTTCACGCCCAACCCCGTCAACCCCGCGTTGCTGGCCCGCGCCGACAATCGTTTGAGGCAAGGCGGCACAAAGAAAGGTAGTGCTGCAACTACCGATGTGGACATCACCCGCCGGTGCTGGCTGCTAATCGACCTTGATCCCGTTCGCCCGGCGGGTATCAGTTCTACCGATGCGGAACACACCGCCGCGCTGGCCAAAGCGCACAGTGTTCGGGATTGGCTGGCGGCTTGTGGCTGGCCCACACCGATCCATGCCGACTCTGGCAATGGCGCACACCTACTGTACCGGGTGGACTTGCCAAACGATGCAGACGCCCGCGCCCTGGTGGAAAACTGCCTGAAAGCCTTGGCTGCGCGCTTCGACGATCCCATCGGCAATGGGACACAATGCCCTGTCAAGGTGGATACGGGTGTTTTCAACGCCTCTCGCATTTGGAAACTGTACGGCACCCGCGCCTGCAAAGGCGACCCTACCGCCGAACGCCCGCACCGGCTGGCGTGCATCCTGTATGCACCAAACCATCCAGTCGTTGTTGCCGTCGAACAGTTGCGCGAATTGGCGGCACTGGCACCACAACCCGATCCGAAACCCAAGATTGAACGGCCAACCGCGCCTGCTGGCGACTTCTTCACAGCGGTCAATCAAATCGCCTTGGCGCGGCTATCTGATTGGGTTCTCGCGCTGTTCCCCGATGCCAAGTCGTATCGCACTGGCTACCGCGTCACTTCCAAGTGCCTTAAGCGTGGGTTTGAGGAAGACCTGTCCATTCAGGCGGACGGTATCAAAGACTTTGGTCTACACGATCAAGGCGACATGCACGGCGGTCGAAGAACACCGATTGACTTGGTGATCGAGCACGGCGCGGCTAGCAGTCCGAAAGACGCGGCACTATGGCTGTGCCGGCAACTGTCCATCGAATCGGCGGCGCTAGGGTGGAAGGATCGCCCTCAGCCACCTAAAGAGCGAGAAATTCATTCTCGCACGGGGAAAAATAAAAACGACCCTACACATCCTACACTTCCATCACAATCAATCAGTTATTCATACACTCTTGATGATGGAACCTACACATCCTACACGGCGGACGTGCCGTTCCTGCACGACATCGACGAAGATGGCGAGCTGACGCTGATTGAATCCCGCGTAGCCGAGCGGTTGGCCGACTGTCTGCGCGGACATTTTGCGTTCAGCCGCGAGGGTTCGCGCTGGTACGCCTTCACCGGAACCCACTGGCACGCCGTTCAGGCTGGTGTTCTTGACGAACTGGTTAGGC
>Ga0208823_1000306_pt1 | contig 42413 bp, 27 predicted proteins | sample AD_UKC075_MetaG_FD_184440 | JGI IMG/M metagenome (GOLD analysis project Ga0208823, IMG submission 184440) | Active sludge microbial communities of municipal wastewater-treating anaerobic digesters from USA - AD_UKC075_MetaG (SPAdes) (version 2) | ecosystem: Engineered > Bioreactor > Anaerobic >...
TTTAGAACTGCCCTATGGTACCGCGACAGTGCCCACAGTGAGCGCAACGACCACAGATCCGAACGCTAATGCCGAAACAACTCAAGCCACATCATTTACAGACCCGGATAACGTGGCTACTGTAGTTGTCACGGCTGAGGACGGTTCGACCACGAAGACCTATACGGTAACCTTTACGATGGCACTGCCGAGCACTGATGCGACCTTAAGCGATCTGCGCGTCAACGACGTCACTGTGCCTGGCTTTGCTGCGGATAAGTATGAATACACCATTGATGTACCATACGGGACATCAGTAGGCAGTGACTTAGTACAAGTCACTGCAGAGAAAAATGATCCCAAGGCGACAATGAATATTAATCAAGCTACTGCTCTGCCGGGTGCGGCCACGGTAGTAGTAACGGCTGAAGACGGTATAGCCAGCAACACGTATACGGTGAACTTCAACGTGCTGCCTAATACAGCTGCAGAAATTACGAGCTTTAGCTTTGCTGATGAAACAGGTCCGGCTGTAATCAACAGCGCAGCGGGAACCATTGCGATTGAGGTCGCCTATGGAACCAACCAAACGAATTTGGTCGCGACATTTGAATTATCAGATTATGCGACTGCTACGGTTAACGGCGTACCACAAATAAGCGGAGTAACTGCTAATAACTTTAGTAGTCCGGTTACTTATGTTGTCACCGCCGCGGCTGGAAATACGAAGAACTGGGAAGTAACGGTCACGGTAGCGCCGTGTAATATCGCCACTGTTTCCTCGGAAGTTTACTTGATAAGTAAAGGTGGTACAGCTCACGAAACTATCAGTAACGTTCCGTATAACACAAGCAAAGAAACATTCCTGGGCAACATTAGTGAAGACGGACCTCGCCAAATGTGGAATACGACCGGTTTACATGATCCGATTCGGGATGGAGATATCTTAATTGTAACGGCGGAAGATGGAGTTACGACCGTAACCTATACGATTGAGGTTATTCCTGCTAGCACTGATGCAACATTAAGTGACTTAAGGGTTGATGGTACGACCGTCTCAGGATTTGCTCCTGAAAATACAGCTTATGAAATAGAGTTGCCATATGGTACTACAACCATGCCGATTGTGACGGCAACGGTACATGATACCGAAAAGGCGACCTGCACAATAACCCAGGCAACCGGGCTGAATCCACCTAATAATGTGGCTACGGTCGAAGTAACGGCCGAAGATGGAGTAACTAAGAAGACTTATACGATCACTTTTACGGAAGCATTAAATCCGGCTAAAGAGATTACCAGCTTCAGCTTTGTTTCACCTGCTGCTTCGGGTGTAATTAATGAAGCTGCCAAGACGATTGCCGTAACAGTACCGTTTGGTACTGATGTGACCAGCTTAACCCCGACCATAGTCCATACCGGTGCCAGCATTACGCCTGCATCCGGCACATCGCAAGACTTTAGTAGCCCCGTAATTTATACTGTAACAGCGGAAGACGGTACGACCGCTCAGTACACGGTAACTGTGACGATTTCGCCGAATACGGATGCCAGTCTGACTTCGTTGTCAGTTAATCCGGGCAGCATTGACTTTGATCCGGATACGTTGACGTATAACAATGTAGAGGTGCCCTACGGAACAAGCACCGTGACGGTAACCTTCACGGCTGCTTCGCAGGCCACAACCAGCGTGCCTTCGCCGCAGGTTGTAAATATCGTTGGTAGGGTAGGCACCTTCTCTGTAGAAGTAACCGCAGGCGACGGCGTGAACAAGAAGACTTATACCATCAACTTTAAGGAAGGGCCGAATAACGATGCCACTTTAAGTGAATTCACCGTCGGAGGGCACGATGTATTGCATCTGGAAAATGTGACTACGACCGGCGCGATTTATCCCGTATCCGATTTCACTAACTTCGGGGGTATCGTAGCTACTCCGACCGATCCTAATGCTCAATCCGTTACGGTAACGATTAACGGAACTCCTGTTGCGGAGGATGATTTGGCTTCGCGGGCGATTCTGCCGAATGATGTCATTGTTGTAACGGTCGTTGCTGAAGACGGTATTTCCACGATGCAGTACAAGGTGACGGTAGTCCCGATTCCGGTGACCGCTATTACGGTAATCACCGAAGGCGGGCAGACCATCATCGAAAAAGGGCAATCCGTGCAAATGATTGCGCTGATTACGCCGGAAAACGCTACGAATAAAACCGTCACCTGGAGTGTAGTAAATGGCACGGGCAGCGCCACGATTAATGCAACAACAGGCTTGTTAACAGCAACCGGAGGAGGTACGGTAACCGTAATCGCGACGGCTAATGACGGCTCCGGAGTAACCGGCGAATTAGAGCTAACCATCATTGTTCCGGTGACCGGCGTAAGTTTGGATCAGACGGTAATCTCTTTGCCGGTTGGAGAAACGATAACCTTAACGGCAACGGTAATTCCTGCTGATGCGACTAATAAGAATGTGAGCTGGAGTAGTAGTAATGAAGGAATTGCTACGGTTGATGCATATGGAAAAGTGACTGCTGTGAATGTGGGCACGGCTTACATCACTGTAACCACGGAAGATGGTAATAAGACAGCCACTTGTGAAGTAACGGTTGTACCTGTTCCGATCACCGACTTTGCCTGTAGCGCCAATAACGGTAGTAGTGTTGAATTCACGTGGACGGCGGCGGTTGGTGCTAGCAGTGTCGAGATTCAGCAGTCGGAAGATGGCGGAATGACTTGGGAAACGGCTTATACCGTACCCATAGCTGCTGATGCCGCTTCGGCCAAAGTGGTTGGTTTGACCGCCGGAGAAAACTATCAATTTAAGTTAGTGGTGATGGGCGGTAATAACGAAGGAGATTCCAATATCGTTAATGTTCAAACAAGTGTTGCTGCTGATGCCAATACCTACGGAGCTTCCTGGGATAGGAGTGAGGGTTCCTCCTTCACTACCACTATGACAAGATTGGCGGGAGCGGAGGGCCGGGAAGCCGGAGCCGGTTTTGATAACATTTACCCGTGGAGTGAAATGAAGCTTTGTACGGTGGCAGACAATGGGCAAATAACTTCTTATCTGGATAAAGCCAATCCGGAAAACTTTATCCGTGACGGCAGCAACGGGCAAGTTATGGTGCAAATCCCGAAATTCTATTACAAGCACACTTACACCGATGGAGTGCATGAATTCTGGGTGGCTGATAAGCCTGCTCCCGGGTTCAAGCTGCATCCGGTGTTTATCCGGGCCGGTGTAGAAAAAGACTATATCCTTATGGGCGCATATAAAGCCAGCTTTGGCCGGAATCAGGCGGATACGGTAGATGTTTTGGCTTCTGTATCCGGGGTGCTCCCGGCTCATACGAGAACGCTGAGTGAGTTCAGGAATTTGGCAAAAGAGAGAGGAGCGGAGACCGGAGCGGACTGGATGTTAGTTGATGCCCTGTCCAGAAGTGCCGTGAACTTCCTGTATCTGGTGGAATACGCCGATGTGAACTGTAATACCGCGATTGGTTATGGGATATGCTATTTAAGGTACGGAAATAGTGACGATGAGGATCCGGATTTCCTGCCTGACGACGTGGTGACCGTAGCTTCAACGGAGCCCGGGTATACGATTGTTGTATCTGAAATTACGGCGCAGCATTATAAAGTAGGACATTACATTTCTGTAGGCACTTCGCTCGGTCGGGGAGATGTCTGTTCCTACAGGCAGATTGTAGCAGTCTCCGAACCGGTGGATGGAAATGTCACGCTCACGGTAGATGAGAATGGCGGTCCGTTCACTACGGCGGTCGGCAATGTTCTCAATCATGTTGCGCAAAGAACAGGTCTCTGTGATGAGTTAAACGGCTCTTCAGGCATGGCGCTGACCCTTTATGACGGGGTATCCCCTGCAGACCCGGTTGCTGATGATGGCCGAGTTTCCGTTAGCTATCGGGGGCTGGAAGATTTGTGGGGCAATGTCTGGGAATTTGTTGACGGGTTAAACGTCAAGAATGATGAAAGGCAACCTTATTTTGCCGATGACAGCAGTCAATTTGCCGAAAACGTATTTACGGGCGCTTACAAGCCGGTTGGATTTGCTTTACCCGAAGAAAGTGATTATTTAGCAGACTTTGCTTATTCCGAGGATGGGGATTGGCTGTTGATGCCGTCGGCAGTGGCTACTAATTGGCTCGATTACTACTCTAATAACTGGGAAGGAGACCCGCGGGATAAGATTGCCATGGTTGGCGGAGCCTGGAGCTATGGACTTGACTGTGGCTTGTTTAACTGGAGCGTATATGGCTCTTCAGAGACACGAATAATGAACGTAGGCACTCGCCTGCTGCTGATCGATTAAACCGGCGAACCTTCCTCACTGGTCGAAAGTGGGGAAGGTTTACTGAAGAATGCTGTCGAAGAAACTGTGGAAGGTTAGAGGGATAAAGAATAAAAAAGGAGAATTTATTAGGTTGAAAATAAAACTAACCCAGCGGTTATTAGCGCTGGCGGCAATGGTTCCAACTGGGTCGAGGGTGGCCGATATCGGCACCGATCATGCTCTTTTGCCTTGTTTTTTAATTGAAGAAAAGAAAGCGGCCCTGGTCATCGGCACCGATTTGCACCAGGGGCCTTTCGAAAGAGCCCGGCAAACGGTTTGGGAAAAGGGTCTGGAAGCGTATATTGAGCTTCGTTTGGGGGACGGATTGACCGTGATCCGGCCCGGCGAAGTAGATACGGTGGTCATCGCCGGCATGGGGGGTACGGCCATGCGGAAAATCCTGGCCGAAGCGCCGGAAGTGGTCGGTCGCCTGCAAAAACTGATTTTGCAACCCATGACCAATCCAGAAACCCTCCGTTTCTGGCTCCAGGAACAGGGCTGGGTTATCGACCAGGAGGACTTGGTCTATGAAGACAAACAATATTACCAGATTATCGGGGCAGTGCCTTTGTCCCCAGGGAATACCGTTCACTGTCCTTTTCCCTGTGGAAAGGACGTGGCCAGGTTTCAAGAATTAGCGCCATATTACGGGCCTTTATTAATCCAAAACAGGCATCCTTTGCTGGCGGGGCTCTTAAGCAGGGACCTGGAAGGAATGCAAATGACGCTTGAGCAGTTGGCGAAAGCGACGCAAAAAGAAGCGCGGCTGCGCTATAAAGAATATGCGCAGCGCACGGAAAAAATAATGGAGTTGAAACAATGGCTGTCAGTTGTCAATCCATCATCAATTTGATTGAACGCTTTGCTCCCAAAAAGCAAGCGGAAGAATGGGATCAGGTTGGTTTACAGATCGGAAGCCCTGCCCAAAAGGTTAATTGTGTTTTCTTCTCCTTAGACCTTAATGAAGCCATTTTGGATGAAGCCATCCAGGTGGGCGCCGACATGCTGGTTGTCCATCATACCCCCTTTTTTAAACCGCTGCAGCATTTGCGAACGGATCTTCCCCAGGGCCGGCTTTTGCATAAGATCGTGCAGCATGGGCTGGCTTTGTATGCGGCCCATACCAACCTTGATGCGGCGGTGGGCGGGGTGAACGATGTGTTGGCGCAAAAGCTGGGCCTGCAGCAAGTGGGGCTCCTTGCGGAAAGTTGGCAGGAAAAACTTTATAAGTTAGTAGTCTTTGTTCCGGTGGATTATACAGAACAGGTATGTGCGGCCATTTCTGAAGCGGGGGCAGGGTGGATCGGGAATTATTCCCACTGTACTTTCCGGACTAAGGGAACGGGCACCTTTTTACCCCTGGCCGAAGCCAATCCCTTTTTGGACGAAAAAGGGGAACTGGCTAGGGTGGAGGAAATCCGGGTGGAAACCATTGTTCCCGAAGGAAAGTTGTCGAAAGTGCTTCAGGCAATGTTGAAGTTCCATCCTTACGAAGAAGGGGCCTATGATTTGTACCCCCTGGCTAACGAAGGAGCCAAAACCGGGCTGGGGAGGATTGGCTTTTTACCCGAAGCCCTGACATTGCAGGAATTTAACCGGTTGGTTAAGGATAAACTAAATATACCCATGGTTAGGTACTGTGGGGATCTGGCTCAAAAGGTGGAAAAAGTGGCGGTGTGTGGGGGAAGCGGGGCTTCGCTACTCAATCGTGCTGCCTTTTTAGGGGCGCATGTTTATTTGACAGCCGACATCAAGTACCATGAGGCTCAGGAGGCTCAGGCCCTGGGGCTGGCCTTGGTGGACGGCGGCCATTTCGGCACGGAAAATCCAATCGTTGCCGTGCTGGCCGATTATGTAAAAGTGGAACTGGCGAAAGATCAGGTGCGGGTGGTTAGCTCCAACCTGAGCAGCGATCCTTTTCGTTTTTTATAGGATAGGGCAATTCCTGTCCTTTTCTCTTTCTAGTTCATTGTTTTGACTGTAGCTATCTTTTTAGTTGTGTTCGCAAGAAGATCGTTAAAAGGGGGCTGGTTTAGTGAATCAACTGGAGGAACAATTGTGGAACTTACAAGAGCTAAAAAGAGAAGAAGCTCGCTTCAAGAAGGCGGAGGAGTTAAAACCCTGGATTAAGATACTAAAAACTCTGCAAGTGCAGATTGAAGCCGGGGAGCAGCAACTGGAGGATTTGCGAAAGGAAATAGCGGAAGCAGAGCAAAAAACGACGCAACTAGAGCAGCAAGCGACCGTTTTGGCAGCGAAATTCAGCGAAAGCAAGAAGAAACTGCAGGCGGCCAGCGGGTCTTTGAAACACCTCTTGATGATGCAGCAGGCGCTTTTAACCCAGGAGGAGCAATACCAGGAAGCGGAAAAACTACATGAAAGAATGAGCAGGAAAATCGAGGAAAACAAGCTGAAAAGGAAAAAGCTCCAGGAAAATATCAAAATGAAGAAGAAGGAATACAATGAAAGCTTGCGGGAGTATAAAACACTGAAGGAACAGACCGGTCTGAAAGTGGCGGAAGTACGGAAAAAGCTGGAGGAAGTCAAGGCGCAGTTGGAGCCTCAGGTGCTGAAGCATGTGGAAATGGCGGAAAAACGTTTTCCCCTGGATTTTGTTGCCGTGCTGAAAAATGATACTTGCACCGGCTGCCGGATTAGCGTTTCTTCTGCTTTAATCCATAACCTGAAAACGGGGAAAGGCTTATTCCATTGCGATAACTGTGGCCGGTTGTTAATCAACTGGTTTGAATAGGGCAGAAATCTCTTTCCTAATGCTAAGATTGTAAATATTCATAAGGTATGTTAATATTTAAACGAAAGTGTTTGTTTATTGTTATGTTATAGATATAAAAAGACAAGACGAGCGGGTAAGCAGAAAGGGAATAGAGAAAGGAAGACCGTAAAGGAAGAAGGAGAGTAGGGAAACGCATGGGGAAAAATAGCAAATGGAGTTGTCTTCGTTTTTCTCTGTACAGGGCTTTGCTGTTGTCACTATTAGTAATTCTTGTAATGAGCGGTGGTTTACAGGCGGCAACAGATTCATCAACCGATTCATCAATTTACACTTTGAAGGACACCCAGTACTATCGGGTCGTTCATGAATATTTTGTTGAAAATGAAGGTGAGAAGAATGCCACGGATATCACCATTAAAATCCAGTTTATCAATCCAGCTTTGACCAGGCAGATGCCTTATTCCACCTTACTGGCCTCTTATTATGAGCCCAAGCCAAACAAAATATTCACCGACGAAAAAGGAAACCAAACCGGGAAATACAAAATTGCCCAGTTAAAGCCGGGGGAAAAACGGATTATTCGCGTATATCACGATTACCGCATCTCCTTGGCTGATTATAAGATTGATCGCGAAAAGGTTGGTACATATCAACTTCAGCCGGAGGCGCTGGCACTGTATTTAAACGCTTCTCCGGGTATTGAATGCAACCACCCGTTGATTCACGCCAAAGCCGAAGAAATAGTGGGAACGGAGACCAATCCTTTCCTAAAAGCAAAAAAGATTTTCACCTTTGTGAATCAACATATGACCTACACCGATCCGAACAAGGAGAATGTGGAGACGAATAAAGGCGCCCTTTGGGCTTTAGAAACCGGGAAGGGAGTATGTGAGGATTATGCCAAGTTAATGGTTGCCCTGCTCCGGGCAAGCGGGGTACCCGCGCGCACGATTACAGGCTGGAACGGGGAAATTGAATTAGGGAAGAAACACATGATTAATAACGGCTCGCCCCTTCCGGGTCATATGTGGGTAGAGTATTATTTGCCTGATTATGGCTGGATTCCGGCCGATCCTACTTTTACATCTCGTAAGATGGACTATAGTCGTTTAACCGGAATAAAACAGCCTTCTTTTGCCGAAACGTCCGAAATGCGCGGACATGCCGTTTCCTACAGTTTTAGAGGGAAAGTGAATATTACTTGTGCTTTAACGATAAAAAAGCTGGACCCGGAGAATTATTTCCCGCTGCCGCTTGATTATACGCCAGCCCCTCTCCTTTATCTGGAGGATATTCCGATTATTTTTGATGTGGAGCCGTTGATTGAAAACGGGCATACTCTTGTCCCGCTACGGGAAGTCTTTAAGGTCATGGGAGCCAATGTGGTGTGGGATAATGCCAGCAAAAAAATCACGGTTTCCACTTCCGACGAGCGTTCGGTGGAATTGCAAGTCGGGAGTAACGTGGCGGTGGTTAATGGCGAGCAGGTGCTGTTAGACATTCCGGTTAGCATTAAATTAAACAAGACGATGATTCCTTTACGGTTGGTAAGTGAAATGATGGATTGTGAAGTAAACTGGGACGGCAATACGCGAATCATCAATCTTCGCTTTAAGAAATAATCAATAGCCTTTTGATGGAGGAGTTGGTTGACATGAAAAAGTCGATGTGGTCTGTGAAAATTATTTTGGGGTGTCTCGCTTTATGCATCATTCTTCTGTGTGGCACAGCATGTTCCTTTTGGAAAGATTCATCCGATTCCGACAACGCGGAAATAAATCTGTACCCGGCTTTTGTGGTAGGGAACGGCGTCTGCAAGTGGGGCTTAATTAACGATGAAGGGAAATTTGTCGTCAAACCCACCTATGATCACATCGAGTGGGAAGCAGGAAAACGCTTTGCGAGGATTTATGCGCGGATTGCCGAACCAGCCGAGGCGAATAAAGAGGGGGCTGAGAATACCGATCCCCGGGTGGCCGACGAGGCGCCCATGAGTGTTGGGTTGATTGATCGTTCCAACGGCAAGGTGATCCTGCAGCCGAAATACTTGTTTGTGACGGATTTTTCCGAAGGGCTGGCCACGGTCCAGGTGGCGGAAGACAAGTATATGGTGATCGATGAAAAAGGAAAGACGGTTTTTGAATCCAAAGATATGGTGGGGCTCTTTAGTGACGGGTTGGTGTGGTTTAAAACCCTGAAAGACGGGGAGCCGCTCTACGGCTATATGGATAAAAAAGGCAAGGTGAAAATCGAGCCCATTTACAAAGAGGCAGGAAGCTTTACGGATGGGCAGGCTTTAGTCACGATAGAAGAAGGGATTCACGCCGTTATTAACGACAAAGGGAAAAACGTTAGTAATCTGAGTTTCGCCAGGGTAGGCGGGATGTCGGAGGGAATGATCAAATTCCTGGATAACGAGAGCGGGAAATGGGGTTATGCCGATGCAGACGGCAAGATCGTTATTCAGTCCCAGTTTGATTTCGTTGATTCTTTCCAGGATGGCTTCGCCATTGTCGGTCTGAATAACAAGTTTGGTTTAATCAATAAAAAAGGGGAATTTGTCATTCCGGCGGAATATCAAAGGATTATTGCTTTAGGGAAAGGATATTACTCTGCGTACAAGGGAAGCGTGCCTAATCCCAAATATTTCCCCAAGGCGGTTTTTAACCAGGAGGGGCAGCAATTAACCGGAGCCCTTTATTACGATGTGGGGAATTATCAAAACGGTTATTTCTCGGTATGTGACGGAAAGGCCACTTATTTTATCGAGAAGAACGGACAGCAAGCCAGAAAATTACCGAAATTTAACGAACTGGGCCGGCTAGAATTTGACGGGGATCTGATCAAAGCCCAGTTTGACCGGCAGCTCAAATACTACACGAAAGACGGCAAGCTGGTTTGGGAGTCGAAGGTCGCTTACAAGATGGGCAATATCTATTTTGAGGAAAGAAAATACATGCCTTCCTGGACGACGGTAAGTTACTATCCCCAGATGGTGGATTACCAGGACGTGGTGTTACAGTCGAAAATTAATAAACTGATTGAGAACGCGGTGCTCGAAAACAATCGGGTCCATGAACCGGATGCCGAAGGAGCGTTTCCCGCCGACATCAGGGAGGATCATTATTCGCTCAATCGTTACCAGGACCTGCTGGTCATCAAATACGAGGCCTATTACTACCCGGTCGGCGCGGCCCACGGCGAGCCAAGAGTAAGAATGCATCATATCAACTTACAGGATGGCACTGTTTACCAGTTAAAAGATTTGTTCATACCAGGCGCCAATTACCGGGAGCGGTTTGCTGCGGAGATAAACCGACAAATTGCGGGCTCGACAAAAACGGAGGAAGGAGAGCCGGAAATGAAATTTGCCGGCTTTAAGCAGGAACCTTCTTTCCAGATCACCAGAGACAAGCTGATCATTTACCTCCTGGCGTCGGAGATTACGGAATACAGCTATCCCGGGATTATTTCCTTTGATATCTCCTATGACAAAATAAGTGATATTATTGACACCAAGGGTGCCCTGTGGCAATCTTTTCATAAAAAAGTAAGCGGGGTTGAACAGTTGACTCCGCCGGCGGATTCCACCCAGGGAAGCGACGATATTCCCGAAGCCGAACCTGTTTATTAAAACGGATGAGGGGCCATTGAATCATTAAGCGCATATTCTTCGGTAAAGCACAAAAAAGGCATCCTTTCTGAGGATGCCTTTTTCGGCTGCTGATGAAGCTCAACACATGAGTGTGCCTGTAAGCCGAGTTCTGTACTCCTTGCGGAGCGATGATCATCTATCTGGGATGCCAGTTACCTGACACCTCTAGCGACCTAACCCGGAAGCGGAACGGGCCGCTCCATCGCTTCCCTATTCGGTCTTGCTCCAGGTGGGGTTTACCGAGCCGGCCAGTCACCTGACCGCTGGTGAGCTCTTACCTCACCTTTCCACCCTTACCTGTGCGGAATAATCCGCCATCGGCGGTATGTTTCTGTGGCACTATCCTTGGAGTCGCCTCCACTGGGGATTACCCAGCACCTTGCCCTGTGGAGCTCGGACTTTCCTCAGATGCGGCCTTTCGGCACTTGCACCTGCGATCATCCGGCACACTCATGTGTTTGGTGCAGTTTGTTTTTCCAAGAGTGGTTTTACACTCGGATATTTATGATACCACGAATCGAACTTTGTTGCAAGTGCATGATACCCAGCGTATTGGGATGGCGCTATTTTTTCGTTGACAAGGATGCGTTTTATCCCATATGATGGGGGCAATAGAGAGTATTTTTGCTAAGATTAGTTTTATTCAGGAGGGGATACAAATGGCGGCGCACACTTTATCGGTGTTGGTGGAAAACAGACCGGGGGTGTTGACCCGGATTTCCGGCTTAATCAGCCGGCGGGCCTTTAATATCGAAAGCATTGCGGCAGGCTATACGGAAGAATCGAACATGACGAGAATCACCATCGTGGTCAACGGGAACGATCAGGAGATCGAGCAAGTGACCAACCAGTTGGCGAAACTGGTGGACGTGATCAAAATCGTGAACCTGACGAAAGTCGATTCCCTGGATAGAGAGCTGGTCTTGATCAAAGTCAAGGCTTTGCCGGAAAAACGTTCCGACATCGTGGACATTGTGGACATTTTCCGGGCCAGAATCGTGGATGTGAACCGGGAGACGATGGTCATTGAGTTAAGCGGCGACCAAGATAAGATTGACGCCCTTTGCGAAGTGTTGAAGGACCACGGGATTGTGGAAATCGTGCGAACAGGAAAAATCGTGATTTCCCGTGGCCCCTTGCCGGCTAAGGAGCTGTAGTTCGTTCGTGGTTAGTGTTCGCGTTCGCTGACCGGGCCTTGACCACGAACGCACGTTTGCAGTATAATAAGCGCAAAGAAGTCAGCTTTGGGCATAACTGCTGAGAAGGCGGAGGAGGAAGGATTGGCGGAGATGCTGCGTTTAATCATCGGGAGAGCGGGAGCAGGAAAAACCAGGCAGTGCCTGGAGGAAATTGCGCGCAAGGAGCAGGAAGGGTCTTGTCTGCACTGTATCTATCTTGTTCCCGAACAGGGCTCTTTTCATGCGGAAAAGAACCTGTTGAAATACAGCAAAAAAGGCGGTACCATGCAGGCGCAGGTGCTTAGTTTCCGGCGACTGGCCTGGCGGGTTTTGCAGGAGGTGGGCGGCGGCCTGGCCACTCCCCTGGATGATACGGGAAAAGCCTTGCTCCTCAAGCATATCTTAGGCAAAAACAAAGACCGGTTTAAGGTCTTTGTGCGGGTGATGGACCGGCCGGGCTTTCTGGAACAGTTGGTGCGTACCCTGTCGGAAATGAAAATCTACCGGATTAAACCGGAGATGCTGGCCGCCTTGGGGCAGGAAACCGAGCCGGAGGGACTTTTTGGGCTGGAGGAGAAGCTGGCGGAGTTTACCTTTATCTATCAGGAATTCGAAAAACACATTGCCCAGCAGTATTTAGACATTGACGACAATTTGGATTTACTGGCCGAAAAGCTGCACCAGGCGGTTTTTCTTCGTCAGGCCGAAGTATGGATTGACGGTTTTGACGGTTTTACCCCCCAGGAGTATGCCGTTATCCGGGAACTGCTCCTTCATTGTTCCACCGTGCATATCACCTTGTGTCTGGCCAAAGAGCATTTGCAGGAAAAGTTGCCGGAGACCCATGTCTTTTATCAACCCTGGGAAACTTACCAGCATTTGTTGGCTCTGGCGGCGGAAATCCGCTGTGAAGTGGCAGAGGTAGCACTCTTGCCCGAACCGAAGGAACGGCGTTTCCGGGAGCGGACGGAACTGGCCTTTCTGGAGGAAAGTTTCCTGCAGGCGGGGTTTTCCCTTCCTTTGGAGGGCGCGGCCGACGGGATTAAACTCCGGGCTGCGGTTAACCGGCGGGAAGAAGTGGAAATGGCGGCAGCGGAAATCCTGGAGCTTTGCCGGGAAAAAGGCCTGCGCTTTCAGGATATTGCCGTATTACTACGTGACTTTACTAATTATGAAGATTTACTGGTGAATGTGTTCCGTGACTATGCAATCCCCTATTTTTTAGATATGAAAAAGCCCGTACGGCATCATCCCTTGCCGGATTTAATTCAGGCGGGCTTGGAGGTGGTGCAGGGGGGCTGGCGCTACGAACCCTTGTTTCGTGCTTTAAAGACCGATTTGTTGCCGATCTCGCGACAGGAGACCGATTTGCTGGAAAACTACTGTTTGGCCCACGGCATCAAGGGAAGCCGGTGGACGGACGGAAAACCGTGGGAGTATAGGATGGGGGCGAAATGGGACGAAGGGAGAGTCTCCGAAGAAGAAAATGAAACCGAGAAACGCTTGTTGCGGCAGGTGAATCGGGCCCGGGCCAAGGTGGTGGAGATGTTTTTACCTTTTCAGGAGGCCTTGCAAAAGGCGCGCACCGGCCGGGAATACAGTGCAGCCTTATTTGCTTTTTTGGAACGCTTGCAGGTAGCGGACAGGCTGGCGGAGTGGAGTAAAAAAGCGGAAGCGGCCGGCCAACTGGAAGAAGCGCGTATTCACCTGCAGGTGTGGCAGAAAATCCTGGAACTCCTGGATAGCCTGGTGGAGGTGCTGGGTGACCAGGCGCTCAGCCTGGCCGAGTTTTCCGAGGTGATTACCGGAGGCTTGGAAACCCTGGAACTGGGCTTAATCCCACCCGGGCTGGACCAGGTCCTGGTGGGTTCCGTGGACCGTTCCCGGCACCCGGATATCAAAGCAGTGTTGATTTTGGGGGTGAATGACGGGGTCTTCCCGGCGAGGCTTGCCGAAACCAGCCTGTTCAGTGACGAAGAAAAGGAATATTTTCAACAGCGGCAACTTCGGCTGGCCCCCACCACGGAAAAGAAGCTCTATGCGGAGCAGTTTTTGGTCTATCGGGCTTTGACGACGGCCAGCCATTACTTAAGCCTGAGCTATGCCATGGCCGATGCCGAGGGGAAAGCCCTGGCGCCTTCCAGTCTTTTGGCGCGCCTGGTGGAGCTTTTCCCGCGGGCGGTTTGCGCTTTTACGCCGGAAGAGAAAAAGGCTGAGGAGAAGATTTCCTGTCCCCGCCCGACCATCAGCAATCTGGCGGTGGCTTTAAGGGAAGCCCTGGCCGGGCGGGTCATTGAGCCGGTCTGGTGGCAGGTTTACAACTGGTATGTAGGTAAAAAGGAATGGCAGGAGCCGTTACAGCGGATCACAAGCGGGCTTTTCTACCGCCTGGAGGAGTTGCGGCTGCCCGCCGGGCTGGTCCGGCAACTGTACGTGCCCCAAGGAATCCTGCGGGGCAGCGTCTCCCGTTTTGAAAGGTTTGTGGCCTGTCCTTTTGCCCATTATCTGCGTTATGGTCTAAAACTGCAGGAAAGAGTGGAATTCCAGGTAGGAGCGCCGGACCTGGGGCAGTTTTTTCATGCTGGACTGGAGCTGTTTTATCAATATGTGCAGGAGCGAAGGCTTAACTGGGGGGCAATGAGTAAAGCGGAAATGCAAGCCTTGGTGGACGAGATTGTGGAACAGTTAATCCCCCGTTTGCAGCATGAAATCTTGTTAAGCACGGCACGCTACCGTTATTTGGCGAAAAAGCTGAAGCGGATTCTCTGGCGGGCGGTGGTGGTCTTAGGGGAACACCAACGGCGCGGCAGTTTCCGGCCGGTGGGAATGGAAATCGCCTTTGGCGAAAAAGGACCCCTTCCTGGGCTTTCCTTCAAACTGGCGGACGGAACAACCTTTTTGCTGCAGGGACGGATTGACCGGGTGGATGTGGCCCAGGACGAACGGGGCGCCTATGTGCGAGTGATTGACTATAAGTCCGGCTCGACCTCTTTGGGTCTGTCGGAGGTATATTACGGCATTAAACTGCAGCTTTTAACCTATTTGGATGTGGTACTGAAAGCAGCGCCGTCCCTGCTCAGGGAGGCACCGCCGCCGGCTGGGACTACGCCGGACGGGTCGGTCATGCCGGCGGGCGTGCTGTATTTTCATGTAAAGGACCCGATCATTGCGGCGAAAGGGCCACTGCCACTGGAAGAAATCGAGAAAATGATCCTGGCGGAGTTAAAAATGAAGGGATTTTTACTAGCGGATGCCGGTGTGGTCAAACTGATGGACCAGGAGATTCAGGGATATTCGGAGCTCCTGCCGGTGGCGCTGACCAAAAGCGGGGAGTTTTACCGGAATCTGCAGAATGTTTTGCCTTTGGAGAAGTTTAACCTCTTGTGCCGGCAGGTGGAGAAACATTTTCTCCGGGTCGGCGAAGAGATTATGGCCGGGCAGGTGTCGATTCATCCTTACCGGTACAGGGGCAGGACCCCCTGTAGTTATTGCCCTTACGCCACGGTATGCCGGTTTGATTTGACGATTCCCGGCTGTGCATACCGGCAGTTGTCGGAAAAGGAACCAGCAGTTATGTGGGAGGAAATGGGGCTCCGGGAAGAAGGGGGTAGGCAGGATTGAGCAAGGGGAATTGGACCAGGGAACAGGAAGCGGCCATCAGGACCAGAAACTGCAACCTGTTGGTTTCGGCCGCCGCCGGAGCAGGCAAGACGGCCGTTTTGGTAGAAAGAATCGTGCGCCGCATTTTGGACGAAAAAAACCCGGTCGATGTGGACCGGTTGTTGGTCGTGACTTTTACCAATGCCGCCGCCGGAGAAATGAAGGAAAGAATCGGAGCGGCCCTCCGGGAGCGTTTAAAGGAAAACCCGGGGGAACGGCGGCTCCAGCGGCAGTTGTTGCTTTTAGGGAAGGCTTCCATTTCCACGTTGCACTCTTTTTGCCTGGAGTTGGTCCGGCAGAATTACTATCACCTGAAACTGCCGGAAGGAATCGCCTTGGACCCCCGTTTTCGGATCGCGGACGAAATCGAAGGGGTCCTGCTGAAAAGCGAGGTTTTGGAAGATTTTCTGGAGGAGAAATACGCTTTAGGCGAGCCGGCCTTTTTAGCCCTGGTGGAAGCTTTGGGCGGTGAAAGGGACGACCAGGCGCTGCAGGACCTGGTATTAAAGCTTTATGATTTTTCCCGCAGCCAGGCGGATCCATCGGCCTGGTTGCAGGGGGTTGCCGCCAATTTCCGGGCGGAACATGAACACCGGATCGAGCCTTTGTTTGGTCGCTTAGCCCAAAGTATCGCAGTGGCGCTGGAAGAAGCCATCGATTTGCTGGATTTGGCACAGCGCATCGCCCGGCAGCCGGGCGGGCCTGCCGCCTATTTGCCTGTTTTGGAAGCGGAAAAGGATCAACTTACGGCCTTGCTTGCTTTATGCCAACAGGACTGGGAAAAGGCTTTTGCCGAACTGAGTCAATTTTCCTTTGGCGCTTTGAAAGCATGCCGGGCCGAGGTGGATGAGTTCTTGAAACAGCAGGTGCAGGGTTTTAGAAACCAGGCGAAAGGTATTATCAAGAGCTTGCAGGAGGAATATTTATCCCGCAGTCCGGCCGAACTGGTCCGGGATATGCAGGAAATGGCACCGCTGATGGAATGTCTTTGCTTCATGGTGGTGGAGTTTTCCCTTCGTTATCTTAAAGAAAAGCTGGCGCGGAATCTGCTGGACTTTAACGATTTGGAACATTTTGCCCTGCAGTTGTTAAGGGAAAAAGCGGAGCAAACCGGCGGGGAAAAGGGCCCGGAAGCGGAAGCGGAGTGGGTCCCTTCGGAATTGGCTTGGCGCCTGCGGGAGAAGTACGAGGAAGTACTGGTGGACGAATACCAGGATATCAACGGGGTGCAGGAAGCGGTTTTGGCCATGGTATCCCGGACGGACTCCGAGACGCCGAACCTGTTTATGGTGGGCGACGTTAAACAAAGCATTTACGGGTTCCGTTTGGCCGAACCGGGCTTGTTCATGCACAAATACGAGAGCTACAGCGAAAAGGAAGGGGCGCGGGAAAGAAAAATCATGCTGGCCAAAAACTTCCGCAGCCGGCAAAATATTGTGGATGGGGTCAATTTTGTTTTCCGCCAGCTCATGGTGCCGGGGCTGGGGGGAATCAACTATGGTCGGGAACACGAACTGGTCTTTGGCGCGGACTTTTTACCGGAAGAGGAGTTAGTGGACCCGAGGAAACCGGATGGAACAGAGAATACCGGTGCAGCAAAAATGTCCGCTGAAACAGAAAACAGTGGAACGGAAGAAAACGGTGCGGCCGAAAACGGTGGAACAGGAGCGTTTGAGCAACCCCGGCGGCCTTTGGAGTTCATCTTAATCGAACGGGATGACACAACCGGTCTTTTGGATGAGACTGGGGCAGCGGCGTCCAGGGACGACGATAAGCACGGCAGCGGCCGGGAGTTAAACGGTGAGGAGCCGGAAGAGGAGGAAGAATTAGATGCCGTCCAGGCGGAGGCCCGCATTATCGGGCGCCGCATCCTGGCTTTACAGAAAGAGATGAGAATCTGGGACAAGGAAAGCCAGACTTTCCGGGCTCCCCAATTCCGGGATATGGTGATATTGCTCCGTTCGATTAAGGCAACGGCGCCGGTGTTTTTGGACGAGTTTCGCAAGCTGGGGATACCCCTTTATGCGGAAACCGGCAGCGGGTACTTTGCGGCGCAGGAAATCCAGCTTATGCTGTCCCTGTTGCGGGTAATTGACAACCCCAATCAGGATATCCCCCTGGCGGCGGTGCTGCTTTCCCCGGTCGTGGGCCTTACCGTGGAGGATTTGGCCAGAATCCGCCTGTGCTCGAAGGACAACCTTTTTCATGCGCTGCGTTTGGCGGCCCGGGTGGAGAAAGGAGCCCTCAAGGAAAAACTCGGCACCTTTTTGTGTGGTTTGCGCAACTGGCGCACTTTTGCCCGGCGGAAATCCTTGGTGGAGCTGATTTGGCTGTTGTACCGGGAAACCGGGTATTACGATTATGCCGGAGCCATGCCCGAGGGGAAACAGCGCCAGGCCAATTTGCGGGCGCTTTTGGACCGGGCCAAACAGTTTGAAGATACGACGATGAAAGGTTTGTTCAAGTTCCTGCGCTTTTTGGAGCGGTTGGAAAAGGCGGAAAGCGATTTGGGAACGGCCCGGGCATTGGGGGAAAACGAGGACGTGGTGCGTTTAATGAGCATCCACAAAAGTAAGGGGCTGGAGTTTCCCGTTGTATTTGTGGGTGGGCTCGGCCGGAAGTTCAATTTACGGGAGATACAAGGTGATGTCTTGCTGGATAAGGATTTGGGCATCGGCCCGGTCTGGGTTGATCCGGCGCTGCGGCTGAAATATCCCACCCTGGCGAAACTGGTGGTCCGGGAGAAACTAAAGGAAGAAATGCTGGCGGAAGAAGTCCGGATTCTGTATGTGGCTATGACCAGGGCCCGCGAGGCGTTGATCCTGGTCGGTTCAGCCCGGAATCTTCCCCAACAGGTGAAAAAGTGGAGCCAGTCCCTGGCCGGTCGGAGCTGGGGCTTGTCAAAAGCCGTCTTAAACCAGGCCCGCGGACCTTTGGATTGGCTGGGACCTTGTTTGCTGCGGCACCGCGCCGCAAAAGCGTTGCGCCAGGCCGCCGGTAGCCCGGACACCGGCTGGGAAGTGACGGAAAAGGATCCCGCTCCCTGGCGGATTGTACTAGAGGGGGTCCGGCAGGTTCAGGCGGAAGAAAAAGAAGCAAGCGTGGATTATCGGGAGGAGCTTGCTGTGGTGCGCCGGCTTGAGCCGGTGGAAAGCTCCCCAGGAGTCCAGGACGCCTTTCTTCAAGCTACCCATGATTTTATTGAACAGCGTCTCAGTTGGGAGTATCCTTACCGGATATTGGCGGATATCCCCACTAAGCTTACGGTTACCGAAATCAAAAACCGTTTCCAGTACTTAAGCGGGCGGCAGGAGGACAGCGAACCGCTCCTGCCTTTGCGGCGCTTTGCCCAAAGGCCGCGGTTTCTGCAGGAAAAGGGCCTTTTGGCCAGTGAAAAGGGGGCGGCCTTGCACTTGGTGATGCGGCATCTTGACCTGCCCAATGCTTTGGCGCCCGAAAAGGTGGAGGCTCAACTGGCTGAAATGGTGCAAAGGGAAATCCTCAGCACCCAGCAGGCGGAAAGTATCCGGGTGAACGAAATCGTCCGGTTCCTGCAATCTCCTTTAGGGGAAAGGATGCTTCAAAGCAAGGAACTGCAGCGGGAGTTGTCTTTTACGATGAGTCTGCCCACCCGGGAGCTTTATGGGGAAGCCGGGGGCATCGCCGGTGAAACGATCATCCTGCAGGGGACCATCGACTGCCTGTTTGAGGAGGACGGCGCGTTCGTGCTCCTGGATTACAAGACCGATGCGGTCAAAGCAGGGGAGGAAGAAATCCTCAAGGAACGGTACAAAATCCAACTGGACCTGTATGCCCGTGCTGTAGAGACCATTTTCGGCCGTCCGGTGAAGGAAAAACTGATCTATTCCTTTGCCTTACAGCAGGCGTTGGTTCTGGAGTAGGTTATTGGCCATAATGTATTGTTTGATGCCTGGAGGCGCATTTAAACGGAGATTAGAGTAATAGGGGCCTTGGAGGAATAAAAAAACTCGCCGGAAAATCCTAGGCGAGATTTTCGAGGTATTTGACGATATCCGCAAAAGTGCGGAAGGGCCGTGCCGGGATCTTTTGCGCCCGGCAGTAACGCAGGAGAAAACCTTTCGCAAAAATCAGGTCCGCCGCCTGGCAACCACAGTGGTCGGAGTAGCCGTCCCCGATGTAGACCGCCTGGTCGGCCTCTTTGCTGAGTTTTTTCACCAGGGTTTTTTTACAGGTGCCACAATGGCCACAGGGGGAAGCGTGGGGGCAGGCAATGTCATAACTGTTTTCCCCGATAATCAGTTGGTTGGTGTAAACCGGGAGGTGGGTAATCCCAGCTTTTTCCAGGACTGTACTGATGTTAAAATCAAAGCCGTCACTGAGAATATAGCACTGTTCGTCCCGGGCTTTTACATAGGTAAGAAAATCCCGAAAGGTATCGTCAATAGGAATTTCCCGCAAAAACCGGGCCGCTTCTTCTGAGGAGACCTGCAGGTAAGGAAGGATCAGCCTTGCGCTTTGTTCGGTGGACAGTTTGCCTTCGTTCCAGAGCCGCATGATCTCCTGCCAGCCGTCCCGGGCAAAGGAACTGACAATGGCGTCGGTGGTGTCTTTTTTGGTGATGGTCCCGTCGAAATCCACAAAATAGACGCGTTTCATCGGATTCACCTGCTTACGTTAAGTTTTTTACATATCACCGGCTGTATGTATGTGTTATTCTATCGACTATGGGCGTTTAGGTCAAGCACCTGAAAAATTCCCTTTACTTTGCTCTTGCCAGCGGCCGCTGTTTTGATTATAATACAGATGTATAAAAGAATAAGGATTCCTTCGGGGAGAGGTGAAAATCCTTACCGGCGGTAAAGCCCGCGAGCCTATAACGGCAGATCCGGTGATATTCCGGAGCCGACAGTTAAAGTCTGGATGGGAGAAGGGAGGGAAGTTGTTTAATTAAGACAATTTCTTAGTCAATATTGTCATGGTTTAACCCGAAGGATTATTCCTCGGGTTTTTTGTTGTTTAAACTAAATCATTTTTCTAAAGGAGTAGATGTCAAAATGAACACGAAAAAATTGGTGCGGATTGCATTTTTAACGGCCCTAGGGATTTTATTGATGTATATCGCTTTTCCCCTGCCTTTTTTTCCGCCTTTTATGACTTATGATTTTGGTGATCTGCCGGGATTAATCGCTGCTTTTGCGATGGGTCCGTGGATTGGCGTTTTGGTTCAGTTCCTGAAATGCCTTCTTGGATATTTTCTGGGCGTTTCGAAAGCCGGACTTGTCGGCATGGCTGCCAATTTTATTGCCGGGGGCACGATGATTTTGGTGGCGGGATTAATCTACCAACACCGGAAGACCAAATTAACGGCGGTCATTTCCTTGCTGGTGGGGACGGTGGTTACCGCTCTGGTGATGATCCCGGTGAATTACTTCATTTTCTTCCCGCTTTGGGGGGTAGCCAATGAGAGTTTATTGGTGATGGCCCTTACGGTGTCCTTCCCTTTTAACCTGGTGAAATTCCTGCTTACCTCGGTCCTTACTTTCGTTCTTTATAAGGCAGTGAAAAACGTCCTGGAAGAGAAGGATTTCCGGTCGTCCGAGCCAAGATTAAATGATGACAGGGCTTAGTTATTATGGTAGTATTGTAGCTGTAATCATCAGAGGAGGAGATTGCAGTGAAGATCGGACTGATTGGTTTGCCGGCCACGGGCAAAACAACGCTTTTTAACCTCCTGACGGGCGGAAAAGCAGCAACCGGTTCCGGGAAAACCGAAGCCAATCTGGGGACGGCCAGAGTGCCCGACCAAAGGATCGATTTTTTAAGTGATTTGTATCGCCCGCGGAAAACGATTTATGCCCAAATTGATTTTATTGACATTGCCGGGCTGGTTACCGGTCAAGAAGGGCAGAAATCGGGTTCGGGGAAATTTTTAAACGATGTGCGGGTGTGTGACGCCCTGGTGCATGTTTTAAAAGCTTTTGGCGATTCCTATGCTAATCCGGAGACCGGCGACATTAACCCGGCGGCCGATTTAGAATCGGTGGAAACCGAAATTCTCTTTGCCGATATGGAGCTGATCGAAAAACGCATCGAACGGATCCGGAGCGGGAAAAAAATTAATAAAGAAAACCAGGAAGAATTGGCTCGCCTCGAGAAGTGCTATCAGGTGCTGGAGGAAGGCAAATCCATGCGGGATGTGGAGCTTTCCGAAGAAGAGAGAACGGCCATGCGCAATTACGCCTTTTTGACGGAAAAACCCCGTTTGGCCGTGGTCAACCTGGACGAAGAACAGTTCCGGGAAAAAGAATACCCTCACCGGGTGGAACTAGTGGCTTTGTGTGCGGAAAAAAACATCCCGCTGTTAGAGATCTGCGCCCAGATGGAACTGGAAATCGGGGAATTAAACGAGGAAGACAAAGCGCTTTTTATGGCGGATTTAGGCTTGGAAGAAACGGGTATTGAGCGGTTGGCGCGCACGGCCTATGCCCATTTAGGCTTAATCTCCTTCTTTACCGTCGGGGAGGATGAGGTAAGAGCCTGGACGATTCCGCAGGGGATTACGGCGAAAGAGGCGGCCGGCAAAATCCATTCGGATATCGAGCGGGGCTTTATCCGGGCCGAAGTGGTGAAATACCAGGACCTGTATGAGCTGGGTTCGATGACGAAAGTGAAAGAGAAAGGGCTGTTCCGCTTGGAAGGCAAAACCTATCTGGTGGAAGACGGCGATATCATTAACTTTCGTTTTAATGTCTAGTGTTTATAAAAACCTCCTGTTGGGGAAACCTAAGAACAGGAGGTTTTGCGTTATGAAATCACAACATCGTTTTCGAATGGCGGGAAGTTGTCCCTATTTCGATTCGGTAAGAAGTGCCAAAGGTTTGGAAGGAGGGAATGTGCCCTCAAGGGAGCTTTCGCCGCGGTGTAATCATTGCGTGCATTGGCAGAAGGGGCTTTGTGATTTGTTTCTGGCCCGCCGCTAAGGGCTTGGCTTGAAGAAATTGAAAAGAAAGCTAAACAAGGAATTTAAAGGCAAAAAATATGTTGCTCATAATGCCATTTTGGTAGCAGGAGAACTTCTTCAACTTGTCGAACATAGTATTTAAATAAAAATAAAATTAGGGGGTTAATCTATGTTGACGAGGGCTTGTGCTGGTGGTGTGGTGTTTTATGACACCAGGGTCTTCATCCTCAAGAACGACAAGGGCGAATGGGTCTTACCGAAGGGTGTGATCAGGGACAAACAGTTGGCTTTGGACGTGGCATTACAACGGGTTAAACATGAAGGCAATATTGACGCATCCATTATTTCCCCCGCTGGAGAAACGAGTTACGAGTTTTATTCCTATTCCCGGAAAAGACCGGTGTGCAACAAGATCGACTGGTTTATTATGGAGGCGAGAAACGATTCCTATGCGGTCAATAAGCAGGAAGGTTTTCTGGATGGAGGCTTTTTCCCAATCGACGAGGCCTTGGAGAAAATCACGTACAGTCAGGACAAATCCTTAGTTCGTTTAGCATATCGTAAATACAATCACTTTTGCAATCACAAAATGGCGGAAGTGGTGGGCTAAAAAAGCTCTCTTGCCGAGAATCCAACATAGATACATCAAATAGAAAACTGTTCGGAAATTTGTTCAAGAAGTAAAGGGAGGTACGGGACCAAAAGAACCGTACCTTTTTTGTTTGCAATGTTCATGTTTGTAATTTTCGCCGTACGTATGGTAGTATTAGGGAGGGAGCATCATTAAACAGGACAGAAGGATGGGGGAGGATGAGCTGATGTTGCCGTCGTACGTTCAACGGAAAACAGGATTTTTGGGAGCCGGTGAGGATTACGAACAGGCCAGGGCGGTGCTGGTGGGGTTGCCGATGGATTATACCGTAAGCCTGCGGCCCGGCACTCGTTTTGGGCCCCAGCAGATCAGGTATATTTCTTATGGTCTGGAGTTGTATAGTCCTTATCAGGACCGGAGCCTGGCCGAACTTTCCTATTATGACGCCGGTGATGTTTTCCTGCCTTTTGGGAACGTTACCGAAAGCTTGCGGCGGATCGAGGAAGCAGCCGAAACCTTGTTTGCCGCCGGAAAGTTCCCTCTTTTTCTAGGGGGAGAGCATCTGGTGACCCTACCCTTGGTAAAAGCCTGTGTTAATCATTATGCTGATTTGGTGGTTTTTCATTTTGATGCGCACACGGATCTGCGGGAGGTTTTTGAAGGAGAGGAATTATCCCATGCCACGGTGCTGCGGAAAGTGGCCAAGTTACTTCCTCCCCGCAGCCTGTATCAGTTTGGCATTCGTTCGGGGGTCAAGGAAGAATTCGAATATGCCGCCCGGGAGACCCATTTATACCTGGAGGAGATTTTCCCCGCCTTGCATCAGGCGGTCCAGGAGGTGCAGGGGAGACCGGTCTATATTACCTTAGACATTGATGTGGTCGATCCGGCTTTTGCCCCGGGAACCGGAACGCCCGAGCCCGGTGGCTGCACGGCGCGGGAGATTATGGAGGCCATTTTTACGATGAAGGACTTGCAGGTGGTCGGGATGGATCTGGTCGAAGTGGCACCGGCGTACGATCCCTCGGAACGGACCACGATTCTGGCGGCCAAGCTTGTGCGGGAGGCTTTGCTGGCTTTTGTGAAGTAGTTTGGGAGTATAATGGAAGTTGAGAGACGTCAAAATAATGGCAGGGAAAATAGATTGACATGATAATGAATATCGTGTTAGAATATACTTTGTCAGCGATGAAAGCTACAGGGAATGGTTATACTTTTCTGCCTCGGTAGCTCAGTTGGTAGAGCAGAGGACTGAAAATCCTCGTGTCGGTGGTTCGATTCTGCCCCGAGGCACCATCGAAATTGCGGAAGTGGCTCAGTGGTAGAGCATCGCCTTGCCAAGGCGAGGGTCGCGGGTTCGAATCCCGTCTTCCGCTCCATGTTTACGTTAACCATACTGTGTCCGGATGAAAGTGCCGGTTTGACCGGAGTTGATGGTGCGGTGGCGAAGTGGCTAACGCTGCGGACTGCAAATCCGCCATCCGTCGGTTCAAATCCGACCCGCACCTCCAATGTGTTTTCGGACGGGAGCAAAACGCTCACAGTTGGAGATGTTATAGGCCCGAGTGGCGGAATTGGCAGACGCACGGGACTTAAAATCCCGCGAGGTTTACCCCTCGTACCAGTTCAAGTCTGGTCTCGGGCACCACTATAGCAAGAAAGGCGGCAAGCCATAAGCAAAGACACCTGAAAAGGGGTCTTTTTTGTGTTTCCTGTAGGATTTTGAGGTTACTTGAGCAGGCACTTTAACTTTGGTGGATAATATATTATTACATAGTAGTTTGGGAGTTAGCCGGGATAGCATAATCTGTTTATGATAGTTTCCGGCCTTGGCGGGGAAACTGTAGGTATAATCATCTTGGAAAAAAGAAGGATCATTACTTGTTTGAAGGGAGTTTGTTGGCGCCATGAAGCAGGTTTTAGTTACTGGTGGGGCAGGTTTTGTCGGCTCCAATTTGGTGAAGATGTTGGTGATGGATTACGGCTGTAACGTCACGGTGATTGATAATATGCAAACAGGACGTCAACAGAATTTGCAGAACCTGGGCATTGAAACGGAAATCGAACTTTTAGCCGGGAATATCCTGGACCGAGTGCTGCTCGAAAAAGCTTTGCGGGGGAAAGACACGGTCTTTCACCTGGCGGCGCTCACTACCCTGGCTGCTTCCGAGTTCCCCCGGAGCGGCCTGGAAACCAACATTATCGGCACTTTTAATGTCCTGGAGGGAGCCTTAAAAGCCGGAGTCGAAAAGGTGGTCTATGCCTCCAGTTCTTCCGTGTACGGCAATGCCGAACATTTCCCGACCAGGGAGCAGGAGCGGCCGCAATTTTTGAGCTTTTATGCGGCCGGCAAATTCGCCGGCGAAAGTTTTGCGCAGGTTTTCCAGGAGCAATATGGCCTACCGGTCACCATCATCCGTTATGCGAATATTTATGGCCCTAACCAAAACCCCGGCAATCCTTATTCCGGGGTGGTGGCGAAGTTCATTAAATGGGCCCTGGCGGACCAGCCCTTGGTCATTTACGGCAACGGCCGGCAGACCCGGGACTTTATCTTTATCCAGGACGCCTGCCGGGCAACTGTTTTAGCTGCCTTAGGCTCCTTTTCCAACGGGGGTGTGTATAACATTGGCACGGGGATTGAAACATCGGTGAACGATCTGGCCAGTTTAATCATCCAATTGACGGAAAGCAAGAGCGCCCTTCGGTACGAAGCAAAACGGGAAATTGACAGTATTGACCGCCGTTTGTTGAATTTCGAAAAAGCCCGCAACGAATTGCATTTTGTCCCGGAGTGGACCCTTTCGGCAGGGCTGCGGAAAACCATTGCCTGGGTCCGGAATAAAACGCTGGACAGTGAAAGGGTGGAAAGCAGTAAGGGTTCGGAAACCAATGTTTGTTCTTCCGAAGACCCGGTGTAACTGGTAAAAACAGCAAACTTTTTCCTTTTTTATTTTTTATACAATTTTCTATTTTGCTCTTTGAACTTTTTCCAATATCCGCTATAATTGATTATGGTGATGCGAATGTTTAAGGAAATTGTCAAAAGAGACGGAAAACGCGAAAGTTTTAACCCGGAAAAAATAACGCGGGCCATCTATAGTGCGGCTTTAGCCTGTGGCGGCAGTGATTTTAGTCGAGCGGAAAAGCTTTGTCAACAGGTTTTGCAACTGGCCGAGGAGAAATACTCAGGCAAAACGCCGGATGTGGAAGGCATTCAGGACCTGGTGGAAAAAGTGCTGATCGAAAATGGACACGCCCAAACGGCCAAAGCGTATATCCTATACCGGGAAAAACGCAAAAGGGCGCGGGAACTCAACGCTTTAATCAACGCGACCATTGAAATGTTCACCAATTATTTGGGGGATAAAGACTGGCAGATCCAGGAGAATGCCAATACCCAGAAAAGTATTAACGGACTAAACAATTACGTGCGGGAAACTTTTACGAAAAAGTATTGGCTGCATGAGGTTTATCCTGTTGAGGTCAGAGAAGCCCATGAGGGCGGTGATGTGCATATTCACGATTTGGGGTTTTTTGGCCCCTATTGTGCCGGTTGGGATCTGCGTCAACTGCTCATGGATGGTTTTGGTGGTGTGAACGGGAAATTGGAAAGCAAACCCGCGAAGCACCTTCGTTCGTTTTTAGGGCAGATTATCAATTCAACCTTTACTACCCAGGGTGAAACAGCCGGTGCTCAAGCCTGGTCCAGTATCGACACCTATTGTGCACCGTTTATTTATTATGATGGTTTGTCCTATGAGAAGGTCAAGCAATGCATCCAGGAATTTATTTTTAACATGAACGTGCCGACCCGGGTCGGTTTTCAGTGTCCCTTTTCCAATCTCACCTTTGACATCATTGTTCCCAGCACTTTAAAAAACGATGCCGTGATCATCGGCGGCCAATTAATGGATAAAACCTACGGTGAGTTCCAGAAGGAAATGGATATGTTCAACAAAGCCTTCTGTGAAGTAATGTTGGAGGGCGATGCCAAAGGGCGCGTTTTTACCTTCCCGATTCCGACTTTGAACATTACGAGGGATTTTGACTGGGATAACCCGGTGATCGATGAATTTATGAAGATTACCTGTAAATACGGGATTCCTTACTTCGCCAACTACGTTAATTCGGATTTGTCGCCGGAGGATGCGGTATCCATGTGTTGCCGGCTGCGCCTGAACACCCGTGAATTGAGGAAAAGAGGAGGCGGATTGTTCGGCAGCAATCCGATGACCGGCTCTATTGGCGTGTTTACGATTAATTTACCGCGCATTGGTTATCTTTCGAAAAATGAAGCTGAGTTTAAATCTCGTTTGTTGTATCTGGCCCGTTTAGGGAAAACATCATTGGAGATCAAACGGAAGATTATTGAACAGCAAACTGATGACGGGCTTTATCCGTTTTCGGCCTTTTATTTGCGTAACATCAAGAAAAGGACCGGGCAATATTGGTACAACCATTTTAGCACCATTGGGATTGTGGGCATGAACGAAGCTTTGCTGAATTTTATGGGCAAAGACATTACCACTCCGGAAGGGCAGGAATTTGCTAAAGATATCCTCAACTATTTACGGGATATCCTGGTGGAATTCCAGGAAGAGACCGGTCATGTGTATAATCTGGAAGCGACGCCGGCGGAAGGCACTTCTTACCGTCTCGCCCAAATCGATAAGGCGAAATACCCCGATATCATTACGGCAGGACGCGAGGCGCCCTATTACACCAATTCCACCCAGTTGCCGGTGAATTTCAGTGACGATATCTTTGATGTGCTGGATTTGCAGGATGATTTGCAGGCTCTTTATACGGGTGGCACGGTGCAGCATCTGTACCTGGGTGAGCGGATTGAGGATATCAACACTTGCAAGAACTTAATCAAAAAGATCTTCAATAACTACAAGTTGCCTTATATGACCCTTACGCCCACCTTCAGCATTTGTCCGGAACATGGGTATATCAAAGGGGAAGAATTCCGCTGCCCGGACTGCGGACATGCTACGGAAGTCTGGTCGCGGGTGACCGGTTATTTGCGGCCGGTGCAAAATTACAACAAGGGTAAACAGGAAGAATACTTTGAACGGAGGAAATTCCGCTTGCCGGAGTTGATTTCATGAGAATTGTCGGGTTGGTGAAGAATTCCGTAGTTGATTATCCCGGGAAAATAGCGGCTGTCATCTTTAGTCCCGGTTGTAATTTGGATTGTTATTATTGCCAGAACCGCCCCATCATTGGTCCGGTTAAGCCGGAACAATCGTTGCCGGAAGCGGAGGTTTTCGCTTTTTTGCAAAAGCGGCGGGGACTTTTGGACGGCGTGGTGTTTAGCGGCGGCGAACCAACCTTGCAAGCGGATTTAGCTGCTGTGATGCGCAAAGCGAAGGACTGGGGCTATCTGGTGAAGCTGGACACCAACGGCACTAATCCTGCGGTTTTACGTACCATGGTGGAGCAGGGATTGGTGGATTATGTGGCTATGGATTTAAAAGCTCCTTTTCATAAGTATGCGATGATCTGTGGAGAGAAAAGCAATACTATCCTGGATAATATCCGGGAAAGTATTGCCTTCTTAATGACCGGAAAGGTCCCTTATGAATTTCGGACGACGGTGGTACCTGAACTAAACGAGGAGGATGTGCTGGCCATGGCTGCCGCGATTAAGGGAGCCCGGCTTTATGTCCTGCAACAATACCGGGTGCCGGATTTTGTAAAAAGGGCCGGTTCGGTTGAAGCAAATCCCTCGGTTAAAGTGGCTTCAGAGCGTCAAGATATAGCGGACTTAACAGCGCGAGCATCCGCTCCCCAGCTTCTTTTGGCGCCGCACCCGCCGGCTTTCCTGCGGGCATTGGCCCGTAAAGCAAGCGGGTTGGTGGAAAAGGTGGAAACCAGGGGAATTTAATTAAAAGAAGCGGCCCCTTATTAATCTTGCAGGATGCGCCATTGTTTGATGGTGGCGATATCCAGCAAGGCGGGTTCCGGGTTTACCGCGGTGGGTTGTCCCACCGGATTTAAAATGGGGAGATCGGTAATGCTGTCGGCGTAGGAACGGCTTTCCTCCCAGTTTATTTCTACTCCACGAAAATGGGCGTGGAGTAGTTTTTGTTTGTCTTCACCGCTGATGAACTGCGGGCGCGTCTCGTGATCAAACAACTGGTGATTGAAGGGCAAGTCCATACCGAGGACCGTATCAAACTGCAGGTCTTTCCCGATGAGTTCGAGCAACTCGGTGTAGCAGCCGGAAAGGAGGACGGTGTGGTATCCTTCTTTTTTTGCAGTTTCAATTTCTTCGATTATTTTTTGGTTAAACTGGGGTCTGATTTGCTGGAAGACGGTTTGAAACAAGCTTTCGATTTCTGTTTTGGTCATGCCTCGGAAAAGGTCATGGAACAATTGTACGGCGTGGTATTTTAATGTTTCACGGGCAATAAAGTTTAGTTTATACAGGAGGACGAACGGGGCGATTCTGGCATAAAGCAGGTAATAACGGCCTGAATTGCCGGTTTGTTCTTTCCAGGTTTTTGCTACATAGGGTAAGGTGTCACCTAGAAACAGTGTACCGTCAAAATCAAAAATCGCTAATTTGATCATTAGTGATGGTTCCTCCGTTCCTGTTTGAGTGATGTTGACTAGTGGATAGTTTAACATATCCAGGCTAAAATTTCCAGAGCTTCTTTTTCCCCGTTCTATTTTTGCTGATTTTGTGATAAACTGGACTAAACATATGTTTGTAGAGCAAGAGGATTGGAATAGATTAGGGAGAGCAAGCGGCTATGGAAAGATTAAATGGGCTGGTGGAACGGATTACCTTTGTAAATGAAGAAAACGGTTTTAGTGTCATCAAACTCAGATGCAAAGGCTATCACGAGTTGGTGACGGCGGTAGGGACAATGGCGGCGGTGAACATTGGCGCGGTAGTCTCTTTACAGGGTGAATGGATTACGGACAGCAAATACGGCCGTCAGTTTAAGGTGCAGTTTTATCAGGAAAGGATTCCGGCTACGGTGGCGGGGATTGAGCGTTATCTCGGCAGTGGCTTGATTAAAGGGATTGGGCCGGTCAATGCCCGGCGGATCGTCAAAAAGTTTAAGGAAGACACGATTCGCATTATTGAGGAAGCGCCGGAGCGTTTGATGGAAGTGGAAGGAATCGGCGAAAAAAGAGTGGAGATGATCAAAAAAGCCTGGCAGGATCAGAAGGAAATCAAGAACGTCATGCTTTTTTTGCAGGAGCACGAAGTAACCACGGCCTTTGCGGCGAAAATCTATAAAACATACGGCAATGAAAGTATCCGCATCGTGAAAGAGAACCCCTACCGGCTGGCCGATGACATTTGGGGGATTGGCTTTAAGACGGCCGACAAGATTGCGGTCAAAATGGGCTATGATCTCCAGTCTTACGCACGGTGTAGCGCCGGGTTAATCTATGTCTTAAACCAGTTATCCAATGAGGGGCACTGTTTTGCTTACCGGCAGCAATTACTGGAGAAGGGAGCGGAATTATTGGAGGTCGAGCCGGCCATTCTGGAAAAAGCCCTGAATATGTTGCTGATGGAAGGCTTAATCATCAAGGAAGAAGAGGACATTTGCTATTTGCCGCCCTTTTATCACAGCGAAATCGGGGTGGCGCAAAAGATTAAAGAGATGATGGCCCTGCCCAGCCCCTATAACATTTCAAATTTAGATGCGATTATCAGTAAGGTGCAAAAGGAAAAAGGCCTGAAGTACGATCAGGTACAGATTGAGGCCATTAAAACGGCCTGTTCGTCCAAAATAATGGTATTAACCGGTGGCCCCGGCACGGGGAAAACCACGACCACCCTGGCGATTATTCATGTTTTTAAGAAAATGGGATCGAAAGTGCTTTTGGCCGCGCCCACGGGCCGGGCGGCGAAAAGGCTTTCCGAAGCCACGGGCTTTGAGGCGAAAACCATTCACCGGCTGTTGGAGTACAAGCCCCCCGACGGTTATCAAAAAAATGCGGATAATCCCCTGGATTGTGATGTGTTAATTGTCGATGAAATGTCCATGGTCGATTTGTTGTTGATGTATAACTTGTTGAAAGCGGTGCCGAAAAAGGCGGTTTTGATCCTGGTCGGCGACGTGGACCAGCTTCCTTCCGTAGGGCCGGGTAATGTTCTGAAAGACCTTATTGCTTCGGAAGTGGTGAAGGTGGTGAAACTGACCCGGATTTTCCGGCAGGCCAGCGGCAGCATGATTATCACCAATGCCCACCGCATCAACAAGGGGGAATTTCCTTATCTCAAAGGGGGGCGGCACAGCGATTTTTTCTTTATCGAAGAAGAGGAGCCGGCCAGAATTGTGGAACAGATCCGGGAGCTTTGTCTCCACCGCTTGCCGAAGTATTATGGGGTGGACCGGGTAGACGATATACAGGTTTTAACCCCGATGCAGCGGGGGGAAGCGGGGGCGAGGAACCTCAACGAGTTGCTGCAGGAAGCCCTGAACCCTTCCACCGAATATGTGGTCAGCGGCGGAGTTAAGTATAAGCTGCACGACAAGGTCATGCAAATCAGGAACAACTACGACAAAAACGTGTTTAACGGCGATATCGGGCGGATTACCCATGTGGACATGGAAGAGCGAAAGGTGCTGATTCGTTTTGACCAGGGGGAAGAGGAATATGATGTTTCGGAATTAGATGAGGTGGTACTGGCCTACGCTACCACGATTCACAAAAGTCAGGGCAGTGAATATAAACTTGTGATCGCCCCGCTTCTCACCCAGCACTTTATGATGTTGCAGCGTAATTTGTTGTATACCTGTGTGACGAGGGCTAAAAAAGTGATGGTGCTTTTGGGCACAAAAAAGGCGTTGGCGATTGCTTTGAAAAACAATAAGGTCGAGCAACGCAACACCTTGTTAATGCAACGTTTACGCGATGTGATCGGAAAAACGGCCGAGGCGGAAGGTCCGTTTTCTTAAAAATATTTCTCGCGGATGATCCGGAGAATAGCATCCTGATTATCCGAAACCTGGGGCAACGAATAACCGATAAACAGCGGTGAGGTGACAAAACGGGGAATTACTTTGGCGATAATGCGGTCGTCGAGGCGATAAAAGAAGATGTTGTAGCTGTTGCAGTTCTTATGAAAATAGTGCAGGGAAAAATGGGTGGCCATTTGGGTGTAATCAGCAAATTGATTCAGTTGCTCCGGATTAAGATAATCTTTTAATTCTAAGCCCTGGAGCTCTTCCTGCGGCCCGGTGCTTTTTACTGGATCCGCAATTTTAGCAAGCTTGGGGTTAGTGAGGGTAATATTGAATTCGGTATATCCGGTGCGGGGTTTCGTGGCCAGGTTGAATTCCACCCCGTCTTTTTGGTCGATGATAATACCTTCAAAGTGTTCGGGGAGGACGTTTTTATAACAGTTAACCGTATTCAAGCCGATTATTTGCATATGCGGATGTTTTACGGTGCCGCCGGACAAGGGGCCATGACTTTTATAGAAAATCACGGAGGCGAATTGTTGGGAGTTTTCGAATTCCAGCCATTTCTTTACGCCGAAGGAAATGACTTTATGCAAGTGTTCTTTCGGGTAATCGGAGAATTCTTGCTGGCAGTCCGCGGTTTCCACCAAAACGGTGGGGTAGGTATCCTTGAGTACCGGATATTTGTTCATCACCAGCAGGATCGGATAATCCTCGGCTAAAATATTGACCAGAGATCCCCGGTCACAAAAGGGGCATTTGACCTGAGGATTAGCAATACAATAGGGTTTTTTCGCCGCTACGGCGGTATTAAAGTGAAGCAGTTCGTATGCTGACATGGAAACACCTTCCCAGAGCATAATATTATTAAGAAAACTAAGCAAAAGAAAAAGGAGGAGATGCAACATGGATTTGCAGAAAGCAATTTTTGAAAGACGAAGTGTGCGCCGCTTTTCAGAGGAACCGGTGCCGGATGAGGATCTTTTCGCCATGATTGAGGCGGCCTCCTGGGCTCCCAATGCCGCCAACGCACAGATGTGGCATTTTGTCGTGGTGAAGAAGAAGGAAGTGCTGGAGGCCATGGCCCAGGCCATTGAACAAAAGTTTGACCAAATTTCCCGGCAGCTTGGTTTTACCAACGAATTAGCCGGGAATAAGCGTAATGCGCTGTTTTTTGCGAAAGCTCCCGTCACGATTGCCGTTTTGATGAGGCCGTATGAGAGCAAAGTGAATCTTGCGCTTAAAAAGCTAGGACTTAATCAACTGGAAATCCAGCGTTTACGCGGGCAAGCTGATTTACAAAGTATCGGTGCGGCAATCCAAAACCTGCTCCTTACCGCTTACGCGAAGGATTATGGAGCGTGCTGGATGTGCGCACCGCTGGTGGCTGCTTATGAAATCGAGAAAATCCTGGGCGTAGAAGAACCCTGGGAATTAAAAGCCTTGATTCCAATTGGGAAGCCGGCAGACTCCCCGGGCCATTCCTCAAGGAAAGCGGTAAACGAAATAATCACCATGATTGAATAAGGAAACAGGGTTAGAACAGCGCAGGAGAGGAACTAAACCAGTTTGACCTGGTGGTAGACCTTTTTCCCTTTACGGAGCAACAGTTTCTTGTCCTGGAAATGAGCCAGGGTTACGATGAAGGCATAATCTTCTACTCGCTGGTCGCCTAAGTAGATCCCACCTTGTTGAATCAGCCGCCGGCCTTCGCCTTTCGAGGAAATCAATCCTGTGGCCAAAAGTAGGCTGAGGATATCCATGCCGGAGGTCAAATCCCCTTCCGGCAGTTCTGTGGTAGGGATGGAACCCTCATCACCACCGTGATTGCCGAAAAGGGCGCGGGCGGCCTGTTGGGCTTTGATGGCTTCTTCTTCGCCGTGGACGAGTTTGGTAACTTCATAGGCGAGAATCTCTTTGGCCTGGTTAATTTTTTCATCCTTGAGGGAACCTAGCCTTTTGACTTCTTCCATGGGGAGGAAGGTTAAAAGGGCCAGGCAGTTTTCCACGTCGGGGTCATCAACGTTGCGCCAGTATTGGTAAAAGTCATAGGGTGAAGTTTTCGCCGGATCCAGCCAGAGGGCGCCGGATTCGGTTTTGCCCATTTTTTTGCCTTCGCTGGTGGTAAGCAGTTTGAAGGTTAAGCCATAGACATCGGCACTTTCCACGCGGCGGACCAAATCCACGCCGCTGATAATGTTCGACCACTGGTCATTGCCGCCTAATTGCAGTTTACAGTTGTAGCGCCGGTATAACTCCAAAAAGTCGTAAGACTGCATCAGCATGTAGTTGAATTCGAGGAAGGACAAGCCTCTTTCCAGGCGGTTTTTAAAACATTCCGCCGCCAGCATCCGGTTTACGGAAAAATGTTTGCCGATCTCCCGCAAAAAATCAATATAATTTAAATTGGCCAGCCAATCGGCGTTGTTGACCATAATCGCTTTTCCTTCGCCGAAGTCGATAAAGCGGGAAAATTGCTTTTGAAAAGAACGGACATTGTGGTCTACTTGTTGGCTGGTCAGCATTTTGCGCATATCCGTCCGGCCGGAAGGATCACCGATCATGCCGGTGCCGCCGCCGAAGAGGGCAATCGGCCTGTGGCCGGCTTTTTGCATATGCATCATGACCATAACTTGAATAAAATGACCCACATGAAGACTGTCTGCGGTAGGGTCAAAACCTATGTAAAAGGTCACTTTTTCCTTCCCTAACAGTTCCCGAATTTCTTCTTCGTGGGTGGCCTGTTCGATGTAGCCTCTTTCCAGAAGAATGTCGTAGACATTGGTATTTACCTGTGTGTTTGACATGTTCCCTTCACTCCTTTGCCTTCTATTGTACCATAAAAACAGCCGAGGAAAACCACCGGCCGGCGAATAACTTTGCCGGAGAACAAAAATAATAGAAGAATGCGGGAGACCAAGAGAAACAAAAGAATCAGGAAGGGGGAGCGGGGATGAGCCGGTTAACCTATGACCGCATTTTTGGCCATCTGGTCAAATATGCCTATCAGGGCAGGCTGGCCGAAGGGATTAGGGAACTGAATCCCTTCGGGGATGAAACGCTGAATGAATATATAAAATACGCCAGCGGAGGCGGGGATCCGGACCGGGTGGTCTTCCCGGTGCACAAATGCCTGGGCGGGGAGGAATGTAAGGAGCGTCCCTGTGAAGTGGCCTGCCTGTTTCACGCTATTGAACGAGATAAATTAGGGCGGGTGGTGATTAAAACCGATTACTGCACCGGTTGCGGCGAATGCGTCCGGGTTTGCTCCCATGAGCATTTAATCGACAAGAAGGAATTTATCCCTTTAGTCCAAATTTTGCAAGAACGGACCGTGCCTGTTTACGCCATCGTGGCCCCGGCCTTTATTCGGCAATTTGGGGAGAAGGTTACCCCGGGCAAGTTAAGGATGGCCTTGAAACGCCTTGGTTTTTACGGCATGGTGGAAGTGGCCCTTTTTGCAGATATTCTATCGCTGAAAGAGGCTTTGGAATTTGACGAACATGTCAAAAAGGAAGGGGATTTCGTCTTAACCAGTTGTTGTTGCCCCATGTGGGTGGCGATGATTCGAAAGGTCTATCACCAGTTCGTCTCGAATATTTCGCCCTCGGTTTCCCCTATGGTGGCCTGTGGCCGGGGGATTAAAAAGCTTCATCCGGAGGCGAAGGTGGTCTTTGTTGGCCCTTGCGTTGCCAAGAAAGCGGAGGCCAAAGAAAAGGATATTCGCGATGCGGTCGATTATGTGATTACCTTTCAGGAACTATCTCAAATCTTTGCGGCAGTGGGGATCAATCCCGCGGAATGTGAAGAAGACCAGAGTGACCATTCTTCGGCAGCGGGGCGGATGTATGCCGTTACCGGTGGCGTAAGCCAGGCCGTCACTGATACTTTAAAGAAAATCCGGCCGGAAAAAAAGATTAAAATTAAAGCCGTTCAGGCGGACGGCATCCGGGAAAGTCGCAAATTATTGGAGCGTATTTTGAACAACGAAATTGAGGCTAATTTTTATGAGGGGATGGGTTGCGTCGGCGGTTGTGTGGGCGGGCCCAAGCGCAATCTTCCGGTGGAAGAAGGGAAAAAAGCCGTTTTAGCATATGGGCGGGAGGCGGAGAAACGCACGCCGGCCGACAATCTCGCTGTGTTGACCTTGCTGAAAGCAGTAGGCTTTCAAGAAATCGACCAGCTTTTACTCGGGGAGAAGTCCAACCTGTTTAAACGGGCTTTTCAGTTACCGGAGGAAAAACCTAACCCTATGGAAAACTAAAGGGCGGGGGAAACACCCGGCAAAAAAAAGACCAGGTTATGAAAACCTGGCTGGCGAAATAAAGACATCCAAAGATATCCCCGCCCCAAACCATTCGAACGCATTCACTGGCAAATGCAGGTAGTTTGCTCCACTATGTTTTTATCAAAACCGGTATTCCAGAGAAAAACCGGAAAGAGGCGAATTAAGCAAGACCAATTAGGCTGTAGGGATAGTGTGGTTTAGAATGAATTGAGCTTTAAGGCATCAAGGAAAGAATCTACCAAGTGCGGGTCAAAATGGGTACCCGCACATTTTTTAATTTCGTTGATCGCTTTCGCCGGGGTCATCGGTTTACGATAAGGACGAGGACTGACCATGGCGTCGTAGGCGTCAACTAAGGAGAAGATCCGGCATTCCAACGGGATGTTTTCCCCGACCAGCCCCAAGGGGTAGCCGCTGCCGTCCCATTTTTCATGGTGCTTTAAGATGAGGTCGCTAATAGGGATAAAATCGGCTGTGGATTGGGCAATGCGGGAGCCCAGTTCGGAGTGCCACTGGATTTCTTTCATTTCACGGGAATTGAGAACGGTTTTCTTAAATAGAATCTCATCGGAAATGCCGATTTTCCCGATGTCGTGGTATTTAACAAGCAGGTGCAGTTTTTCCATGGTTTCATTGGACAAGCTCATTATTTTGCCCATATTTTGCACCATTTCCTTGAGGTGCTCCAGATGGTCGTCTTTGATAAAATCTTTGGTTTCCAGCGCGGACAGGAAGGAATTGATAATCGCCTCCCGGGTTTGACGACGGGTGCGGATTTTTTCCTGATACATATTTTTATCGGCTTCTTTAAAGAGGTCGGACATGGTAGTGGTAATCGTATCCTGCGCTAAGGCGTAGCCCAGGGACATACTTAAGGGAGTAATCGGCTTCGATTCGTTATATAAAGCGATCTCCATTCTGATCCGCTGGCAGATGATTTCCATTTCCAGCTTGCGGGCATACGGCAAGAGAATGGCAAACTCGTCGCCCCCGATGCGGGCCACGATGTCCGTGTTACGCAGGGATTTTTTCAGGACACTGGCGGCCGCAATTAGCAAGTCGTCCCCCACCTGATGGCCAAAAGAGTCGTTGATAATTTTCAGACCATTTAAGTCACACACAATGATTCCGGCTTCGGCGATGCGCAAATCATAGTTTTTCATTTGTTCTTCGAAAAAGGCGCGGTTATATAGGCCGGTAAGCGCATCGTAGATGCCTAAATGAATCAGTTTTTCCTCGATCCGTTTCCGGTCGGTAATGTCTTTATAGATGGTGTAATAACCCATTTGTTTATTGTTGATGATCATGGGAAAGGCCAGAATCGAGACGTAAATTAAGCTTCCGTCTTTCTTTTTGCGGATAAATTCGTTGTTGGGAGCGTTTTCCGTCAAAAAGGAATAGGGCAAATCCGGCATTTCATCGCACAAAAGATCAGGGACAATAAAATCATTGAGATTACGTCCCTTTAGTTCCTCCAGGGTATAACCGAAAAGGTTGACAAACTCCTGATTAACATTAATAACCTGATGGGAATTGTCCAACATCGCAATTCCCTCGGGATAGTTTTCAAATAATTGTTTGTAGGTAACCTTGAGGTTTAACTGGTCCAAAAAGGAAAGGTCTTTTTCATCATAATTAAGGCCACCAGGACTGTGCTTTTTTATAAAATTGAAAAAATTTACAATATAACTGAGGATGTTGGTAAATTTCATAAGAAACACATCCTGTTAGAGTTATTTTAATATTATAATTATTTAATTCGAGAAAATTCTGTTAAAACCTTCTAAAATCAAGGTCCTAGAGGGATAGTAATTTTATAAACAATTGACTAAAGGTTTTTTTCCAGCATTGTCCCGATGCCTTTTTTCGTAAAGATTTCCAGTAACAAAGCGTGGGGTTTGCGCCCGTCAATGATATGGACATGGGGCACGCCGTAATCTAAAGCGCTGAGGCAACTTTGGACCTTGGGGATCATGCCGTCGGTAATCTGGCCGTTTTCCAGATACAGACGGACTTCGCCGGAGGTTAGTTTAGAAACCAGGGAACTGGGGTCGTGCCCAAGATAGATCCCTTCCACATCGGTAAGCATGACCAGTTTTTCGGCCTGCAGCGCTCCTCCCAGAGCTCCGGCGGCATGATCAGCGTTGATGTTGTAGCTTTTGCCCTCAGGACCAATGCCAATCGGCGAAATAATGGGGATATAGCCTTGGGCGGAAAGCATATGAATGAGCTCGGCGTTGATTTTGGTGATTTCGCCGACCAGGCCAAGGTCAACCGGCGCTTCTTTTTTCTTTACCTGGATCAGGTTACCGTCTTTCCCGGAGATGCCGATGGCTTTTCCGCCTAGCTGGTTAATGCAGCCGACGATGGCTTTATTGAGGTGCCCGCTTAAGACCATCTCCACAATGTTCATGGTCTTTTCGTCGGTGATGCGCAGGCCTTGATAGAACTCCGAGTGGATATTGTTTTGTTCTAAGGCTTGATTAATATCCGGGCCGCCGCCATGGACGATGACCGGATTCATGCCCACCAGTTTCATTAGAATGATATCCTGAAAAACCAGTGGCTGGAGTTCTTCGTTCAGCATGGCATGTCCGCCCAGTTTGATGACCACGGTTTTACCGAAGAACTTTTGGATGTATGGCAAAGCCTCTACGAGGATAGCGGCTTTTTCTGTAGCATTCAGCATTTTGTTCACTCACTCCTGTTTCATTGTGGCGCGACCACACTTTTTCCATCTATTATAGCTTACTTTTAAGTTTGTGAACAGACGGAAACAAAATAATTCTTCTTTGCATATAGTGTGAGGAGATGTGGGAGGGGGGTGAACATTTGCCGGTGAATCTTTTGTTTGCGGTTGCTTTAAGTCTTGACGGATTGGGGATGGGTTTATCTTACGGCGTAAGGAGGATCAAAATTCCCCTTGTTCCGCTTTTTATCATCTGTTTGGCATCAGGGCTGGCCATTTTTTTGTCCATGCTGGCTGGCGAAATCCTGGAAGCGTTTTTATCGGCCCGAGTTTCACTGGTGCTCGGGGCCGTGCTTTTGATGCTGATGGGACTTTGGATTATTCTGCAAAACTTTTTTCTAATAACGGTAGGTCCGTCGCTTTACCGTTCTAAGCTGCCACATGTGGGCTTGGTGGTGAGAATCCTAAAAGAGCCGGTCCTGGCTGACCTGAACCGGTCCGGCGAAATCGATACCCACGAGGCGGTTTTTTTAGGTGTCGCGTTGGCGATGGACGCGCTGGGTGCCGGTTTTGGGGCTGCTTTAGCGGGGTATAGTCTTTTTTGGACACCGCTCCTTGTTGCCCTGGTGGAATTTCTCATGATTAATTTCGGATTATGGATCGGCAAAATCCTTGATTTCGGTAGACAGGAAAGGGTTTTGAAGGTTGTACCGGGCGCGATGATTATTTGCCTGGGGCTTTTCAAGCTGGTGGGCGGCTACTAATGAAGAATATTTCCCCTTGTTTAAAAAGAAAAGATGTGCTAATAATAAGGCAAAAGAAGCAAGGAAGGAACAAAGAAAGAACAAAGGGGGAGCGAAAAATGAAAATACCAATCAGAACGCTTACATACAGTGCCTTAATTTTAGCTTTAGCCATTGTCGTGCAGAGTGTTAAAATGCCCCAGTACCTGACCGGACCCCTGGTCAACGCGCTTTTATTCACGGCCAGCGCTTTGGTTGGTCCGCTGAGCGGGGTTTTGGTCGGACTGTTCACTCCGTTATTGGCCTTTAGTTTTGGCATTATGCCATTGGCGCCGGCCATCCCGGTGATTGTGCTGGGCAATTGTTTTCTAGCCATTTTCTATGGTTTATTCGCGAAGAAGCCCATCTTGGCGGTTATTGTTGCGGCTTTCGCTAAATTTGCGGTGATGACCTTAAGTGTGTACTATTTATTCCCTTTGTTGTTACAGATTACTTTTCCGCAACAAGTAGTAACCATGCTTACGGTGCCTCAGTTGGCTACTGCTTTGGCAGGCGGTGCTTTGGCCTTATTTGTTTTAAAAGCGGTTCAATGGCAAAAAATTAAGCGCTAAGATAATTGCTGGGATTGGAGGCAATAACTACAGCGCTTTTTGTCTCATAAGGAAAATGGGGCGGGGGAAACTATGACTAGGCTGGTAACTGTACCAAAAGAGTTAGCGAGGCATTACGGTTAGGAATGCCGTTAGTTAACTTTAGTTACCAGTCTGGTCATTGGAAGGATGAGGCGAAAGGTATACCGGCAGGGGGTCGCAAAAAGGCTCTTCCTCAAAGTACAGGAAGCGGGTGGCGACACTCTTTTCCGGTAGGTAGCCGGCAAACTTTCCGATCACTTTACCGGCGAGATTTAGTTTGGTAATGGTATTGTTAAATTCGTCCCAATAGAGCAGATCTCCGTCCCTGGTCCATTGCAGATTGCGAATGGGAAAGGGGGACGTGAATAGAGGCTGGGGTGCCGTGAGGCGGGAAGAGGAGTGGGTTGCGAAAAAGGAGGAGGGCGTAATTACATAAAGCCGGTCCGTAAAGTCGGTGCTAATGGTATAGGCAATGGTCTTGGTCTGAGGATGGGAACACAAGTTGCTGCAGATCCCGTCGTACTTTAAAGGCAGGGTCTTGGTTTCTCCGCTGGGCCAGTGCCAGAGGAGGATTTGGCCGGCCTCTTTTTCTGTCGGATTGACCATCAGGAGGACGGAAGCATCGGTTAGCCAACAACAGGCTCCCAGGTTTTCCACGCTCATTGCAGCTAAGCGCTGCCCGGTGGGCGTAAAGACGGCTAATTGAAAAAAGTTGCTGCCCACATCCGGATAATCCTCCAGAAAGCTTACCAGAAGATGTTCGGCATTGGGGCTCCAGGTTAGTTCGGTGCATACCCGGACGGTTTCCCGTGGAGACTCTCCAGCGGTTTTATGTACGGCTTCTCTTGCGGTTCCCTTTCCGCTTTCCGGTTGTTCTTCCGAACATACCGGGTAAAGGGGAATGCTTTGTTTTTGGCAAAGGCCCAGTTCACAGGTTAAAAGATCAATATGTTCCGGTGAAGTGTAAGCGAGCCTGTTACCGGCATGATTCCACGCGCAGAGCGGTTCATTGGACAGAAAAAGGGGCGCCGCCGTTGGATCGTCCAGCTTATACAAAAAAAGGCCGTCCAGATAATGATACAGGGTAAAATAGTTTTCGGCAGGGCTTAGCGTAGCCAGATGACCGTTCTCCTGAAGAGGAGTGCCGGAGATGGGAAGACCGTTTTCCGGAACATTGCGCATGGCTCGGACCGTGCCGGTTGGATCAACGATGATTTGCACCGGGGTTAATCTGGGGAATTGTTCCAGCGTAATGAGCCTGCCCGTACGTTCCCCGGCTAAGGCAATCGTGGCCTGAGCTGACACCGGAAAGGCAAGGAAGGAGTCCTCCAGCGACAAGTGCAGTAAGTTGTTTTCATAGCCTAAATACAAGCCTTCGAGGATTACTTCATGCTGCCGTGGCCACCAGGGATTGTTTAGGTCGGCAGCCTGAACACCGGAAAAAAAGCCCTGCTGCGGAACTGCGCATAAAGCGGATAACGCTAACAATGATACGATTTGTTTAAACAACAGCCAAGCCAAATTCATCTGTTTACCTCCCCCTAAATATTTCCATATGGAAATATTTTACATTTATTAGGAAATTCCTTCTTTTAAATTGGGGAAAGGTAAAAAAAAGTAACCCTTATCCAGTAAGGGTTATGCAAAAAAAGGTTTGCATCTGTCAGAGATGCGCTTGTTCGAGAGAGAAAGGAGGGATTCGAACCCCCATCATCAGGTGCCACCGCCTGAGTGCAACCATTACACCACAATCTCTCCTCTTGAACATGTACTCATTATAACAAGGTTTGTTAATATTTGCAAATGGTTCTTTTTGGACAATTATAGAAGAGAGATGCCAGGAAAGATGGTGTAAAGTTAGTGTAAAGTTATTGTAGGACTTTTTGAAACAAAAAGAGAAGATATCACCGTCCTAGGATGGACGAGTAATTATAAAAACTACTCGAGAGGTGATATCTTCATGAATATTATTCGCTCTATCATCCCAATTCTCCTTTCAATAATTGATATGGTAA